>Ga0209709_10000463_pt1 | contig 38642 bp, 26 predicted proteins | sample ArcticOcean_MG_C_2_FD_187435 | JGI IMG/M metagenome (GOLD analysis project Ga0209709, IMG submission 187435) | Marine microbial communities from western Arctic Ocean - ArcticOcean_MG_CB4_136 (SPAdes) (version 2) | ecosystem: Environmental > Aquatic > Marine > Oceanic | place: Arctic Ocean... | reverse complement strand
TATCAGGCGGCATGGATAGTTCTATTGTTACAATGATGTTGGCTCGTCATTATGGACCAGAAAAAGTATTTGCTTTAACATTTAATTACGGACAAAAACAAGTAGCTGAATGTGGAAAAGCAAGAGAATTATGTCAAGAATTAGGCGTGGCTCATAAACAATTAGATATTGGTTATTTTGGAGAATTAGTTCAACCTATTAGTGCAAATATATCTGGTACTGATATTGATATGCCGGACATTAAAGAAGTATTAGGAGATCCTCAACCCGTAACATATGTTCCATTTAGGAATATGATGTTATTGAGTAATGCTTGTGCTTTTGCAGAAGTGGTAAAGGCGGAATATATTTTTTGTGGTCTTCAAGTTCATGATGAATATGGTTATTGGGATACTAGTCAAGCTTTTGTTGATGCACTTAATGAGATCACTGTTTTAAATAGAACATTTAAAACAAAAATTATTGCCCCGTTTTCTTTATTGAGCAAAACAGAAGAACTTAAAATTTGTAAAGAATTAAGAACATACAATTTATTACAACATACTTTAACTTGTTATGATCCGGATGTAGAAGGAAAAAGTTGTGGGGTATGTCCTTCATGTAGTGAACGTATTAAGGCATTTATGAATATTGGTGATCCGGACCCAATTCCATATCAAAAGGAGATAGATTGGCATGTGTAGTATTTCTGCAAGTAAAAGTAAAGATGTTCTATTAAAGTTGGTAGAACTAAATAGGTATCGAGGCGAGGAATCACATTCAGTTTCACAGTTTTTGTATGCTGATGATAGTATACATCTTAAATCTCAAACAAAATCTTATGGACCTTTAGATTTAGATTTATTGGATGGAAATTGGGATTATTGTGTAGTACATCAACAAGCCCCAACATCAAAAGAAGTTAATAATACTGATTTAGCAACAGGTAGATTTATCCATCCTGCTGAAAAAGACAAATCATATTTGTGGCATAATGGTATTATTAAAGAAGGAAAATTTGAAGGTGATTGGGATACGGAATGGTTATTTGATCAAGCATTAAATGAAGATCTAAATGAAGTAGATGGTACATTTGCTTGTATGATGTATCATGAAAATCAAATATATGTTTTTCGCAACGAAATTAGTCCTTTGTTTAAAGACAGCGCTTCTTTTTCTTCAACTAAGTTTGAAGGATCAACACCAGTAGTACCAAATATAATGTGGAAGTTAGATTATGGAACTGGTGTTTTAGAAGAAAAGTGGAAATTTAAAACAAAAGAAAATCCTTATCATTTTGGAGAATAATGTTTATACATCCCGTGAATGCCTCTACTAAGGTAACAAATATCGATGATACAATGATTCAACCAAATACTGTTGATTTACGAATTAACAAGATATTTAAAATTGGTCGAGGACCAATGCACATAGACGAAGATAAAAAAGAACATAGAAAATTAATAGAACAAGAGGTCGATGAAAATGGTAACTATGTTTTAGGTCTAGGTGAGGTTTTTGAGATAGAATCTAATCAACAAGTAGAAATAGCAGAGGACGAAATTGCTCTTGTTCTTGGCAGAAGCACTTTTAATAGAAATGGTGTTTTAATTGTTAGTTCAATTTATGATTCAGGCTTTAAAGATTATGCAGGGGCAACTTTATATAATCTTGGAGGAGAAACAACTGTTAAACCTAATACTAGATTTGCTCATTTAGTTATAGCAAAAGCAGAATCATTACATAAATATGATGGAGACTATGGCGAAAAAAGTTAATGTAAATACTTCTATGATAAAAATGTTAACTCCGGAAACATTTAATTTAGATGTTCGGGAATTATCAATTACAATGCCAGTAATGGACGCTATTTTATATTATTGTGAATCAAATAAATTAGAATATGAAACGGCTGCGTCTTTAATATCTACAGATTTAAAACGGATTCTACGAAAAGAAGCGGAAGATTTAAATTTCATACCTACCACATCAAAGTTGCCTATCAATGTTTGAGAGAGTTAAAAAAAATTGGGAAAATATTTGGTTGCCTCGAATTAAAGAGGGAAAAACAAAAGTCGAGTTAGAACGAGATAAAAATTATGAAACGAGATGGGTTTGGTATCACACCATTCTTGCTATTCAGCAAGTTATAATTATTATAATATTATTTGGAATTTGGTGGAAGTTATAAACAATGAATGAATTCGAGTGCTATAGTACTTATACAGCTCTGAAATTACATTTCACATCTGATTATGATTATTTCAAATACAATGGGAAATGTAATGTTACACTAGAATCTTTTAATAAAAGAAGAGAGAGATTTTTCTTTAAAAAATTATCCCGGGAATATCCTGATCCTGAATTAAGAGATTTCCTAGTATCTAATTTTTTAAACGATATAAATATGTGGATAGGGGATGCTTTTGGTGAAAAGTGTGTTTCAACCTACCGCGACTGGCGAAAACGTATTGAAAGTTTACAATATATTTTTCGCGAAGATTGTTCGGACATCATGTCAGATGATTCGAATAAATTCAATGATTTATTTGATGTATTAGATGGACAACATCCACCTATACTTTGCTATGCTTTAGCGAGAAAAATAAACATTGAAACTTTTATCATCCTAGATGATATTTTACATTTCATACCCAAATTTAATAGAGATATGCAGGACACAATAGTGTGGCCGGACTACTATAAGAAGTGTATGAAATATAAGCCGTTCTTTACACATGAACTTGCCGCAAGCAGAAAAAGTTTGAAAAAAGTTCTTGACATTTCGTAAAGAATGCGTTATAATATAGTAATATTATGAATCAGTGAATAAAACGTTATACAACGAAACAAAGCAGATATAAGGAGAAATATGTCGTTTGCAGATATGAAAAAGAAAAGAGGTTCCTCATTAAGCCACCTCAGCGAAGAGCTTAATAAAATCAACAATCCAGGTTTTGGCGTAGATGAACGGTTTTGGAAAGCCGACTTGGATAAAGCTGGTAACGGTTATGCAGTTATCAGATTCTTACCCCCTATTGAGGGAGAAGACCTTCCATGGGTCCGTGTTTTCAATCATGGATTTCAAGGTCCAGGTGGATGGTATATTGAAAACAGTCTTACTACTCTTGGTAAAAAGGATCCCTGTGCTGAATATAATTCAGGTCTTTGGGCTACTGGTGTAGAAGCGAATAAAGATATTGTTCGTAAACAAAAAAGACGGTTAACATATTTCGCAAATATCAGGGTCGTTGAAGATGCAAAACGTCCTGAAAATGAAGGAAAAGTTTTTCTGTTCAAATTCGGAAAAAAGATTTTTGACAAAGTTAATGATCAAATGAACCCACAGTTTGAAGATGAATCACCAGTCAATCCTTTTGATTTTTGGGAAGGTGCAAATTTCAAGTTGAAGATTCGCAAAGTAGAAGGCTTTACTAATTATGACAAAGCTGAATTTGCGGCGCCTACTCCAATGTCAGACGATGATGAAGATATGGAAAAGGTTTGGAAACAACAATATTCTCTTCAAGATTTCTTGAAGCCAGATAATTTTAAATCTTATGAAGAATTGGCTTCACGGTTAAATAAAGTTCTTGGGAGAGGAATTGATCCTAATATGCAGAGAGCTGAAGATACCGTAATTGGCACAGTTGATCATACTAGTATACCATTTGATGGCGGAGTTCCTAATAGGCCTCCAGTGCAACAACAAACACAAGCTTCTCAAGTTGGCAATGTGAATCAAGGTAATCTTGATAATGGAGAAGGGGATACTCTTTCTTATTTCGCCAAGTTAGCTGAAGAAGAGTAATTTAAGTCTTCTTTAAAGAATCCTTATTACTATCCGCACTCGCTCGGTTGTTCGCGACAACATTTTTAGTATTATTAACTGTTGTTTGTTTATTGTCCTGGACAACTGAAGCGGATGCTCGTTTTTTATCTTCCAACTCCTGCGCTAACTTTTTCTGAGTTTTTTCAGCTTGTATCATTTTTTTGTAAGCTGCGGGATCATCTCTTTCCATTGATGCCCGTTCTACAGTCTTATCAGAAAATAATTTTTTCGTAACCCAACTCGGTACCCCTAAATCCATCATCATTCCTGCAATCATCTGAGGAATTGATTTAAAGAATTCCATAACAGGGTCTATAACTTTTTCATAAAGCGCGTCAACCGCCATAGTAAAGAGTTTTTTCATACCAGTAAATAAAGAAAAATTTCCATCTTTATCTCTTAGATTTTTATCAATAAATTCTACTGCATTTTTGAAACCAAATTTCTTTAATATCCAAGCAACTGCTTCACCTAATAAGTTTGGTATAGCAAACAATACATCATCGAATACAGACTCTATACCGGCCCCTATTGCGCCTGTAATACCACCCTCTTTATATCCATCTATAATACTTGTTATTACATCAAATGCGGAAAAAAGGAATCCAATAGGAATAAACACTTTGCCAATAACTTTTGCAATTTTACCTACAAATTTTAGAACGTCTTTTAAGGGTTTAATCCAATCAGTTAAAGGTGAAAGAATGGCTTTAAAAGTGCTCGCGACTTTTGTGAAGATACCATCTTTCGGGCCAAATGCTTTGCCAATTGATGCTTTAAAAGAATCAAATGTTTTTATTGGATGAGCTAAAGCTTCCGCATTTAAAAATCCAAGTGCTCCAAAATTAAGTACATTTACTAATTTGAAAAATCCTTTGGTAATTTTTAACATAGTACCAAAGATATTATCGATAGCTGTTAAGAATCCAGTTTTAACTTTCATTAAAGTACTGCCTTCTTCAAACATTGGCATTTTAAAGAATGATCCGAACTTTGTACCAAAGCCAGTTTTTGCTTTAGATATAGCTTCAACAGACTCATCGGCTATAGAAAATATTTTAGATTTCAATTTAGAAAACATACCTTGTTTTCGTAATTCAACTCCGTCAAGATCTTTTGGATCCAAACCTAACATTTTTAATTGTTTTGCAAAGAAAGAATCTTTACCAACTTTCGCGGCATCAACTACATCATCGCCGATATCTAATATGTTAGCATGCTTTTTCAAGAACTTTATTTTTGCTGCATCGGATAGCCCCTCTGCTCCTTCAGCAAATTTTAACATTTTAGCTTGATCTTTTAAAAATTTTAATTTAGACTTGTCCATACCATCAGTATGTTCTGCCATCCATGTTAACATTTTTGATTGTTTTTTCAAAAACTTTTGCTTATCTGCCAAACTCAAATCTTCAGCTTTGTCCATCCACTTCAGCATATTATTTTGAGTATTAAAGAATTTTGTCTTTGCTGCGTCAGTTAGTTTTCCGCTGTCTGATGACCAAGCCATCATTTTATTCATTGCTTTGGTAAAGTTTCCTTTTTTAATTGATGCTGTACCCTCCGCATCATCACCAAATTTTAAAAATTTCGCTACATCATCAAAAAATCCAGTTTTATTTTTTGTGAGCTGATCAGGAAATTTTTGTTCAAAACCAAAGTACTTTTTCAAATTAAACCACATACTACTTTTAGCTTTAGGAATATCTTTTGCTTCATCACCAAAACCAAAGAATTTTTTAAGTCCTTGAAACCATCCTGCTCGTGCATTTTTTAAATCTTTGCCTGGTAAAGCATCTTTTCCGGAAAACCATCCTACCCATGAATCTTTAAATGCTAATACGCCTGCCCCTAATGCACCAATTAAGCCTGCAGCAATACCGCCTAAACTAAACCCCATTCCATCCATTTTTGTGGTTGCACCTGGTCCACCACCTCCTTTGTCTTTATCTTTAGCTAGACGTGCTGCTTCCATTGCTGCTTCTAATCGTTTTCGTTCAACGTCTTTAATAAAGTCAAGATAATCAGCAAAGAGATCGGCAGTTTTAAATGTGTTGGCTTCGATCTCAAAAAGGATTCCGGATTGCCGGGTTAAAGCGGTATAATTGTTCGTCCCCTGCACTTTGTCTTTTTCATAGTTTTTTTCCAATGTCTCTATCATATGGTTGGCAATGTCCGCCTGGCCTTCTATGCCATTCGCCATTTCCTCTTGCCATTTTTGCCGATTTTTATGTTCTTTAGGGTCAGATTTTGTTGTTATAGTTTCAGATGCCATGTTTTGCTCTTTCCTCGTCGAGGCGTTGATTTTCTTCTTCTATATGTTCTATTAATAAAGCTGTATAAATTTCTCTTTCGTAACACATCATGTTTTCTAACTCAGTCAAACTCCACTTATGATTTTGCATTATAGCAAAAATAGTCTTATAATAATTACTTAAAGTATTGTGACTGAGCGCTAACCGAAAAAAGATTGTAGCCCCTCCAGGACTACGCTTTCACTTTTCCCACACTGTTCACAATTAAACTTTACTTTATGCCGGAGCTTGGGCATTGTATTAAAATAGCCAACAATTTTACCAAACTGTTTTTGGTCTAAACTGTATATAAAATCTTCTAGTTCCTTCTCAGTACTATTTTTTATATCATGATATTCATCTTTATCATATATTCCAGCAATGCAAGCCTTAGTAATTTGAAAGATAGAATCCATTTGAGATTCACCTTCCGGTCTTGTCATTCTGTCAATATCAGGATATCTTAATTGTACTGAAACAGTATCATTAAGTTTAATCAAATCTTTATGATCTTCATTGACAGCTAATTTTATATCATTACAATTAATTTCAACAGATGTGACACCTTTACAATCAGGTTCTTCTCCTGGGTGTCTCATTCCTATTGTAATTACTTCACCCACTGAACGGGCTCTGAGATTTAAAAAGAGCATTTCAACATCAAATGATGGTAATTCTGATGTATCAAGATCTTCTTCAAGGCAACAGTTTTTAATAATTTGTTTCGTTGCTGAAACAATATCTGCGGTGTCACCACCTTCAAGAGCCGTTAATAGGATTTTTTCTTCTTTAACAAGAAAAGGCCTATATTTTATTGGTTTATCTACACTATGCAATTTAATTGTATAGGTAGGTGTTTCTACTACTGGTAAAGCCATAATATCTCCAAATCAAAAATTTATATTTACAAAAGTCATTATTGAAATCCTGCATCTTCACTCAATGCTGTTTCAGTGGTGCGGTTCGCGCCTGCTCCCAAACTTTGCCATTTTCTACAAACAAAATTCACATTAAATTGCCCGAGTTGATTCAGTTGGTCCCATGCTAGATTAATCTGATCAACATTTGTAGGGAATACATCCATATAATGAGTCCCGTGCTTGACTTTTGCATTGGAAATGGACTCATTACTTTGATCAAATGCTAATACCTTAATATCACCTTTATAGTCATTATAATATTTCATATTAGCAGACTCAGGACTAACACATAAATCCATCCATCGGATGAAAAAATTTCTTGCCTCCCATGCATTAGTAATCATAAATTGTAATGAAAATTCAGCATAAGTATTTTCTCTAGCCATTTTACGAACTGGGCCATAATGTTTCAAATCAGATGTTGCTATTGTTCTTGATCCCAAAGGAGCTTGATTACAGAAAAATTCGAGGCCGGCTGGTTTTGAGGTCACCGTTGGTGCAGAGACCTGTGCGATAAATCTGTTCATCGGGGCTAAGCCACCGGCAGTGTCTAACTGAGCAATAAAATCGTTTGTATTCATATGGCCTTTATAATTTTTCTACTATCGTTCCAAACTTCAGATTTACTAGCTTTTCTAAAATCTTCTACAGGTAAATGAATTGCTGTATTCCATTCATCAGCAGCAATATGTATAAATGTTCCCGATGAATATGCTATATCATATTTATGTATGGTCGGTTTGACTTCTTTATATCTAACAAAAGGGCTTATATCATTGTAAGTGATATCTATATACGTTCTAGAAGTATCTTCATTAAGATTTATTCTTCCGATTAATTTTTTCATTAACGCTTCTCTTAGCTGTGGAGGAAGATAATGAAAATTCATTCCTATAAGCCCTTTTTGCCATGATCCTATTGGAATAACTAACGGAAATCTATCATAGTAATTTAATTTTGTTTTATGTTTGGGGTCGTAATTAAAGAAGTACATATGCCCGAATTGCATTGAGTCTTCTCGGGTTCCTTCTGATATAATTTTATATGGGTTTTTAGACATACGAGATCTGCCGGTTATCAGTTGGTCTCGGAGAAAATCGAATTTCGCCTGCAACCATGAAATAGCGTTATCTTGTAGTTTAGAATAATTTTTTAGTGCCATGTATTATTTAGAAAACAATTGATCCTCAGTTAATATAATAAACTTCCATTTTTTCTTTTTACAAACTGCAGATGCAGCTTTCCATTTTGCCTCATTAACCCCATATCTTTTTATTTCCAATAAAAATCTTCCACTCTTTCGTTTTCTGCCTGTACTTTTGGGTGGAACAGTTTGTTTTTTAGGTTTTATTTCAATTAATGATGTTTCAATAGACCCATCATGTTTTTTAGTTTTAACCCAGAAATCAGGATAATATCTATGTATTCTTTTATCAAGCGGAGATCTATACGGAATAATCACTTCTTCGCTTGCCCATTTAATAATACTTGGGTTTTCATCACAGTACACCATAAAACGCCTTTCCCACAAACTTCGATAAATTATCTTAGTAGGATCGCCTTTATATTTACTACGATATTTAGGTTTATATTTTCCTTTATAAGCCATTGTTTAATTCAATATAAATAATTTATAATATAAATGTGCTGTGAAACTATTTATAACAAAAATGGAGGAATTAAATGGGAGATTTGTTTCAATATCCCGCGGAATTACAAAAGAATGATGAAGGACATTGGGTTATGTTTGATTCTTATCCTACACAGTTTGGTGGTGGAGTTTCCGGTCAGGAGTGGTCAGTAGCTTTACCTATGAGTGCCCAAGCGATGATTACCACATCGGAAGCAATATATGCAGAACAAGAAGGATTGGGCACTGTTTTAACGGAAGCTTCAGCCGAAGCCGCAAAAGCCTTAACTCCATATTTTACTTCAGGAAAAGAGATTGATGTATCACAAGCCTTATCTGCTATTGCTGATGGGGTAACCGCATCCAAAGGTTCAAGTATTGTAGAAGCTACTGTTGGTAACCTAATTAGAAAAGATGATTTCTTAAAACGAGCGATAGGCGGCGCAAATGTTGCTGTTAATCCTAAAATGTCTTTATTATATCAAGGCCCGGGTAAATTTAGAAAATTTACTTTTGAATTTCCAATGATAGCGAAATCAAGTGCGGAATCTGAAATGATTCGCAACATTATAGCAGCTTTTAGAAGATCAACATTGCCTGGTTACCAAGATAAGCATTTAGGAGAGGGTGGGGCAAGCATGGCAGGAGGGACCGGATATCGCAAAAGAGGCGCAGGTTCAAACTTTTTTTCTTTTCCAAGTGTATTTAATATTAAATTTGGACATAATGGATTAAATAAGTCTGGAACTAGTTACACAGGCGACAGCGGTCAGAAGACAGTCCCTTTTAGAATAGCAAGAAGTGTATGTAATGCATGCGTAGTTAATTATGCTGCAGCCGGAGTACCATTTTTCTTTGAAGATGGAGCACCTTTTGAAATTAAAATGACTCTTACATTTACTGAAACAGTTATTATAACAAAAGAAAACATCGATGAAGGATTTTAATGTCATATTTTTCTTACCTACCAAAAGTTGAATATAATATAACAAAAAGTAAATATCTGGATACAACCACTGCCGTTAATATATTTATTAGAAATTTAATAAAGCAAAGTGTTATAGATAAAGGTATACAATTTGAATTACATACTATTGGCGATTCAGAAAGACCAGATATAACATCGTATTTAATTTATGGTAATGTTAAATATGATTGGGTTATATTTTTAGCAAATAAAATGTATAATCCTTATTTTGATTGGCCTTTGAGTTCGCAAGATTTTAGAAAATTCCTTCAGAGTAAATATGGATCTGCGGAACGCGCAAGAAAAGTAATTCATGAATATCATCAAATTATTCAACCGAAAACAGATAAAGAAAAAGAGATAAAGGTTGTGGTTGATTATGAAACATGGAATGGTTTGTCGGATACGGTTCGATCACGAATAACAAAATATGATTTCGAATTCCGGAGAAATGAATCTAATAGAACTATTAAAATAATTGACCTTCAATATATTGAAAGTATTTTTAAAGAAGCACAAACTAAACGATACGGATAATTTAAGATATGCCAGATCATCATCCAGAAGCAAATTTGCCTGCATGGGATGTTAGAGATAGAACACCCTCAGTGTCCCCAGTGGATCCCGACGGAGCAGTAGAACCGGTATCACGGGCGGCCGGCGATTATGTTGTTGAGAAATTAGATCTTATGTCTCCTAATATGGCACCGGACTTAACGAGTGAAGTTCCAGCAAAAGTCAATATAATACCAATGTACGATACTATATCTCTTTATGAAGATATTTCTAAACCTTATTTGTTAATGGATGTTGCTATGGTTGACTCAATCGGCCTGAGAGAAATAGTTCCTATTATTGGCGAAGAATTTATTCATATTATAGCATCAACACAAGGTATCATAGCTGGCGAAGGTGATAGAACGTCGTCAAAGGATTATAAGAAATGGGATTCTGTTCTTGATAAAATTTTTAGAGTAACATCAATATCAGCCGTAGTGTCAACTTCTGAAAGAGTAAAAAAATATGTTTTACATTGTTGTTCTGTAGAGGCAATTATTAATGAAAAAACACGAATAAGTAGAGGATATGTAAATGTTACCATTGATGAAATTATTAGAGACATCTATAAAAATGAAATTATTTGGCCATTACAATCAGATTATAATAGCTATTGCGGAAACTTGGCAGTTAAACCATTAATAATTGAACCAACTACTGATATACAGAATATTTCGTTTCCTTTTAAAAAACCGTTTGATGTTTTTGCTGACTTAGCTGAAAAAGCATTGTCAAAAGATGAACCTGAAACCGAAGAAGCAGGTGCCGATGGGGCTGCAGAAGAAAAACAAACTGGCGGGGCTTTATATATGTTTTATGAAACGTTTTCCGCGTTTAGATTTGAAAGTTTAGAATCTATAATGAACCGGCAAGTGGGCAAAAGAAATCTTTATGCAACACCAGAACCAATATTGCATCCAGATAAAACAGGTGATATAGCAAATAGAGTAATAGAATGGGAAATTGACGGGCTTTTTGATATTGTTGATAATTTACGTGAAGGAATGTACGCATCAAAATTGATAACACATGACATGACTCGAATGCGATATGATATTACAGGATATCGTTATATTGATAAAGAACCGGGAGTTGAAACAGCAGCTCCGGATGGCACAACCACCACATCCAACCCGCACCCGCCGGCCGAGGCATCTAAAAAGAAAGTACCGGATATGACTTTGTCATTATCATCGGGGGCATCAGCCGGGAAATTATGTTCGGATAAAAATGATCTTTTAAATGATAATGATAATGGAGAAGGCTCCAGGGTAAAATTTATGGCAACAGATCTTAATCATGGTTATTTTTATGAAAAAAATAGAAAAACTGCTGGGGGCGGCAGTGAACCCGGTGTAAAAGAAAGTAATCTTGAAAGAAGAAAACAATTAAGAGATTCACAATTACAACAGTTAGATAATATTAAACTAACTCTTAAATTGAATGGAGATTCTTCATTAAGGGTTGGTGAAGTTATTAAATTTTTTGCACCTTCTCTTACTGTTAATAACATAGGAGACGGAAGCATGAACGCCTCACAATATGATGCGTTCATAAGTGGTAGATATTTAGTAACAAAAATTAAACACAATTTTAACATTGAAAATTATACAATGGATGTTCAAATTAGAAAAGATTCATGGGATAATGATTTGCCGGCATTTGATCAATCATTAAACCATAATAGAGGTCAAAGTGGTACTAGTAAAGACGAAAAGTTAGACGCGATGCTTGGAGTACAGAAAACTTATCCAGGTGATAAGAGTGAAGCCGACTTTTCTTCGGCTCAAATCAGCGCGCTTGAGGGAGGAACTACATAATGGAAACAAATTTTATGGGCCGTGAAGGCTTTATTTGGGCAGTTGGTGTTGTTGAAGATAGATATGATCCTCTATATTTGGGAAGGTGTCGAGTAAGATATTTAGGTTGGCACACAAGAGATAAACAACAATTACCAACATCAACGTTGCCTTGGTCTTTTCCTTTAATGCCAATTACTTCCGCTTCTCAAACCCAAGTTGGGACAAGTCCAACTGGCCCAGTTGAGGGAACTTGGATTTTAGGATTTTTCAAAGATGGGGAAGATGCATCAGACCCTATTATGTTAGGTACATTACCAGGAAGACCTGATAAAGCGGGTGATCCACGGGATGGGTTTAATGATCCGCGCACATGGAACCCCAAACCATTTCAGATCCATAAAGAAACCGGTGAAATTATTGAATCGGAAGCTGAATTTACAGATATTCCTCAATTTCCTTTAAAAGTTGAATTGGATATGAATAATGGCGTTAAGATCACTGAACGCACAGATGATCCGGCAAAGCACGAAGATAAAGAGCTTTGGGATTTTGCTTATAATTTTCCTAATATAAGATTTTTAAATGAACCTACTACACCTAGATTGGCAAGAGGTTTTGCGGATGCATCAGCTAAACTTACGAATAGAATACTGCCAGGCACAGAACCAGGTTCACTTCAGATAACTGGGAATGCTGATTCTCCCCTTCAACTTAAAAAAGATGTTCGAATGCCAACATTGGGGAAGTTTTCTAAGCCAAGTCAGCCGCCGCCCCTTGGTCGCGACCCATATTTTAGAGAACCGGAATCACCCTATGATGCAACATATCCTTATAATCATGTTCATCAATCCGAGAGCGGACACGTTATAGAAATAGATGATACACCAACTTCTGAAAGATTGCATTGGATGCATAGATCTGGTTCCTACAAAGAAATGGGGCCAACAGGTGATGTTGTTGATAAATCAAATAGAGACATGTGGTCTTGTGTTATGAGGGATAGGTATGATCAAATAGGTGGTAATAAATATGAATCTATAGATTATGGATATGAATTAGCTGTTGCCGCAAAAGGTGGCTCAGAAGATTTATGGTTAAGAGTATGCGGAAGAGGAGATGTACATTTAGAAGCTGAAGATGGTAATCTTGAAATATACACTCATAATGGTGTAACATTTATTAATGCTAAACGAATTGAGTTTAATGCTAAAGAATCTATTAAACTCAATGCACCGAAGGTTGTACAAGGACAAAAACCAAATGACAATCCTAGTTTAAATCCTTCTGATCCTGGAGCTAAGTCAGGGCAAGCAACAAAGGTTGCTGGAGATAGGGAAGAAGAGGTATCCGGCACACAAACATTAAATGCTGGTACATTGGCCTTGAATGCAATGGGCGGCATGTCTATGTCGGCTCAAGGTTATACTCAAAGTATTTCTCATAGTGCAGAAGAAGTGATTACAGGACTAGCTGTAATAAACCAAGGGAAAATTAAAGGTAAAACAGTTTCAGTTCAAAATGGAATTATTGACATAAGAAGTGCAGATGTAAAAAAATCTGCTGGAATTATATTACAATTAAATGAATTACCGGCACCTAGTATAGATTATGCAAAGAAAACAGCAGGTGGTTATTTGTCAATGGTGCCGGCTGATGATTCTATCAGTGCTGATATAGAAATGGCTTCACTATTTGGATCTCTTACGATAAAAAATGCAACAGGTGAAATTTCATTAGCAAATAGTGATAAAGATGGCTCTAGTATTCTTCTTTCAGCTATGGGAGCAGGTGGCACAGCAACATTGGAAACTGTAGGGGCTACAATAGCAATAGATGCTAAGGGATTAATTTCCATAAAGAATGATGTAACTTCTTTAAGAAATATTATAGCTACACTTTATAAAGTAATGGCAGATCATACACATACTCATATCGATACAATTATGGGCACACCGAATCCGGCGGCAAAAACAATGCCAAATGTAGGTGAAGATTGGTATACATCTATTATTGAAGATCAAGCGAATTTAAATTTATTAATGGCAGACTAGTATGAAAGAAAAAGAAGAAGAATGGCAACAACCGGGCAAGTTTACTCCACATCCCAAGTTGTTTGAATTAATGAACAAAACATTAAAATTAATAGAACTAGAAAATAAATTAATGACACAAGTAAAAGAAACATTGGTAGATCATCAAAAGGGGAAAGATGGCGGAAGAACAAGCTGATCTTTGGGCTTCTCAAACCCTAGGTGATATATCACACTTAAAAGGGTTCTTTGAAGCGGCGCAAAAAGGTTTAGAACTTCATAAAGAGAATGCAGCTTTTATTAAAACTGTTTACGAACTTAATAAAGCATTGTTGCTCGCTACTATAGATCCGCTTTTTGCTGCAATTGATGCAATTCTAGATGAAATTTTAAAATTATTAGATGATTTACGAGGATTAGGTTTTTATTATCTACCTGTTCACGCTGAATCAGTTGATGCTAAAAGTTCTTTACAAAAGCATCCTGTTACAGGAGGATTGTTTATAGGTGGCAAATATTATGCAAAGGCAACAAGATCGACGGCTCCTCCTTATGAACTAATAAAAGCAAGTAATTTCGGAATTGATATATTAGAAAAAGATAGGGAAACCGGTGAACAATTATATGTTGAAGATTCTACGTTCGCCAAATTTGATGGTGATATTGATTTAACCACAGAAAATGCATTTATATACATTAATCAGGCATTAGGATTAATAACTCTTACACCTGGTGGGATATTACAAACTATTGATAAATCTTTTGATGATATAAATGATACACCTAAAATTGTTGGACGCCAAGATATTTCTGCAGACACTGTAATGTCTGAAGATTATTACATGTCCGGTAGACCGGTATTTTCAGATTCTGCAACTGTGGGGGGAATTATTATTATAGCCGGAGCCCCGGACTTTGACAAGTTTATGAATATTTTAGAAAGTTTTAATAAACTTATTAATTTAGAATCTTTTGGAAAATTAATAAAAAATGTAAAAGCAATATGGACTGATGATGCCAAAAAGAAACATACTATAAAAGTATCTTGGGTAAGTAATAAAAATATTGAACAAGGGGGCGGAGTCATCGGCTCGGGCGGAAGAGTAGGATATACTGAGGCCAAAGATACAGTGGGTCAGTTTAATATCATGGATAAGAAAAAAACTCCAACGATTATGATGAATAATAGATCGGCTGTAAAGGCGAGGGTTACTAAAGTTATATCTACTGAAAGTATGATAATAGAGGAGTTAGTAACTCCTGCGCATTTGATAGATTCGCATAATTTCGAATTGACATCTAATTTGATTAAAAAAAGACATACTAAAATTAAAGAAAATAAAAATTTAGTACCCTATCAACAACAAGAATTAGAAGTTGAATATATTACTTCAGGAGATGAATTTAAAAAAGGTGATATTATTTTTGAGGCTATACCAACTACAAAGAAAGATATTGTTGAATTAGACCAATACGGTGAGCCGATATTCGGTGGAAACTCAGATGTGGATCCGTCTGTTTCAGGTAGTAAAGCGGGAACTGAATATGCCCAGATTGATTCTGGAATTGTTGTTGTTGGAAAAGTAGTTGAAGAATTTTATGCCGGTGGACAGCCTGAAAAACCAGATTGGAGAGGAAAGAGATTAGAAGAATTAATTCCTCCATTCGGCACTCTTTTAGATGCAACTGAAGGTCATGTTAGAGGTATGAAAGGAACGGTTCAAAGTGCTAAGAAGTCAATTGAACCAATGATAAAATATTTAGATTCAAAAATGGCAGAACTTCAAGCATTTTCTGCTGAAGTTACATCAATTCTAGAATTATTTGCAGTAGGTATTCCAGCTGCCGGAATATACACTTTATATTTGGCCCCTAAATTAGGTGGTACAGCTGAATTTAGAACTAGAATGTTATCAGCTGGAGGCCCTCGTAAACCCCCAGAAGTATTAAAGTTCTGTGCGGGCGTTTGTTTCTTAGGTGGAGGCCCAACAGGAGGTCCATTAATTAAATCTGTTGAAACTTTAGCATTATTATTAGGGATGAGAAAACAAACAGCAGCTGAAGAAGAACAGTCCGCGAAGATGGATACATTAGCAACACCTATTTTTAAAGATGAAATAACATATAATGCAGGTGATTTATTATATTTTAAAGGTGTCAATTATGAATGTTTATTAAATGGTACATCAGGTGAATTACCATTAATAAAAGATAGTGACGGTAAAGATATTCTTAATTATATCTATTGGAAATCAACTGGGGCCGTTGGAGAAGAAGATGCTGAAGTTGAGATTGGTGATCCTAGAACACCGGAAGAATTAAGGGTAGCAAAATTAAAGTTTTTAAAAGAAACAAAAAAAGCTTTAGGTGATATTTTAAAAAAGTTAAACGGTACTGGTGGTGGTGCCGCTAGTTTAAGAAAAAAAATAATGGATGTGCCTCTTTATGGGATAATGGATCCAACTAAAAGCCCTCCCTTGTTTATTTCTTCTGGGGCAAATTTCGCCGTATTTGAAGAACTTTTAGGCTTGAGGTGGAATGATTTAAATGAATTGGATTTATTGGTACAAAGAATTAGTGAAATGTTAGTAACAGTAGAAATTAATACGATTCTAGAAACACCAGATGAAGATGTGGTGCCTGGTAGTTTAAGGTCTAAAGGAAAATCATTATTAATTTTGAAAGGTGAATTTGTAGACGAAGTTGATGATTTTGAAGCTGGGCAAAGAGAAGTAAAACCTAATACAACTATCACTATTATGGATCCTAGTAATCCAGGATCAGACTCAGTAAGAACTGTTGAATATCTGGCAAATACAACTGTAGCTGTTCTTGATGCCGCGTTCGATCTTGATTTAGAAATAGCTTTACCTTACGATGTACTTCTAGCTAAAGCAGATTGGCAAACAGATTATAGAGATAAAACAGAAAATAATGCTAATAATACCCATTATTATCATCCAGGATATAGATTACGAGAATTTGCAGCAAAGTCGAATACTATTTCTACTTACACAGATCTTTATGCAAAGGCAGAGGGAGGCGCGATCACGAAAACTGGAACTGAATATAAAGACTTACCAAAACATGAAGAAGGTAGCCGTTGGGGTGTGCCGGCTGAAGGACAATTTCGAAATACAACACAATATCCATTTGGGACTATTATAGAAATAAACGGGACAGTTCCAGTATCAGCAGGTTTTGTTGCCGGTGGTGGAGTAGAAATTTTATTAGAAGAAGAAGAAGAACTTGCTGAGACTTGGAATGCTATTGGTGTATCACAAGATGATCTTTTAATTATAACTCTTCCTGAGGGAACATATACAAAATATATTGAAGAAGTTATTGATGACCAGCATATAGCAATTGATTCTGTTATTCAAACAGGTGGCGCGGATTCCAAACCTGTAGATCTTGCTTATCATGATTTGTGGGACTTTGAATTGTCTATTGGTAAATTAGCAGACAAAGCACAAGATGATAAAATACAAAATAGTAGAAATAAATTCGCAGATTATTTAACAGATATTAATGCTCAAGCAGATGAAGTTTATGATTATTTGGATAAGCTCGCTAATGAAGGCTGGTAGTATAAATAAATTGAATAAGGAAAGACTATGGCCCAAACAACATACACTGAAATAGAATATGATCCGGATACGCAACAAACAATATATTCTGATGTAGATATTTCTTTTAAAGTTCATCCGGTAACAGGTGATATTGTTAAAACAAGAAATGCCTCTGTTATAAAACAATCCATGCGTAATATTCTTCAAACAAGGGAAAATGAACGTTTAGGCCATCCCGAAATTGGTGCCGGTATTCAAGACTTATTATTTGAACCAATGAACGGGATAACAGAAACACGAGTAGTACAAAAAATTGCGGATGCATTAAGAATATTAGAACCCCGTGCTACTATAAGAGACATAATAGTAATATCAGAAGAAGATCGTAACAGATATAGAATACAGGTTATTTTTACACTGTTAGGACAAATGACTTCGGAAGAATTCGAAACTTTTTTGTATAGGTAAAGAATGGCAACAGATGTAGCTAAATTAAATGTTTCAGAACTAGATATGCCGGCTATTAAGGCTAATATGATAGCCTTTTTGAAAAGTCAAAGTGAATTTGCAAATTTTGACTTCGGTGGATCTGGACTGGATGTAATTATGGATATGCTAGCATATAATACTTATTATAATTCATTTTATTTAAATATGCTAGCAAATGAAATGTTTTTAGATACAGCTGAACTCAGAAATTCTGTTGTTCAAAAAGCAAAACAAATGGGGTATACGCCCAGATCTGTTCAAGGAACAAAAGCATTTGTTACATTGAATATTACCCCAAGCGATACTGCTACCACAATGGTTGTAGAAAAAGATAAAAGATTTTCTTCTGTTATAGATGGTAACAAATATATTTTTACGACTGCGAATTCGTATAATGCTATAATTGGAACCGATGGTAGATTCACAGTCAAAGATATACAATTAAACCAAGGTATAAGATTAACACATAAGTACGCAGTTGATTATTCCAATCATGAACAAAAATTTATTTTACCAAATCCAACTACAGATGTTACAACATTATCAGTTACAGTAAAGGCTTCCCCAACAGCTACAATAATAGATACTTATAGTAAAGTAAGTGATACTGTCCAAGTAACAGCGTTATCTAAAGTATATTTTTTGTATGAAGAATTTGATGGTAAATTTGAAATTCAATTTGGAGATAATAAAGTAGGTTTTAGACCAGCAGATGGAAGTCAAGTAATTTTGTCAGCAAATATTTCCGATGGAGATGTTACAAATATGGCATCTGCTTTTACCGCAATTGATCTAATAGGAGGGTATGGAAATGTTTCTGTAACCTCGACAACAGCAGGTTATGGTGGCGCCGCTAGAGAAACAATAGCGCAAATAAAATATGGTGCACCTAAATTATATGAAACACAAAATAGATGCGTTACCTTAAATGATTATAAACGAGTTGTGGAAAAAGAATGGGTTAATGCCGAATCCGTAACGTGTTGGGGTGGTGAAGAAAATGATCCTCCAAGATATGGACAAGCATATATTGCAGTAAAACCTAAAAGCGGATTATATTTAACCTCAAAAGATAAAGCTTCTATTAAAAATGATATTTTATTAAGAAAGAATATGGTTTCTGTTACTCCGGTAATTGTTGCCCCTGATTATCTTTATTTAAAAATTAAGACAGATGTTAGATATGATCCAAATGCAACAATTCAATCCGCACAAGAAATAGGTGAAAATATTATTAGAGTGACTTTGGGTTATAATTCAAATGAATTAGGAAAATTTGATTTAAGGTTTAGATATTCTCGATTAACTACTATAATTGATAATACTGATCCAGCTATTTTAAATAACCAAACAACAGTACTTTTATTTAAACGAGTAGTAGTAGAATTAGCACAGGCATTTAACTATGCACAAAATTTTTCAAATCAATTAAAATATCCATATGTTGGATATAAGGGTACACTAACATCTTCAAAATTTCAATATACTAATGAAGCAACCGAAGTTATAGAAAATGCTTGTACATTAGCTGATAAAGATGGAACTATACAAGTTGTAAAAGAAGCAGCCGGTGAAGTAGCTATTATTAATTCAAATGTTGGAACATTAGATTATACTACTGGTAAAATGACCTTGGTAGCATTTAAACCCATAACGGTTGAAGCTGTTGTAAATAATAATACAATTGAAGTATATGTACAAACCAACGTTTTAGATATAACTCCCATAAGAGAACAAGTTATTATTGTTGAAAAGAAAGATGTTACAGTTAATATGATTTCTGATACTTCATTACTCACCGGTGACTTTAAGATTGCAACTTCTGATGAGATTCCCGCACAAGTAGTTTATGGAGCTAATACTGCATAATGGCTGACAATAGAATATCTGAAATAATTCAAAATCAATTACCTTCTTTCTTTACTGAAGAGGGGAGTAATCTTCCTCTTTTCATGACAAAGTATTTTGAATTTTTGGAATCTTATCAAATAGAATATACTGATTTAGAATTAGATGAATATAATATTGTCCAAGAAGATGATGACTTGTCATATTATGTTGAAGGAACCGCCTTAGATCAAAGAAATTTTATTTATGACCCTTCAGACGATGCAGAATCTACCGAAGCAGGAATGAAGTTCGGACACTTTTATCCTGTTTTTGGAAATAAGGGCCCGGCGCTAGCCGCCACCGATGATGGTGAAACAGTTTATGAATTAGAATTGGAAGAATTAAAAGGTCTTATATTTTATATGCCCAGAAAAGGTGGTGCAAATGGTGGTAATTACGGTATAGCAATAAAGGATCCTCCTTCATCTTCTTATACAAAATATACTGCCGCTTCTAGAGTTGTAAAAGAAGACTCCCCCGAGTCTGGATTAGCTAATACTGAAATTATAATTGAATCAGAAAGAGGAACTGATGCTACATTCGCTATTGGTGAAGTAATCGTAGGTTCCAAATCAGGATCCAAATGTTTAGTAACTGGTGTTCAAGCAAAGAATTACCCGGCAGGAAAATATTTGGAAACAGCAAATACAACTTCGCCGAAGTATAATTTAAGCCCCCATTTATTATTTGCACGACCCATTAATGGAATAGTTTTAATACATGGTGAATCTGTTAGAGGCACTTCAACTCGAGCCAAAGCGACTGTAGGAAAAACAGATAAAGACTTGTTGAGAAATCCTCTTCGTGGAGCAGCTGACATAGATTTAATGACTGATGTAGATGCCGCAGATAATTACATGTTACAACAATTTAGGGAAGACTTTTTACAAAATATTCCTTTTAGTGCGGTTGGTGATTTACGACAAGCAATTAAAACTGCAAGAAGCATTTATAGAAGTAGGGGTACAGAAGATTCTTTTCTATGGTTATGGAGAACAGTATATGGTTCCGATCAATTAAGTTTTATATATCCAAAAGAAAGATTATTAAGACCTTCTGATGGAACATGGAGTTCAGCTCAGTCAGTTAAAATTTATACAGGTACTGCCCTAAATCCTGATGATTTTAATAGTAAAGTTATTAAAGGGGAACTTTCTCAAGCTACAGCAACAATTGATAATTCTATTTCTTATGTTGAAGGATCGACCGCGGTAACAGAATTATATTTGACAGATTATGTTAAAGGATATGATGCTCGTTTTGATATATATTCTGATTTTCAACCTGGTGAAATAATAGCCACACTTGACGCATATGTTGACGTTACCGCATCAACTATAGACGAACTTATGGGTAGTGATAATTCTTCTGATGTTGTTAAAGCACTAACATTTCCGGAGAAATCTTCAAGAGGAACTTGTATTGCGGTTATTGGTGAAATTGATATTGTAAGTAATGGTACAGCTTATAAAGTTAACGATGAACTTGTAATTACAGGCGGAGCCGGAAAAGGTGCTGTCGCACGTGTAAATGCAACTGCTAATGGCGCCATTGATGAAATTATCGTTGATGATGGTGGTAATGGCTATATGGGTGGTGAGATGTTGATAGTTAATAGTGCCGGAACTTTAGGGACTAATCACACCGGTGCTATTCGTGGAGTTCTTGAAACAGGAAAATTTAGAACTTCAAATTCGGTAATTAATAAAGTAATTTCAACTGCAGGTGGCGGATTATCTTCTTCCGCAATTTCTTTAAATGCATTTTCATTTTCTGTTGATGATCCCGGTGATGTAAGATACCCTGAAAATATTAATACCCATTTTAGTTCAAGTAATACAACTACTTGGGTAGCTGAAGTAATAAATCAAGATACAGCTGACGGCGGTGCAAATATCTTACTTGAAGAAGGTGATGGTAGGATTATAATTAATAGCTCTGATGGTTCAGCAGATGCTGGTGATAATATTCTTTTAGCTACAAAGAATTTTGAAGATGATATTCAACCAGGGTTTTACATATATGATTCTAAAACAGGAACCAAGGGAACGATTGCCGGTCCCGCAATAAACTCTTCATGTTTTGTTTATGTAATAGAAAGTGACATATCAGCAAATTTTGTTCAAAATAGTTATGGAGATTTATATTATAGTGCAAATACCACAGCAGTTCCTGGTAAATCAAGTATGTTTCAAGTCTCTTCAATTAAACCAGCTAGCTATTATGAAATAGAAGGAAATCAATTAGGGGATAATACTTATTCCATTGATAGTTATTACGGAGCAACAGAATATACTTTTACACCATTCGGTGCTATTTCTAATGTACAAGTTATAACTACTGGTATTGATTATATAAAGGGGCCATCATATGAAGCATCTAATCAAACTATTTTAGGAAAAAAATCATATGAATTTGAAGACCCAATTACAGGAAAAAATACTGCAGCATTAGCATATTTAAATTTTAGTGAAGATATTGGTTTAGCAGGGGGAAAATTTAAATTTGGTGAATATATTATAGGCCAATCTTCAGGTAAAAAAGTACAAGTAATACAACCAATTGTTAATTCTACTGCAAATTCTACTTTTAGTACAATGAAGGTAAAAGAAGTAGATACACAATTTTCTCTTGAAGATGAAAATGTTCTTTTAAATAGCATTGGAACATTTGAAAATAATACATCTGGACTTTATTCTTTTTCAACTAAACGAGCAGGGATACCTGTAGGCGGCGCGGTTACAATAGTAACAAATGGTAATGCATCTTGGGCGAATTCAGCACTTGATACAGGTAATAATGCTCTTTCTATTGAATCTTCAAATACAATATATGGTTCATATAGCGGTAAAATTGCTGTTAATGATCAATTAGAAACATATGTTGGACTTAAAGGTTTAAATAATAACACAGGTGAGGCTTATGAAGGTTTATTAAAACCAGGTGATCAATATATTGGAAGAGTAAGTTTTAGAGCTAGCAAGGTTTTAAATAATGTTATTTTAAAATATGGTAGTGCGGCTGTAGATGTAAATTTTGAATCTAGCGGTCCAACAGTAGGCCTAACACAAATAAAAATTTATAAAGATGTTGCTACTACTAATAAAGACCAAGTTTATACATATGAAGGTAAATTTACTGTTCATCCTACTGATTCATATCATTCATTATTTTTATATGTTAATACAACAATTTCTACTACATATGATTTGCATGTGGATAAAATGGAAATTGTTGATATTACATCACGTGGAAAAATTGAATACGAAGGATTTAATACTGCAGATGAACCAGAAAAATTTATGATACTGGAACCGCAGACTGATTTTACTGCTGGGGAAAAGGTGATATCACTTTCCGGAACAAGAACGGCTAATCTTGCATCATCAAATGTTAAGTCATATGAATCAGTTGCAAATTATGGTAATAATGCTGTATTAAAATCTGGGGCCTTAAAAACTGGTGCTATTAAATCTCTTGTAATTTCACAAGCAGGCATAAACTATACTACTATTCCTATAGTTACTGCACCTACAGGTGATAATAACGCGACTTTTTCTGCTAAACGAACTACTATAACTAATTATCCCGGTACATTTAAATCCAAATTGGGAATGATCAGCGATATTATTAGAATACAAGATTCTTATTATTATCAAGATTTTTCATATGTTTTAAGATCTGATATTCAAATTAGTGAATTTAGAGATATGGTAAGATCTTTTGTTCACCCTGCTGGATGGAACGTATTTGGAGAAATAGGCATTGAATTTATTATAGGCATGACCATTGAAGCAGAATCTGTAACAAATAAGATTTTGGAGTTGTTTATTGATAGAACGCCATCATATGTTGCGAAATATGGGCCAATTGATAAAGATATGAGAATGGGATATAATCGAACCATGATGCCACATGATAGTGTGGATGGGTTAATTAATTTCGATGTGTCAATCTTACATAATTATCATATTGAATTTTTGGATCCGCGAACAATAGGATTTGGAGTTACAACAGACGATAAAAAGTTTGCATTTCACCTTGGACGAAGCGATTCAACTGCTTGGTTAAATGGTCAAGGGTGGGATTATGAAAAGTACTTCCGCGGAACGCTCAATAATGCTCCAGATGCTGGACAACATGACCCAAATGCTCCATATACTGGACTGGAATCAGGAAGAGTAGAAATACCTCACCATTTCCCAGAACATGATATGGCAATTCTTAATACTAGTGAAAAAATCGCTCCATGGTATCCAAATGTAATCGCAGAATATGTAAGGCCGGGACACTTTGAAGGAAATGAATGTACAGGCCACAGCGCATTTGGCGGAGTTTCCGAATGGGGTAAGTCAACTCACTATAATACAGAAAATAGATGGGGCCCACTGCATACGGCAAGTGCCGCGGGTGCAACCGCAGGAGCACAAAGACCACCAGATACTGCGTGGGGAATGGGAAGTAATCCGAATGCACGTAAAGGAGGCACAGATTATTGGTTAGAGATAGGTATATTAGGTAAGTATCGTTCGCCAGATGGCCAATTTGTAATGCCTACAATTTCAACATATGTAACTTATGGTCAAGAAGAAATTGAATTAATTGGTGATGCTACTATTTCGGTAATTTCGTGGAAAGAACCTACTTTACCTATAAGAATGGCAACTGCCTCATTACCAAACTTAACAGGCGTTACAACATATATTGATGCAGAAATGTTTCTGCCAATAGAAATGTTTAACCAAAGAGTTATTTCAAGAGCTGTAATAGAATATCCGAATTCTGCATCACGGGAAATAACAGTAACAGTTGCAAGTACTGATTTTCTTTTTGATGGTGTAAATATTAATAATAGTGCATGGACAAGAAACCTTATTAAAGGTGTTACATATCGTTTTTGGCAAGAAGATAGTTCAAATTCCGGGCATCCATTAAGATTTGCTAGTGTGCTTGATGGGGACCATAATGCAAGTTGGGTATCAAGTATGGAATTTCCTTCCACCGCTGTGGGCACTCCTGGTGTTGGTGGATCATATGTAGATTTTAAAATTCCAGATTATATCGTTAAAACTTACGAATATTCAACAGGGACAGGAGTTGCAGAAGATGTGTTATTTGCATATTGTGATAATCATTCTGATATGGCCGGCCCAATAAAAACGGAAGATAAAGTAGTAGTTCGCGATACTGATTTAATGCAAGTTCGAACACCTGCAGTTGTAAATACACCAGATACCGATGTAACAGGAACTTATAGACAGCGAACCTTTGAATATGGACAATCTTATGCAAGACCTAAAGATAAAAGGCTAAATAATCCACTACGGACAGATAATTTATTTGAAGTAGCAGTTGCAAAAGTATGGGCTGGACAAGTTGTAGGATTGAGAACAGATGGAACAATACAACAAGTTTATCAAACAGCAAGTGTTTGTTTTCCAAGAATTAATTATGTTCATTCATTGTTAGGGATAGTGGAACAAGATGGAGCGGTTGGTGAATTTGTTGAAGTTAGAGATACAGATTCTATATCGGAAAGAGTTTATGATTTAAGTCCTGGAGAAGAATACTATCCTAACTACAGTGCTAGTCCAGACGAAGGAATAGAAAGATGGATTACTGCTACGGCCCCTACAATAACTTCTGCAGATAGTTTGGACAGAATTAAATTAGGACGTGCTTCAACTCAAAATCAATTAGAATTGTCTTTTCCACAATGGAAATTACATGTTTATCAGGCTCATGAAGATTTGGTTCAAGGAAATGTAGTAGGTTTGATGTCTAATGGAAAAGTTCAAAAAGTATTTTGTGAAGTAAATGGTACAGCTAAACCACAACTAGATAGTGTCCATTCCTTACTTGGTGTTGTAAAAGAAGATTGTTTGTCGGGTAATTGGGCAGAAGTAGTAACAAAACACCAAACACTTGAAATGGCAACTTTCTTCCAAGGTACAGAAACATCTTTTACATGGGCAACTAATACAACACTTTATGTTGATTATAGAGATGCTTCTGTAAAATTAAATGTGGCTTATAGTAATCATCCACTTAATATAATTGGAAAAACACTTGGCGGACAACAAGGGACAGAGCAAACATTATTAATAACAGCGAATACACCTGTTCATGGCACATATTCGCCAACTTGGGATAAAGTCAAGTACAGCTGGCCATGGAGAACATATTGTCCAGTTTCAACAGTTCCGCGCGTTGGTGATATGTACGAATATGACGAAGTTGGAGAATACGCGGGCCTAGGCTTAGGACTAACCCTCTTACAGAATCCGACACCGGTAGAAAATATTGTTTCCGGGTCGACTATACTATTTGATGATATAAATATTATATTAGAAGAAGAAGACGGAATGCTTCTCGAAGATGGTGATGAATTGTTAGTGGAAGACGGTACAAGCACCGCAGCATCCACTATGGGTAAGTTGAAAATCGAGAATGATTTTCTCTTATACGAAGACCTTATAAATACTGGTAGTAATTATAAACGAATGAATATTTACAGTAAATTTGACGCTAAATACATTGTGGGCAATTATACATCACAAACGTTTAACGTTCACGAGCGAGCCAATAAATACTTCCCGGAAGGACGAATTGATGGCGTTGCTCAACATGTAGTTTTAGAGTAATTAATTAATAAAGAATTGGAGTTATCGAAATGCCGGCTTTAGTAACAAATAAATTTAGAATGTTCAATGCAAAGCAGTTCCGGGAGTCTTTTGACGAAGACAGCGGAATGACTACTTTTGCGAACACAGTCGCGGGCGATACATACTTAGAATCTAATATGTATCTTTTTATCGGTGGTGTCCAGAACTGGGCTAATGTAGCAGGAGCCGCGGCGGCAGATACAGACACAGTACCTCCTACACCCACCGATTCTGTTTCAAATACTTATTATAATCATTGGAAAGATATGATTGCAGCTAAAAAAGTTGTATCTACTGATGTAACACATTGTATTCCTAGATATAATTGGGCAAACAACACATCGTATTTCGCTTATAATAATACTGAAAATACTATGCTTGCAAATTCTTTTTATGTCCTGACAGATGAATATAATGTTTATAAGTGTTTAGCAAACAATAATAGTGGTGGTAATAGTTTAGCAAAACCAATTGGTCAAGCAACAACTATTGTTACCCCAGGTTCTGATGGTTATAAATGGAAATATATGTTTACAATTTCTGCAGCATCAGCTCTGAAATTTGTAACAACCAACTATATTCCTGTACAACAAGTACGTTATCAAAATACTATTATGGCTTCGGCCACACAGGAAAACACCTTACAGAGAGCTGTTGAGAACGGAGCTGTAGATGGTGCAATTAATATCTATAGAAAAACAGCTAATGGCACCGTTGGTGGAGCAGAATATTTAATTTTTGAAACAAACACATTAGATAATGGTTTTGGAAGTGCATATTCACATACGACTACTTCTGTCCGTATTCACAGTACCGCTAGTGCTGCAGATAATATCTATATTGGTTCAGATATTTTCTTTACATCCGGCAACGCTGAAGGACAAGGCGGAACTATTACAGATTATGTTGGTTCTACAAAAGTTATTACTTTCGCACCTGCTGTTTCGTCTGCGGCTGCACAAAGTGATAGTTTTCAAATCGCGCCTAGATTACAAATCTTAGGTGACGGTGCTTCTGCGAATTGTAGAGCAAATGGTACCAATACTTCAGGTTTAACTGATGTTGTAACAATAGCCGCGGGTTCAGGATACACAAACGCTGTTGTTAATGTTTTAGCAAATACTTCTTGGAACACAGATGACGCAACAGTTCAGGCTGTTATCGAACCAAAAGGTGGACATGGATTTGATTCAACTGAAGAATTAGGTGGTTATAATGTTATGGTTAATGTAAGACTTGAAAATGACGAGTCTGGTGAATTTACCGTTGCCAATGACTTCAGAAAAATTGGTTTAATTTCACATCCAAATGCTGCTAATACTCAAAATGATATTGATCTTGGGACACCAGCGACAATTTCATTGGCTGACCAAGCACTTAGAGTTACAGTACAATCCTTTTCTGGATCGGCATATGCTGCTGATCAACTGGTAACAGGCTCAGTATCAGGTGCAACTGGAAGAGTGGTTGATTGGACTTCAGGTACAAGTAAGTTGAGAATGTCTCAAGTTACTAAAGGTTCAAATGCTTCGAATGGTTGGGACGCAACACCAGGTTCTTTTCAAGGTAACGAAGCTTTAACTGTAGTCGGCGGTGCAACTACTTCTAATACAAGTGCTATTGAAGGACCTGACTTAAAACAATATACTGGTGATATTTTATATGTTGAAAATAGATCACCAATTTCAAGAGCGAGTGACCAAATTGAAGATGTTAAGTTGATAATTAACTTCTAATAATTTAACTGAAAGAGATATAAGTGTCAGGCGTAAAAACAAATTTTAATATTGCACCATACTATGATGATTTTGATAAGGATAAAAACTTTCATAGAATTTTATTTAGACCTGGTTTTGCTGTTCAAGCAAGAGAACTTACTCAAATGCAAACTATTTTGCAGGAGCAAGTTACCAGGTTTGGTGATCATATCTTCAAAGAAGGCAGTAAAGTTTTCGGCGGAGATGTAACACTCAATACACAAGTTAATTCTTTAAAGTTAGAATCCGCATTTGATAGCGCCACTGTTACGGTAAATTCATTTGCAGGAAAAACCATCACAGGTGGAACATCGGGGGCAAAGGGTTTAGTTATTCAAGCCGAAGGTGTTACTGTAACAGATCAACCCACATTAATTTTTTCTAAATTGGGTGGGGGAAATTTTCTAGATGGTGAAACAATTGCCACTTTAGAAACAACACCAATACAAGCTAATACAGTCAGTTTAAGTGGGGCTTCTGGTGTAGCATATGCTCAAAATACAGCTTCTCTTGCAAGCATTACAGAAGGATGCTTTTATGTAAGTGGGTATTTTGTTATAGTTCTTGCGCAAACTGTTGCTTTAGATAAGTATAGTAATTTCCCAACCAAAAGAATTGGATTAACAGTAGCAGAATCTATTGTTCAAACAGATGATGACTCGTCTATTTTAGATAATGCACAGGGTACTGCTAATTATGCTGCACCTGGTGCTGACAGATTTAAAATGCTTTTGACGTTATCATCTCTAGATATTGTAACTCAAGTAGTTGCCACAGATGGAACTATTACAAAGACTTCTAGTACTATTACAGAATTTGCTGGGGAAAAATTTATAGAATTAGTTAGGATGGAAGATGGTGTAAAGGTTTCCGAAACTAAATTCCCAATGTATGGTGAACTTGAAAAAACATTAGCACGGAGAACATATGATGAGTCGGGTTCGTATACAGTACGGCCATTTGGAATTCAATTAAAATCTCATAAAAAAGGTAATACTGCTTTACTTTCAGTAGGATTAGAAGCAGGAAAAGCATATGTAAAAGGTTATGAATATGAAAGTATTGCAACACAATATATTGATGTAGAAAGAGGTCGTGATACTGCAAATGTATCAGATTATATTATTGCATCAGATTATGGTAATTCCTTATATCTTAAAAATGTTTTAGGTGCTTTTGATATATCTAAACATGAACTTGTAGATTTGCATTGTTGTCCTTCCGCGTCTGTTAATGCTATGAGCAACGATACTAATGCATTAACAAAATACAATCAAACGAGAATGGGAACAGCTAGAGTAAGATCGTTTGATTGGGAACAAGCAGATTTATCTTCATCTAATACTTCACATTATCATTCTGTATATTCTTCACGAATATATGATATACGTTTAGATCAAACCATCACTGGAGAGGTGTCTGGTGAAGGTGATGACTTAACAACTATAGGTGTGCCGGCTACTATTACATCTTATGCAAATAATGCATATAAGGGTGCTACATTAACTGTTAATACCACAAACGGCTCTACTGTTTCAAGTGATACAGTTACTGTTGCGGAATATATTGCTATAGGTTCACAACATACCATTAAAGCCAATACTGCTCTATCGCAAAAGGTATTATCAAATTCATCATTTTCTATTTCTTTTAAATTTCAAGATTTAGGATCATTAATTGTAAAACATTCAGCTGTTGATCAATTAAATGCCGCTAATACTACCCATGTTGTAAAAACAACACGAGCAGATATTGATAAGTTATCAAAATTTAATAATGATCCTGAGGGAACAGCTCTATTATCTGGGGTAAGTAAAAATACACTATTATTTCAATTACCATTTTCACCTTTGGCCACTATACCTGATGGGCTTACTTATACATTTAAAACAGTTCAAGTAGTTTCTGTACCGATTGCAGGCACGACTACTGTATCAACTAGTGCAGGTACCTTTATAGGATCTGGAGCACAACCAGCATCAACAGCAAAAGAATTATATACAGTAACCATAAAAACAATTGATGACGCGTCTAATCCACCTATTGATAATGTATCAGGTGATGAATTAACCGCAGGTCAGATATTAAATTTTGATAATGCTACAGGTAGAACAGCAACTATTGATAGTGCTACTCAAACAACAGTAAATTTAAATTCAAAGAATGGAGCATATCAAGTTGAAGTAACTTCAACTATTAGAACAGCAAATGCTTCACCAAGATCTAAAACATTAACAGTTGGAAATACAACCAGCTTGTCTTCTAATTCAGATATATCTAAAGGACAAGTACATTTTGCTACTCCTAATAAAGTTGCCGGGAAAAAAGATAATTTAATGATTTCTGATGTTGTTAATTTGGCATATATAATTGATTCCGGAGATCCTGCAGCACCCGTAAGTTCAGCAATGTTAACTGCACTTAGAGATGTGACTTCAACAACTGCTAAAGATATTACTAGTAATTATGATTTAGATAACGGACAACGAGATAATTATTATGATTGGTCTTCCATTACATTAAAACCTGGAAGTGCTTCTCCCACAGGACAAATATTAGCAATTGTTGATCATTTTAGTAATCCGGCTCTGACACCTCCAATTCAAGATGCTACCGCAGGCTACTTTTCAATTGCATCATATGCTGACGTAAGTTCAAATACCGGATATCATTATGGATTAGATGGTGTTAAGAGAAAAGGGTTTAACTTTTCTGCTATTCCAAAATATACAAGTCCCACAACTGGCCAAGAAATACAATTAAGGGATTGTATAGATTTTAGACCTACACGTTATTCAGCGAATAACGATAAAGGTTCTAACACGACAAATGATATAACATCTAATAACGAAGCAATTCCATCTTCGCAGTTAGGTTCTGCTGGCGGAACACCGGATCCGGAATATACATTACAATTTAACACACAATATTATTTGGGTCGTAAAGATAAATTAGTTTTATCTAAAGATAAGAAATTTAAAGTACTTAAAGGAATCCCGGCATTAGAACCAATTTCACCTCCGGATGATGATGATTCCATGACATTGTATACGTTAACTATTCCTCCATATACTTTTAGTACGGATGATGTTAAAACAAAGTATATTGACAATAGACGTTATACAATGAGAGATATTGGTAAATTAGAAAAAAGAATCGAAAATTTAGAATATTATACTGCATTATCAATGTTGGAATCTTCTACCGTTTCTTCTTCTATTTCTGGCGGATCAACACAAGATTCACTTTTCAATCCTGCCGGCGATAGATTTAAAAATGGAATTTTAGTAGATGGATTTAAAGGACATTCAGTTGGTGATGTAATTAATAATGATTATAGATGTTCAATTGATATAGAAAGAAATGAATTAAGAGCTCCGTTTAAAACAGATAATTATTCTTTTCATATGACAGACGGATCTAGTAATAATGTTTCTTGGCATTTACCTGGGAAAGAATTAGTAACATTGCCTTTTACATCTGCTAATTTGGTTAATCAACCTTTAGCAAGTACTTATAAAGCAATTAATCCATTTGCCTTGGCTCAATTTTCTGGTGCTGTTAAAACATATCCGGATTCTGATTTATGGTTTGATACTAATACAAGACCTGAAGTATTAGTTAATATAGAAGGTGTAAATGATAACTGGCAATTTGGTGCATATAGGGGTGGTCATGGATCACAGTGGGATAACTGGACCAAGAATTGGCATGGTGAACAAATCAATCCAGAACCAGAAATAAGTGTTAAAGATGCCGGTTCTACTTCTAGCGGAATAAGAAAAGCAAATCTTATTTCACAAGGACAAACACGAAAAGGTATAACTTCAAAAAATATTCCAGATTCAATTAAAAGATCACTTGGTAATAAGGTTACAGATATTTCTATGACTTTCTGGATGAAGGCTCATGAGCTTAATTCACAATATGCTCCAGATGATCAAAGAATTTATTTTGTAGCTAAGGGATTAAAGCCTGCAACAAATGTTTACATATTTTTTGATGGTGATAATGTAACAGCTAATGTTTATCCAATGCCTTTTGTAACACTTAATGGTGTTACAATAACAGATCATTTAAAATTAGGTGAAACAATATCTGAAGGTTCAAACGTTGCACAAATTATATTACCAAAATTAACTACTTCAGGTGGAACCGCGACAGCATATATTAAAGTAATTAAAGCAGTAGATCAAAATGGTGACAATGCCGATATAGATCAAAGTTTTTCACCAGGGTCAACAACTATTCTTACTTCAAATAGTGGAGTATCAGGGGTTATATCAAATAGAACTGTTCCAACAAAAGGTCAAGCAGATTATATGGCTACGAATCAAGCCGGGGAATTTGCGGGTATTCTTTCTTTGCCAGGTAGTGCTCATAAGTCAGGTGAAAGATTATTAAGGGTTACAGATCATGCATCTGATGTAGTTGCAAGTTCTACTATGGCCGCAGAATGTACTTTTCATGTAAGAGGAATGGTAGATGGTAGAGAACCTTCTTCAGTTTCAACAAGGCCGTCTACTTCACGAAGAGAAGATGTAACTAATGAAAATGTAATATCTAGCCCTATTAATAGAGTTGAAGGATCATCAGGATGGATGGATCCCATGACTCAGACATTTTTAGTTAATAAGAGTAATTTTCCAGAAGGGGCTTTTATTAAATCGGTAGATTTATGGTTTAGACAAAAAGCAACTGCTAATAGCTCGACACCGCAATTAACTGTAACACTACAAATTAGACCAATGATTAATGGTTATCCAAGTTCCGGCATCATTATTCCAAATGCAGAAGTTGCGATGAGACCTGAAGAAATTAATACTGTTTTAACTGCTCCGGATTCGGCAAATGCATCTCATTATACTACATTTGAATTTCCAGCGCCAATATATTTACCAGGCGATGAGTATGGATTAGTTATTATTTCAAATAGTTCTGAATATCAGTTATGGACAGCAATACAAGGATTGAGTCCATTGAGCACGACATCGATTAGTCCCAATATCAGAATACCGAAACAACCAAATATTGAAACATTATATTTACCAACTAATGCAGGAATGCCACAGTCATCTCCAGGCGAATCGTTAATGATGAGAGTTAATAGATGTCATTTTACAACAATAAATGAAGGTAATATAATCTTGATGTCTAATTCATCTAGTCAATCAGCAGCCACAACTAATGTTTATTCTGATGCTTATAAATTTAATTCATCATTAATGCAATTTGATAGTTCAACAGTTGGTTTTGCATATAAGACTACTAATACGGCTGGAGGATATTCATCAACAAATTATGTGACGGGTGAAAGAGATAAAAATGTTTATCTTGATGAACGAATGATAATGAAAGCCAATACAGCAAATTGTTTTAGTGCTCATATTACAATTCGTTCTACTTCAAAATTTGTTTCTCCGATGATTGATCTTTCAAGATTTAGTTTAACAACCATTGAAAATGATGTTGATAACGCCGCCATTGCAAATGCACAGGTATATATAGTTAATGCAGGGTCAAGTTATACATCTTCAGCGGTTGCGACTATTTCTGGGGGGAATGGTACAGGCGCCACAATGTCTTTATCAGTTGCTGCAGGATTAATTACTGGAACAACAATTACTGATGGAGGGTCTGGATATACAGCAACCCCAACAGTAGTAATAACAGATTCGGGACACACCGGCAGTAACTACGCAAATGTTGTTATTAGTAGTGAATTAGATCCACAAGGTGGCCCTATTAACGCTAAATATATTACAAGAAAAGTTAATCTTGAAGATGGTTTTGAAGCAGAAGATATAAAAGTTGTTATTAGTGCTTATAAACCAGAAACTGCAAAAATACACGTATATGCAAAAGTATTAAGTCCAGATGACCCATCATCATTTGATGATAGAGATTATATACAATTAACACAAGAAACGGCTGCTTCTGTTCATTCTTTGAACGAAGAAGATTATAAAGAGTTTACATATAAATCTCCTGGGGATTCAATTGATTATATAGATGAAAGCGGAACTAATTATAAGAAATTTAAAACATTTTCAATTAAGTTATGTTTACTTTCTTCTAGTACATTAAAAGTTCCTAAAGTGAAAGATTTAAGAGCAATAGCATTGGATGAGTAAAGTACAAACCGAAGATCCACGTTTTGTTAGGGACATACATTCAAAGGCACTTTTAGCCACTGATAAAGAAGCCCTAAATAGACATAGATTATCACGTCAGGCCTCACAAAAATTTACTAAAGAAATGGATGTGCATAGGGCAGAATTTAATAGATTAAAAACTACTGTGGATAATATAGAAAAATTATTAATGAAAGTTTTAGAAAAGGATAAAGATGGCAGCTAATGTAGCGTTATCAGATACGTTTGATTTATGGAGAACGCGTTCAAATCAGCTTTTGATGTACACACAAACCGCGGGTGGAAAAGACGTATTGCACGTTTCTAATACTACCAATTCAACATCTAATACAACAGGTGCTCTTACTTCAAATGGTGGTTTAGGAATTCAGTCTTCAGCTGTTATAGGCGGAAGTGTTCTTATTCATACAAATTTGAATGTTAATGGAGACACAAGTTTAAGTGGACACACTGATATTGGTGATGCCGCGGCCGACACGTTGTCTATTTTAGCAAGAGTAGATACAGATACTATTCCATATACAAATGGCGATAAGAATTTTGGTAATTCTACATATCGTTGGGGAACTGTCCATGTAAGTGGAATTGTAGGTTCTAATTCCTCCGCTTCTTTACTTGTTCCAGTAGGAACAAGTGCTGAACGTTCGGGGACAACAGGAGCAATTAGATGGAATACAACTTTAAGCAGATTTGAAGGAAATACAGGAACTTCTTTTTTCCCCTTAGCAGAACCTGCTGACCAAGATGGCGATACAAAAATTCAAACAGATAATGCGAGTGATGAAGATATAATTAGATTTTTTACTGGTAACTCTTCAACACAATCAACTGAAAGAGTTAATATTGGAACCTCCGGAAATGTTTCAATCGGAACAGGTGCGACTACCGGAGATGCCATGCTACACGTTGCAGGTACAGCTAACGTCACCGGCACAGTAAACTTCACAAATAGGACCAATTTAAAGGGTAATACGCACGTTACAGGAGGCGCCTGGGCAAACGTTTCTGTATCTGATTATGTAAACTTTGCAACAGAATCTATGACATTAGATGCCAATACAGTTATTTTGACGGGTAATCTAGTTGTACAGGGAACCAGAACATATAATGATACAACCATAATGGTTTCCGAAGACAAAACAATGGTCTTTGGTCTAGCAAGTAATGTTTATAGTGATTCAGATGCTAGTTCTGGTACAATTACCTCACAGAGAAATAATTCAACTGAGACACATGGATTATCTGTTTCGGATAAAGTTTTTATTACAAATGCTGGGACTTCAGGTATAACAGCAGAAGCAGTATATGTAGTCGCTACAGTACCATCAACAACTACCTTTACTTTAACAGGGTTTTCTGGAACAGGTACATTAGATTTCGCAAAGGCTCATACGGATGCAACAGCATCAGGTGGGGGTATAATTTTACCCGGTGCAACTGTACACAGTATATTATATAATAGTACAGTTGGGAAATGGGTTGCTTCCGATGGATTAAAGAGTAATGGTGCCGCACATTTTACAAGTACAGTAGATATGGATGGTGATTTAGATATTGATGCAAATATCGTCCACGATGGTACAGTTACGCATGCGGGAGCATTTAAAACAACTGCCGGGGGTTCTGCTGCAGCAAATTATATATTAAGAAGTGGCGACACGGCTGGTACTAGTACGTGGGTGGCTTTTGGAATATATAATTCAGCCGGTACAAGACTTGGACCATAATTATAAAGACGATGAAAACAAATGGCATCACCGTTAAAGGTAATAAATTCTGGGACTGCTCTCAAAGAGATGACCAGTGCAGAAATAGACAGTATGATTGTCCCTCTTGTTTTGCAGGAGTTCGCATCTAATCAGACGTATAATGTACGCGGGAATGCAACTGCATATGCAAATAATTCTGGCAATGCTGGCACTCTCGATAATAGGCTTCGTAATGATGATGTAGGTGAGCATCCTATTTCTGCAGTCAATTTTTCTACAACAACATGGTCTATTCAGCAAGAACAATCTAATGCTGCCGGTTTAACTAATGTAATTTATCCCACCAAATGGATTACTTCTGGTGGTAAATTACAACAAATGAATACTTCTGATTTACAAACTACCATTTTAGCTAGAGTTGCCACTCATTGGAAAGCAACTACTTATCCTGTTGGTGGATATTATTTTGGAACTGCAGCTCCCGATTCAGATACATGGATTTATTGTGGGGATGTTTTAGCAGAAACTTATAGACAAGCCGGAGCCGATAGTTCAACTGATTTTAAGTTATGGAGAAAAACAGCCCCAAATGCTACCTCAGGTTCAAGGCCGGTTTTTAATAGAACTGGCAATGACGGTGTTCAAGAAATGTCTGATGCTGAGATTAAAACATTAGCCGCAGAATGGAGAAATTATCTATTTAATGTTGAATCTATTGGTCATTATCAAATAGTATCAGGCTCCTCTGCACCTGGAACCGGTACATGGACCCAAGTAGGTGGATATACAGATTATTTAACAGATACAGGTGATGTAATATATTCTCAAGGATATGAAGGAATATATTCAGCTGGATATGAAGGAACATATTCCAATCAATATGAAGGATTATATTCAGGACAATTTGCGGGGATTTATTCAGGACAATTTACTGGCATATATTCGGGACAATTTACGGGATTATATTCACGTGGTTTTGAAGGATTTTATTCTCAAGGTTATTCTGGTGGATATCAAGGTGGTTATCAAGGTGGATATGTAGGTGCATATATCGGACCGTTTATGGGTGATTACCGCGGTGATTATGAAGGGTCTTACATACATACTTATGGGTCCGGTGGTGAATCACCTAATCCTCGAGGTTCATCTGAAGGTCCTGCATACACCGGTACTTATTCTGGGACATATTCAGGAATTTATTCAGGTACATTTGAAGGAATATTTTCGGGCACATATTCTGGGATTTATTCAGGACAGTATTCAAACCAATATGCAGGTTTTTATTCCAATCAATATGAAGGGATCTATTCTCAAGGGTATCAAGGAATATATTCACAAGGGTTTGAAGGATTTTATTCACAAGGGTTTGAAGGATTTTATAGTATGTTTTATCTTGGAATTTATAGTAATCAATACACCGGAATTTATTCTAATCAATATACAGGATTAACAGTGTTAGCTTCATTGGGTTCTCAAGCGTATACATTCTGGAAGAGGATTGCGTAATGGCAGCTGATGGAAAATTAGTAAGAATATATCCACTGGGTAGTAACACAGAATTAGCCGCAACAGAAAGTGGAAAATTATATATAGGGTCGGTAACTGAAACCGGTTCAGGTGCTTCTGCTAATATTGGTAAAATTACAACTATTACATCTACACCAGGAGCCGGAGTATATGATGATGTATTTGCTGCCGGCGATTATCTTGTTATTAGGCATCAACAATATGGAATGTTGGGTGTTGGACAATGGATTAAAGTTGAATCCGTTGCAAGTACCGGTGCATCTACAGTATTAACATTAGAAGATAACACAGCTGAATTTTATAGTCATTTAAATTCTTCCGGAGCAGATTATACCGGGCAAACTAGTGTTGGAATTACATTTGAAAAGGTAATGGGTTGGGGTGTTAGATCTTTTACCCAGGATCAAGTAGATGATTCTATAGTTCCAGAAATTATGAATCGGTGGGGAAGTTATACAAAAGGAACCGCCTCACATGATGATTGGAAAGGGCATATAAAACCCCTAGCTGGTACATCTAATACAGCTAATTATAATTTGTTAGGAACTGTTGGTGAAAGATATAGAAGCCCAGATGTTGTTGGTGATCACCCTGTTGCAAATAATATAACCACAACCAGTTTTTCATTAGAACAATGTGCCGGCACAAAGCCTTTTAATGGTGCAGCAAATGCCGGACATGTTGATGATTTTGATAGTGTTTTGCCTTTTCTGGGTATTGATGAAACGGCCGCAGATGGTCAAAAATTATATCAAATAGCAAACACCCAACATCAAAGTGTGACACATGGGATTGTTCCCAGATGTAATGCATATTTTTCTGCAAGTGCAAATACTGTTGGTTCTTATCATATTGGAACTGCCGCGGGA
>Ga0209709_10000462_pt1 | contig 38711 bp, 33 predicted proteins | sample ArcticOcean_MG_C_2_FD_187435 | JGI IMG/M metagenome (GOLD analysis project Ga0209709, IMG submission 187435) | Marine microbial communities from western Arctic Ocean - ArcticOcean_MG_CB4_136 (SPAdes) (version 2) | ecosystem: Environmental > Aquatic > Marine > Oceanic | place: Arctic Ocean... | reverse complement strand
GTTTGCTAAATAATATTTTAAACACCTTGAAGTAATACTGATGAATTGCAACATAGCTTTTGTATCTATAAGCAATCAGCAGCTGATCAAATACTCTATGAAAATAAAACTTAGCAGTTATGCTGTTACCAGTCTCATGATATTCTCCTAAAATATCATTAATCTTGTAAAGCATAAGATGAGGTGATAGCTTTAGCCATAAGTCATAGTCTTGACTTGACATTAATCTTTCGTCAAAGTCTCCATATTTTATCAACAACTCTTTTTTTACTATAACGGCAGATGTTGATAGACAGTTTTTAACATATAAAGAAGTATTCAATGGGTTTTCGTGAATACCATTTATTATAGTGCTACTTTCTTTATTATTTCTTATATAAGTTTCATCATGAATAAATATATTAGATGCAGGGTTAGCTAGAATTGCTTTCTCACAAACAGAAATCTTTGTTTCATGCCATATATCATCAGAATCAATAAAAGAGATATATTTATAAATTGATTTTTTAATACCTATGTTTCTTGCTGCGCCAGGGCCTTTATGTGGACTAGTATATAAATATGCAGCTACTCCCTTAGAATGTAATTTCTTAATCCCAGAGTTAATCAAATCAATAGTATTGTCAGTTGAGCCATCGTCAATAAAAATAACTTCTATCTCAGATCTTACATTCTTTTGAGAAAAAATTGAGTCAAATACACCTTTTATAGTCTCGGCAGAATTATAGCAAGGGCATATTATTGATATCATTTTATATTCCGTATTGTTAACCATTTTGACAAAACGTATATTGACAGAATATTTTCTGAAAAGCATGATTTATTATCGCTAATCATTTTAAAGTACAATGGATAATCAATATATTTTTCAAGTTGTGGTTTTGCATCCTTTATCGCTTTTTTTATAGTTTCTTTATTTTTATTATTTTCTAAAATCTCATTAATAGGCATATTGAAACCAAGCTTATTTCTTTTGGCAAGGTAAGAAATCTTACTATTTTTTATAATATCTCGTAGTACTGGTTTGGATGAAGCGTAGTTCTCTTTTTCATCTTCAGTATTGTTTTCATTAAAGGCATATTCTAAGATTTTATGATCAAGATATGGGACTCTACCCTCAATAGAGGCTGCCATGGTGCATTTATCAAGAATGCTCAGTCCGTTGTCTAGTAAGTAACAGTTAAAATCAATCAATTTCATTTTATCTCTGAAGCTTTGCTTTGTCGGTTTCATGTTACGAGTAAAATATTGCTTTAAATTATGCTCGATATTTTTAAGTTTTAAACTACTCATTGTTGAAAGTATATTTAAATTATTTCCAGAATAAACAATACTATAACCAATATACTTAAATTTTAATTGAATAATTTTATGAAAATATTTGTTAAATATAGTGGTAAATATCTTTATCAGTGAAATACTTAGCCATGATAATCTGCCGCGAAGAAAATCAGTAAATCTCGCATAATGTCTTTTGTAGCCACCAAACACCTCGTCAGCTCCATTTCCAGCCAATAATACAGAAATACCTTCCTGTTTAGCTATCCTGGATAAAGCGTATGTGGGTAACATTGATGAGTCATATACAGGTTCATCTATGTATGGTATCAATTCATCAAGAAGACTGAGGTGATCTATATTCGACATATCTTTACGTGAATGCTCTATTTTAAGACTTTGAGAGACTTTTGAGGCATATATGCTATCTGACTGATCTTTGTTTTTAAAATCAGCAGTAAAACATCTAAATTTTGAAGATATATCTTTATATTTATAAGTAATAACAGAACTATCAATCCCGCCGCTCAAAAAAGTTCCAACCGGTTGATCTGATACAGCATGTTTTTTCACTGAGTTACTGAGCAGCTTATCAATAGTCTTGGAATAGTTTTCTTTCGAAGAACTGTTTACATGATTGATATCCCAATATTTATTTATATCAATTTTATTAGCATCAATGTTAATTTCATGTCCAGGCTCAAGTTTATAAATACTTTCATAAATTGTTCTAGGAGTTGGTACATAAGATAAAACTAAATATAAATCAATAGAGTCTTGTGAAATCTTAGGAGTGATAAGTTTTGATTTAATAACGGCATCAAGAGTAGATCCAAAAACGATAGATTGATGGGATATAAAATAATATAAAGGTTTAATCCCAGACCGATCTCTTGCTAACCATGCCGAATTATCTCTACGATTAATAATACAAAATGCAAACATTCCATCAATCATTTCAATACATTTCTTTCCATATCTAATATATAGCTTAAGAAGTACTTCAGTATCTGAGTTTGTTTTAAATGATTCTCCGTCTTTGATTAGGTTATCTCTAAGTAGTTGATAATTAAAAATTTCTCCATTCATTATAATGATCATCATTTTATCGTCAGACATTATTGGTTGCCCGCCATTATGAGTATCTATAATACTTAATCGTCTCATTCCAATTTGAGATTTATCATCAATATATAGACCAGAATCATCAGGTCCACGATGCACCATAGATGAGATCATCTCTTTTAATATACTATCTTCTAATTGATTTTTAGAAGAAAAATTTATATGGCCAGTTATTCCACACATTTTATATAATACTTATCCTATGAATAATTGGGTTGGCATCATTAATGATGCTTTTACTATTTAAAACTCTTTTTAACTCAGTAGACCCATACTGCTTAGAGCAAATATTAAGATCATTGTTAGATAATTCGTTATCATGATTTATAAACTTCATACTAATACCATTAAGACTAAACTTAAAAGAACCTGAATCCTTTATAAACTTTAGATTCGAATCAAAGTGAAAGTAGTTCTCTATTTTATGATCATTTTTTGAATTTGAATTATCGACAATAGTAAGTGATTTATCCTCCACTAATAAATGACGTTCAAAATTAATATTTTTATCAATTCTATTAAACCCCGATGTTTTTAGAACAATTTTGTATCCAGTTTGTGTTTCTATCTTTGCGGATGAATTACTCATGACATAATATTTGTCAGGAAATATTTTATTTTTCATCGGCATATAAGCATAATCATCTATTAAAAGACTATTATGATATTCGGCATTTCTAGCGTTTGCATGAATGTGATTACTCATATAACTCGCTAACCCAGAATCTATAAGGACTGGATAACCCATGTAATTAACAATAAAATGCAAATAATCAATATGTTCATGAGCTTCAATGTTTTCAAAACTATTGTTTTTCCTATATATGATTTCCCAGTCAGAGAAAATAATTTTATCCCACATAATGACTGCCCCTATATAAGCGGAGAGCTGAATATTCTTCATTAAAAAAATATTCACTATCAAGCAAGCTAATTAAGTATTTCGGTGGTAAATCAGGAGAAATATCTCCGAATAGACTCAAATGTTTTGATTTTTTCGAATAGAAAAATATAGATTTTTCATGTAATGGCTTTAGATACTTATCTAATAGTCCTATTATATCTTTTTGCGATCTTTTCTTGGCTAACTCTGATAAATCATATAACCAGAAATAAGCTAACAATTGATAATGTGAGGAAAAATCTTTTGTAAATCCATCTTCAATAAAATTATCTAGGTACTCATCCATTAGTTTCGAAAAAGTTTCTATGAGTTTAGTATTTTTAAAGGTAATCGCATAAAACAAGATTCCACGAAAGTTATTAATCAAGTGATTGCCATAGGATGTATTATAAAACTCAAGATTTTTAATTATATATTTAGTCATCTTGTCAAGTTGCGATAAAATAATGATGGGAATATCTTTTTCAATTTTACTATAAAAAAATATTATATTTACAATTCTTTCAGAGACTGTATATGGTTCCCATATCAATTTATCTTTTAGTCTCTCATCATTATCAAATGATGATTTACACCAATATCCTATTAAGGATTCAATTTTTTGAACTTCTTCTGGATTAATTTTTTCTTTAGACAAATAATATCTTATCCATATGAATCTATGAAGAGATTCATAATCTTCTGGGTCTTGAAAGCTTTGTTTTTGATAAATATCCTGATTAGTTTTTATATTAAAGGTTTTTGTTGCCAGGAAGACATCTAAATTAATCTTGCTATTATCTTCAATACTATTATTTTTAAAACTGCTTAACAAGTCTGCGCCCACCATTCTGTCAGAAATAAAATCTACCTTTCTAAGGTAGAAATATTTTTCAGGATAATTTTTTTTAGATATTCTTTTTTTTACTAAATGGATAATCTTGCAACATATATACTTAAGAGTATTGAATACATTTAGATTATTTAAATTATATTTTAAAAAGAATATATATTCTTTATTCATTATATTTTATGATTCGGTTCCAGCTTTATTGATATAACAATAGTAAATATATGGGGTATAACTTAATATAGCTGGTATTAGAAGATAATCATATCTAAAGGCAATATATGCTAAGGGTAAACACCATAAAAAGTTATATGACATCATCAAAAGAACTACTTTTGAATGTGAATTAAATTTTATAGCTAGTTTTTGATATACATGTGTGCGATGAGCTTGCGTCACATGTTTGATCGACTCTAATATCGATGCATCGCTAAAAAGCTTTTTTAAAAATCTAGTTATAATGGCATATGTTGCCTCTACATAAAATGTAGTCATTAAGATGAACATTGCAATTAATGCTCTTTCCTCGTGAATTGTTTCTTGACGTCCTAAAACTATTGCTGCAGCAATGTATAATCCCAAAAGATAACTGCCACTATTTCCTAAAAATATTTTTGTTTTTTTATAATTAATTAGGAAAAAAGATACAAAGATTAATGAGAACATAAACTCTATCCACCCAAATATAAAGGTACTTGCAACTGCAAAAAATATCGCTTGTGAGATTGCAAGCTGATTAATACCATCCATAAAATTATATATATTTACGGTATAAACTATAAGAATTATTCCAGTTAGGGCCATAAGTGGATCTAAATAATTAATTTGCTCCACTATAAAATAGGAAATAAGAATCTGTGCTCCAAAACGAAATTTCTTTGATAATGACCTTGTATCATCAAGGTACCCGATGATAGTAATTATTGTAAATGCTAGTAACGATTCTATATAGGGAATATCAAAAAACTCTCTTTGACGGTCATATATATAGTCTTTCTCAAGTTCACCAAGGATTACGAAAGAAATAATTCCAATCAGTATTGCTATACCTCCAGAAGATGCAATATTATTTTTATGCATACCTCTTTCTGTTGGCACAGATATTGACATGGGGTATTTAATCAATAAGCAACCTACTATAAAAGTAATCAAAGCAGGTAATATCATCATTATAGTCATTATTGTTGTGACAGAAACCATTTAAATGTTAGAGAGAGACCTTTTTCAAGAGATATTTTTGGTACCCAATTCAAATGTTTATTTATTTTAGCGATAGAAGTATAGTTTTTCTTCATATCACCTACTCTATTTGATCCATATTTAACATTAATATCATAGTTAGAGCATTTAGTTTTAAATATTTTTATAAGTTGTTTGATTGAAGTTTCTTTGCCTGTTCCAACATGATAAGTTTTAGGGCCGCTCTTATCTTTGATTGACCTATATATTGCATTACAAATATCTGAGACATGAACATAATCTCTTGTGATACTTCCATTCCCATTTACTATAATTGGCTTATTACTTAAGATATTGTTAATGAATTTTGAAACAATACTTTGTTTATGCAATGCATAAGGACCATAAGCATTGCTAAATCTTAATATAGTAGTATTTAAATCAAAAACATTAGAATAAGTTTCGCAAAAAGTTTCTATAGTTAATTTACTTGACCCATAAGGTGATATAGGTGCTCTAACATTTGATTCTTTAAGAGGTGGCTTAGTGTCACCAAAAACTGCCCCGCTAGATGCAAAGATAAATCTTTTTACATTATTTAATCTAGAAGCCTCGATATAATTATAAGCGCCGAGTACATTGGTCTGAAAACTCTCATACGGTTTGCTGATAGACACATCAACACCTGATTCAGCAGCTAAATGAACAATATAATCAATTTTTTTAGTTACTTTAAACGCAAAGTCTTTGTTGTTTATATCTGATTTTATAACTTCAACTCTACTAGATGATGTTTTATAGTTTTTTGTCGAGGAGAATAATTTATATTTAGTGATTGTATCTAAATATTTTGTTGATGACTTTGAAAAGTTATCAACAATAACTATCTTCTTAATAGATTTTTTCGAGAGTAAATATTCTACTAAATTACTACCAATAAAACCAAGTCCACCTGTTATGAGTATCTTCATTACCAGCTCGTCTTTGGTAAGATTATTTTTTTATTAATATTTTTCATATGTTTCTTTATAAACATTGCTATATCAATAATAACATCATCGGTTAATAGAGATGGTTTTAATCCAAGCTTTTTCATCTTGCTGTTATTTGCATTATAATAATGTTTTTCACTTTCTATTCTCGGGTTTTTAATTTTTTTAATTTTTACATTAATATTTATCTTTTTTAAAGCCTCTTTGACTTTCAATGCTAATTCATTAACAGAAAATTGTTCTGTGAACTGGTTGTAGATTTCCAATGAACCATGTTTTGCTGGATTCCTCAGGGCAATATTTATACATTTAACCGTATCTATAAGATTAATATAGCCTCGTATTTGCTCTCCTGTTCCGTATACAGTTAAAGGCATCCCCGCGACACCTTGGACAATAAAGCGATTAAGAACTGTTCCAAATAAATCATCGTATGTGAACTCCGAGTACAAGCTTTCATCTTCAATTTTTTTACCAGCTTTCATTCCATATACAGGTCCTTGCATTAAATCAGTCACTCTAAGACCATATAGGCGCACATAAAACCATAGTAAATCAGTATCCATGATTTTAGAGGTATGATATAGACTAGATGCTTGTCGAGGATATAAGAACTTCTGGCTTCTCTTCTTATGTGAGACATTTAGCCAGCCTTCCTCGATATTAATATTAGGAGTCCCATACTCTCCCATTGTTCCCAGTTTTATAACATGACAATCTTTCTTGAAGTCCTTAATGCAGTTTATTAAATTGAATGTGCTTTGTAAATTATTCTGTAATGTTTGCCAACCCTCTTCATGCCCAAACATCGAATATGGCGCAGACGGAAGTTCCGCATAATGTATAACTGCATCAGGCATAAATTCTTTAAATATCTTACTGAGTTTAGAATAATTTGAACAATCAATATTTTTAAATTTAACCTTTTTATTTTTTAAACTGCTAATTCTTTTATTGATAGGTTTGTTTTTTACGAGTGGAAGTCTATTATATTTATCAAGAAGCTTCTTTTTTGTGAAATTATCAATTAGCAGAAGATCATGATTTTTAGATGCCAAGTCCACTGATGTTGGCCATCCTAAATATCCATCTGCTCCAAGTATCATTATTTTCATTTTAACTCTTTAGACAGAAATACTTTATAATTATATTTTTTTAAAAAATCAGTATACCATGCAATTGTCTTTTTAAGGCCTTTTTCTAATGGATGTGATGGTTCCCACTTAAAAAATTTATATATTTTATCATGAGTCATAAATTGGTTTTTAATCTCACCTAATGATTTTTTATCTTTAAATTTTGGGATTATACTTTGGTAATTATCCATATTATTAGACATCTTACATATTTGTTGAATTATATTTTTAACTTTATATCCAAAACCTGTTCCTGCATTAAAGATCTCACCTCTCAATGAGTTATCTTTTTCAAGATTATATGCAAGACATAAATATAAATCACAAACATCTTCAACATAAAGAAAATCTCTTTTATTTGTTCCATTGCTTCTGGGTATAAAAGGTCGATAGTTCAGACAAGATAATATGCAGTCCGGCATAAGAGCAGTAAAATTTAATTGTCCTGGCCCATATATATTAGTAAACCTTGTTATTATCACTGGCATCTTAAACATATCCGAGGCATAAGATTTTGCTATCATATCCCCTGATGCTTTAGAAACATCATATGGGTATTTCGCTCTAAGATCATAATCTTCCTTATAAGGTAGTTTTTTTGCATCATAATGCCCATATGCTTTATCTGAAGATGCTACTACTACTGATTTTATAGATTTATGATTACGCAATATTTCTAGTAAATTATATGTTCCTCGAATATTACTTTCAAAAGTAAGGAATGGATTAACTGATGCAATATTAACATCAACTTGTGCTGCTAAATGAATACATATATTAATCTTATATTGTGATATTGCATTATCTAACTTTTTATAATCACTTATGTTTATGTAATGCATATTGATGTCTTTTTTAATTTTATAATAATCAAGAAGACTATCTTTGGTTTTATCATTTGTTATCCCAATTACTTTTGCGCCCAATGATAATAATAATTTTGATAAGTTTGAGCCAATAAAGCCATTAACTCCTGTGATTAATACATTTTTATTTTTCCAGAAAAGTTTGCTAGAATATTTTTTCAATGTTTTCCTCTGCATTATTCAATTCCGCTATTGTATTAATTGTAATATGAATCCCTTGATGCTGATAACATTTTAAAAGATTATCTTTTATAAGTGAATCTATTAATGATAATAAATTATCATGCGTATTAATATACTCACCAAAACTACTAGGGATGTAATAGTAACCTATATTCATGACCTCATTCAATACTGGTTTTTCTTCAAACTTCCGAACATTGTCATCTATGTCGACAGTCATAACACCAAATGGTATTGATATTGGGTATGATGAAATTGTAATATTTTTCTCATGAGTACTGTGGAAGCTGATAAACTTATCAATATCAATATCAGATATTGTATCACCGTAATTTAATATGATATCACCATCAATACCCTCCAAACACTTCTTTACTCTTGTCAAGATATCTGTGTCACCAGAATCAACTATCTTATAATCTAAATCATTGAATTCTCTTGACATGTATTCTTTTATTTTGTCTGATTTATACCCAGTCGCAATTACATATGTAGAAACTCCATATTTTTTTAAGTGTTCAATTATATAATAAAGAATTGGGTTATTCTTTATTATAATTAAAGGCTTTGGGAGATCTTTTGTTATTGGTCGTAGTCTTTGACCTTGCCCGCCACATAATATAACTGCAGTTATATCCCTTTTAATCTTTTTTAAATCCATTTATATGATCCTCTCAGACATCTCTGGCCCATCTATTAATTTCTCAGTAGTAATATTAACATTATTTTTATTTAAAATATTAACTGATAATTTTTCTATTTCTCTTGCAATATAGCAGCTATCTACAATTGAGTTAGATATAGTAAAATCAGCTAAAGCACAATCTAAAGGTTCATAGATATAATAAGGTCTTCCTATAATTAATGCTTCATAAGTAGATGTGCCAAGCTGACCTATTATATTTTTAGAACTTGATATAGCTTGAGCGCCTTTCCCTCTAAGAAAATCTATGTCATCTAGATTATTTTTTATAAAATAATTTTTTAAAAATTCTGTATCACTCAAATTTGTTCCAGGTTTAACCTTAATAGCTATTTTTGGCTTCCCTTTTAAGGTTAGGAGGCTAACAATATCAATAATATATTTATTTCTCATATCCCATCTACTATCAGGATTCAATAAATTTGGCATTGGCATCATTATTAGAAAATCATACTGTAGTTTTGATTTCTTAATATTAGTTAAGTGAGACAAGATTGGTGGGCAAATAAATAAACGCCTGAATCCTGGATATGCTTTACCATGCATATCATGATTCAATGTACCCATAGTTGCATATTTATCAACCAAAGGAGTTATGCCATCTTCTTTAATTTTAACATGATCGATGTCTAGATACATAGGATATCCATCAACAACCGTTATTGTCTCAATCTTTAATCTAGTAGTAATTTGCATTAACATGTTAAACCAGGGGTACTGAGCATCATCAGGAACTATAATTTTAGAAGGTTTATAGTAATCGACTAATTCCGCCATTGTATTGTATTGATGTTCTACAGCATCAATTGAGTTTCTAAATTCTTCATGGATAATCTTGGTAACAAGGGTGGCAAGATTATTTGAGTCTATATCATTAATTTTAAAATTAGAAAGTATATCTTTTATGGCATAATTATTGATTGGAGGACTCATTATTTTATTAGGAGGCTTATGAGTTTCTTTGTAATAGAAAGAGTGAAATATGTTTAATTTATTTTGATAAATATAATTATTATTTCTCTGCTTACTATATGTCCAGTCAGGAAAAACCATTGTTCTCTTTTTCAGAATTTGAACAAATGGTGTTTGAATAAATCTAAAATATTTACTATATTTATTAATATTTACTTTCGTAATAAGACATCTTTTTTCAATCGAAACAGATAAATCAGGGCTATACATTTGAGGAGCAATAGAAATTATTTGTTCGCTAAATATATCAACCACACCTTTAAGGAAATCAGGATAATTATTTGGAATCTCAATCTTGTTATATTTTTTCGATAAGTGCAGGAAGGAGTAATAAAACTTAATGATATTAGAAATCATATAACATATTCTTTTTTCTAAAACTAATCCAACAGAATATCTATTATTATGATTATCAATATTATCTGAGTTTCTATACCATGACTTTGCAAGCATTGCAGGAAGGTTTGATAATCCTTTCGGGGTATTCTCAAAAAAATAATCAATAGAATCTTCTGTTGAAGAAAGAATTATTGAGTAATCTAGCGCAATCTTTTTTTTACTATCAAATTTAATAGTTAAATTAGCATCATCTATAGATGTTATGATTATTGCAGTTGTTTGTTTCAATTGATTATTATAAAGATTTTTATTTTTGGATATCTATAACGTTATCTTTTGGGATAAGCGAAGAACCTATAGAGTCTTGGAGTAATTTTTTAATTTCAGATTTAGTAGTTGTTGCTGTAATCAGCCTAAATTTATTAATAAAATCAGTAACTTCATCATAGCTTAATTTTTCTTCAATAGCTGACATGATATGCGTATGAATTGTTTTTTTAACATTCTCACCGATTAATAGCTCCTCATAAAGTTTTTCTCCCTCACGAAGCCCAGTTATTTCAATCTCAATATCACCAAGTGTATTTTTTTTATCCTTAACCTCATAGCCTGATAATTCTATCATCTTCTTTGCCAGACTCAGTATATTTACTGGGCTTCCCATTTCTAGAACAAAAACGTCTCCACCCTTGCTTAATGATCCCGCTTGTATTACAAGCTCAGATGCCTCTTCGATAGTCATGAAATACCTTATTACCTTTGAATCTGTCACGGTGACTGGCCCACCCTGTTTAATTTGTTTTCTAAATAATGGTACAACAGAGCCAGAAGTATCAAGTACATTTCCGAATCTAACCATGCAGAATTTTGTTTGACATACGTTTGACGGTAAGGCATCAACTAAATCTTGTAAAGATTGCAGTATAATCTCTGCAAATCTTTTTGTTGCACCCATTATATTTGTAGGTCTTACGGCTTTATCGCTAGATATTAATACAAAATTCTCAACATTATGTTTGTAAGATATAACAGCCAAGTCATGTGTTCCTAAAATATTTGTTTTAATAGCTGCAACAGGATTTTGCTCAACTAGAGGGACATGCTTATTAGCTGCGGCATGATATACAGTATCGATATTATTTCTTTTAAAAACTGATGTCATAAACTCTATATCTCCTACCGATCCTTGATATGAAAAAATAGGAGTATGGAGGCCATATTTTTTCTTAATCTCAGATATCTCCTGCATTATCTCATATAAAAAATACTCAGACTGTTCAACTAAGATCAAAGATTTTGGATTTAATAATATTATTTGTTTTGTAAGCTCAGATCCTATTGATCCGCCACAGCCAGTAACTAATACTTCTTTTTTATCTATACATGATTTAAGCAGATAAGGATCTGGTTTTACGGCTTCCCTTCCGAGTAAATCTTCTATCTCAATTTTCTGAATATCTTGCGCAGTAATCATTCCTTTAACAATTTTATTTAAATCAGGAATTTTTCTTAGAAAAGAATGGTAGTGGTCAAGCTCCGATGATATAAAATTCTTTATTGAGCTTGATTTTTCAGGTATTACTAAAATTTCATCAATATTGAATCTTTCAATTACTCTCTTAAGATTAGATACCATGAATATAGGTATTTCACCTATATTAGTATTATATAATTTTTTATCACTAGATATAAAGCCAGCTATATTAAAATCATTTGTGTTTTTTAAAATATCGCTAACTTTTTGGGAACTATCGTTGATACCATAAATGAGTATATTTCTTTGATTATCAAACCTAGAATTTAACAAATAACTTTTAGCAACAAATCTAGTGAAATACATTGCTCCAGTTAAAAGTACAAAATAAATTAATAACGACGACTTGGGTACTGGAAAATGATAATAATTTATTATCAAAGCAGTTAAAAATGAAGCTAGCGCCGTTGACTTAACTATTTTCACATATGTTTCTAGAGAGATATACCTTATGATTGATCTGTACAGTCTCATATAAATAAAAATTGGAATTGTTATTGCAATTAAAACAGAGGTAGTCACTAAGAAATGTTCAGGACTCGCATTTGTAAGAGCATATGTCTCATTAGGCCAGAATAGATCTCCAGACCTAATCATTAAAGATATCCAGAAAACTAAAAATATTACAAAAATATCAGCAATAATAAGGATTAAGCGTTTAATATTTCTAGGTAATTTTATTAATACTTCTCTCATTGTCCAATAATACTGCATTATCTAATGCAATGGTACCTGCTTAGTTGTTATTTTATCACTAGACTTGCCTGCTTTTAGATATATCATCCAGATGGAGAAGGCTAAAAAGAGCATTATTATTTTTGATATTTGTGGCGGGTAATGGAATGTCGCAAGAAAAAATGTTATTGGGATATACAATATATACGAATGACGTTTAAATAAAAGAATCATTGGATATGCTAGATAAATTACTGACAAGAACAAAGTTCCAAAGATTCCATATTGTTCAAAAAAAGTAAGTATATAAAAGTCAGATGACAGTCCTAAGTAAAAAAGTTCATTTATTCTAGTATCGGGTTCTGCAAAAACAGATTGACTTAAAGTAGTAGTCGTCAAGAATGAATATGTTATGCCTTTACCAAAAAATAGCTCGAGAGGATTTGATGCGAAATAACGACTAAGAAGCGATAAGGGTCCTGTCTCATGAATCAAGCGAGCATTCGTGTTATGGTTAATATCTATCTTGTTTATCATGATATAAAAATACCCTTGAATAGATTGTACAAATTTCTGGATATGAGGATAGTCAGTAGACGCGATTGAGACCATACGCTCGCTTATGCTGTAGAGGGTAAAACCTATAAAAAAAATCAACATTCCAGTCAAAATCAATAATAGATATTTTCTATTAACCAATAAATATAAAAATAGAAGTAGTATCAAAATTAGGATGGCTGTTTTCGATGTTGATAAAAAAACACATAATCCACTCATAAAAGCCCATAGATTATTTTTTGAATGAAGCATTAGAGCTAATGTCATAATATGGAACACACCTAAAATCTGAGGAGATCCAATTAGACCCCATATTCTATAAATCCCAAAACTCTTCACTCCAATCTGGTTACTTGTTACAACGCCACTATTAAAATATAAAGATTCAAAAAAAGCTCGAAAACCCGCCATTGAGATAACCTGTTCAAATATTGTATATGCGATAGCAATCTTCGATAAAGTAATAAAAATAGTTATCACTCGATCTTGCTCATATATGGCTATCGGAATAAATATCAAAGGTAAAAAATAGCCTAAAGTTGACAATCTAAACTCTTGTATTGCAAAAAATAGTGAATCAAAGAATGTAATATCTACTTCAAAAGGTCTTAAGAAGACCATAGATAAGTTAAAAACAAATAGATACAAAAGGAATAATATAAATATTTTTGAAGTGTTTATTAATACTTTTCTATTATCAGATAAATATATAAGTGAAAATAAAAGACCAAAAGTTAAAAGGATTGTTTCAATCAAGACATATGGCCTTTTATCAAACACCTTAAGTAATATTCCAAAAAGTATAATTCCAGATGTTATAAAAATATATCTATAATAATCAAAATTATAATTTTTAATAGTAATCATAATAACCTTTAATTTTTTTCTCTAAACTTCTAATATTATCGTTTGCTATTATCTCAGATCTTTTAAGTAACCGATTGTCTGTTAACTTATTATTAAATCCTTTTTTACTACATGCTCCCCAGTGATAACCTAGTTCCGACATAATCTTTAATGTATCATTGTTATATGAGCCATGAGGATAACTTGTAGAAATAATATCGTTCTTAGTAATTTTCTCCAAGATTCTTTTGCTCTCATCTAACTCAAATCGCTGTTCATTATAATTCATAGTATCCAGTTTAATATGATTTACTCCATGAGTACCAATATTTGCATAATCGATTTTAGAAATATCAATTATATCTTGTTTCGAAAGATAACCAGCTTTATCTATCGTTGATGTCGTGATAAATAAACTAAATGGGATTTTGAATTTAACCAATATATTAATAGCTTCCAGAGTATCTTTGTAGCCATCATCAATGGATAAAGAAATAGCCAGATTATTTTCAGAGAAACTGTTTACTTCTGTTAAATGATAATTATTATGCAAATATCTCATATGTTCTTCAAATTTATTAATATTAATACTAATTCCATAGGTATCATGTTTTAACTTAGCTCCAAAAGCATGATAAATAAGACATCTATTGCCCATGCTAGAAAATCTCTTATAAGTGTTGTAATAAACAAATCCAGCAGAATCCTTAATGATGCTCTTAATCTTTGACATTTGATAAATCCATAGTATTAATGTCATGCATATGATTGACTGGAAATAATAGAATATTCTCTAAACGTCTATTTTTTAGTTTAAAAAAACTTAGAGTTGGGAGAGATGGCCATTTAATTAAATTAATATTATTTACAATTCCCCAGTTAAGCCATTTATCATATACCCTCTTATCATCAAATATACATGGCATAGCATAAGGGCAAATACTTGACCCCAAGTCTATTAACTCTAAATCTGAATTTTTTACAAAGTTAGACCAGAATTTATAGTTAGATTGTCTTTGCTTACATATAACATCTTTATTATTTTTCTGAGATAGATGGATTTTATATGAAAAATAATCTATTGATTGAATATTATCATATGTCGTATGAGCAATATTTTTATTACTTTCATGCTTTAAGTGTTTTGTATTAGAGCTAAGAAATCTTAATGAATACTTGAATTCAGAAAAACTTAAGAATCTATTTGGCAGTTTAGTAAAAATTTCAAGATTATTATTTACCTTTAAAATGGAACCGCTTAATACTGGTAGCACTTTTCTCAAACTATTAAACGAAATATCACCTAAGTCTCCAAAATCTCTATTATTAAACCCACCATAAAGTGAATGAGCATTATCTTCGATAATTACACAGTTATGCTTAGTTTTTAACTCGATTATATCTTTCCAATTTGAAGATTTTCCAAAATAGTTTACGACTAAGATAACGGATAAATCATTTTTAATATTTTTTTCAATAAAATTAACATCAGGATTAAGCTGTTCGTCTATACTATAAAATAATATCGGTAAATTGAAGTTCTCTATTATAGGTATAATTTCTGAACAAATCAGATCTGGCAACATTATTTTTTTTATTTTGCCATTCTCTTTCAATAGAGAATCTAAGGCTATCCATAGCGAGCTTCTAGCGGAGTTAGCTATATATTCTTGATTATTAGCATTACTCTCTAGCAAAGATTTAATCGAGGCATGGTAGCTAAAAATAGGTTGAAGAGTAACTTTAGTATTCATTTATACATATGTGTCTATTATTAACTCAAGGTCTTTTGTATCAGATATATTACTCATATCAATATGGTGCATTTTGTTATTTTTAAGCAAGAGCACATTATCTGCTAATTTTAAGGATGATAATCTATGAGTGATCATTATTATTGTAATAGATGAGAACTCATTTTGTATAGCTTCTAACACCCTACTTTCAGTTTTGCTATCTAGTTCATTAGTTGACTCATCTAATACTAAAATCTTGGGATTTAGATATAGAGCTCTGGCAATACCAAGTCTTTGTCTCTGTCCACCACTAAGCTTCACACCTCTATCTCCAATATTAGTGTTGAATCCATCAGGAAGACTTTTCACTAAATCAGATAAATCAAGAATTTGAATAATTTTATTAAGATGCTCAATATTTATATATTTTTTCTCTATGCCAAGAGCAATATTCATTGATAATGAGTTTTCTTGTAAATTGACTGTTTGGGGAACATAACCAATATCTTGATTAAATATTTTTCTATTCTCATTAGTCAGCTCAATTCCGCCAACCTTTAAATTACCAGAATTAGGCTGGTAAAATCCAAGCAATATATCTATCAATGTTGTTTTTCCAGACCCTGTTGATCCTATTATAGAAGTCATACATTTTGTTTTAATTTTAAAACTTAAATCATTTATAAAATGATTATCATCCAAATAACCAAATGTAATATTATTGAAGGCTATTTCGTTTCCTATATTAAATTTTTCAGATAATGGTTTTGAGACATTACATGGAATTTCTTGGAGAATAAATATGTCTTCTATAATTTTAAAAACTGGAAAATAAAGTTTATATATATTTATATTCGAATAAACATTTTGGAGCATAGGTATTGCTCTATATGCCGCAAGAATGAATATTCCAATTAATGGCAAGTGAATTATTAAAGGGCTTTCAATATGAATTAGATATAATATAGAAGTGAATAAGATTCCAAACATTACTGTTTCTATTATATATCTGGGAATGGTTGATAGAAAAGAAACTCTTGCATTAACATTCGCAAAACCTATTGCTGATTTAGAAAAGCTATCGACATAATAATTTTCCAAAGAGTAGAACTTAACTTCTTTTAAAGAGTTAAATGCATCTCTAGTGATCTTGAATCTTTCATCGTTAAGAATAACTCTTTCCTCTCCACCTTTCTTAGCAATTCCTCTGAAATTTTTATACATTAAAATATATATTACTGTAAGTATAAAAAAAGAGCTTATGAATACTTTGTAATCTACAATAATTAGTAATATAGAGATAAATAGTATGATTGTTGACTTAGATATTATTTGAATTAAAGGATATATTGTTGTAGCTCCAAACGAGGATGCATCATCAAGAATATGTTTTGTTAAAGAGGAAGGTGAAGAATTAACAAAAAATGAGTAAGGCCTATGTAAGTAATCTTTCAAAATTGTTGAAGGGAGCTCGGAATCAATTTTAGCAATAAAATAAAGTGTTTTATATAAAGAAAATATATTAAATAGATTAATAAATACAAAAAGAAATAGAATTGAAATGCCTATCAAAACCTTAGATTCTTTTAAACTTAAGTCAAAATAATCAATGACTAATAAAACATATTGATTGTTTATTGAATAGTTTGGGTCTGAAATTATATTTATAAATGGAATTATAGACGCAATGCCAACTGTTTCAAATATTGCAGATAATAATAATATAAAAAATATCAAATACATAGACCTTATATCTTTTGGTTTTAAGATATTCTTTAGTCTAGATAAAGGGTTTCTATCGAATAGATTCATGCTTAGCTGGATATGAGTATGGGCAAGTAATTATATTATGCTTTTCTTCTGTAAACTGTAGTGATTAGAAACACATATAGTAGCGCGACAAATACACCAAAAATAGCTCCAAGAAATATTATCAGTTTTCTCTTCGGACTATGCCTGTCTGTTGTAGGTAGTGCCTTTTGATCAATTTGAGCAGATTGAACTGCATTAGCTTGAACTTTTATGATGTTAAGTGTATCTGCTTGCTGTTGAAGAGCTCTTAAGCCTGGAACAAATGATTCTTCTGAGCTTCTTTCCGATAAAGTTTCAATTTCAATAGCCAAAGCTCTGCTACCATATAAATATAATGGGTTATTATTAAGTAGATTTTCTTCACTAATTATCACACTTTGCTGATTTGTGGCATTAACCTGCATCTCTATAATATTTAGTTTTTGTGCAATTTTGAGTGCTTCTTCTAACTGAACTATCCTATCCTGAGTAATTCTTCTTGCAAGATTAATTTTTGATGCAATCTCTCCCTGAAGTGATGCACGTTTATTTTGTATTAGTTGATTGACCCCATTAACCAATTCTTTTGAGGTTTTCTTAATTACCGTATCAATATATAGATTTAAGATATTAGCAGCTTGAACCGAATCATGGTAAATAAAACTTACGGTTAAGAAGTTTTCATATCGTGCGTCTCTTGATAAAACTTTTGACTGAATTATAAAAGACATATTTTTATGGAAATCTTTGAATCCTTGCTCGGATTTATCCGAATGAAATTCATTAAATAATTTGTTTTTAAAAAAGAAATCTCTTTGATATTTTCTTGACTGCGCATTAACCATAAAGAAGGTATAAACCTTATGGGGCGTTATCTGCTCGTCTCCTGTTAATTTATTGCCGTCCCTGTCCTTAACATTCAAAGCATTAATGTCTTTTGCTTGTGGCGGTATAATATATATTGAAGTTTTATATAAATTTGTAGCACTAAACACATATATAAGAGAAGAAAATATAGACACAAGTATAATACTTATTATTACAGTTTTTCTTTCTATCACGGTATCAATGAAATTATTTATATTTTTATCTGTCATGTTTATTTATTCTTTATTGTCTCAATTATACAGTTATTCATCTAAATTACTAAATTTTTAGTATATTTCGCCCATCATTTTATTATTTATTTTAACCATTGATCTATCCCTTTTTCAATACTTGTTTTAGGTACCCAATTATATAATCCACTTAATCTTTTTATATCTAAAATTAATTTATCATTTTTTGATTCATTAGAAATAATATTTTTATCATTATAATCAATACCGAGGCTAGAGCAAATATACTGAAATAAAGATTTAATGTCAGTTCCTATGCCTGCTCCTATATTAAGTATAGAATTTTCAATTTTGCCCGAGATAATCTTATAGAGACACTCACATAAATCATCTATATATAAAAAATCTCTAACTGCATCAATATTGTCTATAACGATATCTTTATTATTTTTCATCAGCTGATCATGTATATAGCTAAAAATGTTATTCGGCGACATTCCTTTTCCATAGATATTTGACAACCTAATGACTAACCCATTATTTTTTAATATTACTTTCTCAAGATATATCTTTGATTTACAGTATTGACTTAAGCTTGACAAGACTTCATTCTCATCAACAGCTTTATTGAAACTATGCCCATATACCTGCGCGCTAGACATAAAAATCATATTACTCTTAAATTCGTTTGATAAAGCTACCGTATAATCAATTTCGTTATCATTAATATCACTATTATTGCCAGCTAGATTAATTAATAAAGTTTTGCCGTCATTATATTTTATAACATCCTTGTAGCTTTTAACCAGAATATCAGTATCATTATTTTGTGTCCTTGAAACGCCCAAGCAAGGCACACCTTTAGTTTTCAAAAAAGCGCATAAAGAAGAACCAATGAAGCCTGATGATCCTGTTATCAAAATTCTCTGCATCATGACTAGTTAATAAGTTGAATCCTATTTTTCATGATTCTTCTTATCTTTTATTAAATAGCTCGCTATATTCATATCAAAAATTGTATCAATATCTATACTTCTTTCTTTTGGTATTTCGAATCCACCAATACTACCATCAAAATATGATTCCACATTCATCACATACTCAGGAGTTGTTATATAACAAGCTGGAGCTATATCATAGTATTGAATTGAGTCCTGTCTTCGATTAATAACATGGTCAGTTTTTAATATTCTTTTTAAGTTACTATTCTTATCTTTTTCAACCATATTGAATAAAGGAGATTTAGATGATTCTGTGATCCCCAGGACAAGATCAAATTTATTATTATCAAAAAATCTACTCATGTTGATTATATCGTCCTTACTTCTCAATGGGCTTGTGCATGGGAGACAAAAAAACTTATCAAATGGTTTTTTTTTCTGGTAGCGAGATATTTCGTATTTCCAACTTAAAATTTCAGGAGAAGCATCTTCGGCTAAATTTTTTGGTCGCAAGCAATCAACCTTAACGCCATATGATTCGGCTACCAAGGCAATTCTCTTGCTGTCAGTTGATACTACAATATCATCGAAAATATTACTTTCTTTTGCAACTTCAATTGTGTAAGCAATTAATGGTTTACTATTAAGAGAATAAATATTCTTATCTTTGATTCCTTTGGAGCCACCACGTGCAAAAATAAAGGCTATATTTTTAAATTTATTCTTAACCATTATTCCTACCTATAAAGATATTATTTTTAATAATTATTCTACTTCTTGTGCTTTTTTTAAATTTTCTGGATTACCTACATCTAGCCAATGCTCATGTAATGGAAATACAGCAATAGATTTACTTTCTATGCAACCTTCAACCAGATTTGTCATGTCGATTGCTTTACCTTTTTTCATTGAGTCAATTGTTTTTTGCTCAACTATGTATATTCCAGCATTGATTAAAAAACTTTTAAGTGGTTTTTCCTCTATTCTAGACAATTCTTCATTATCAAGACTTATGGTTCCAAAAGGAATTAAAATATCATAATTAACAGTGCATAAGGTAATATCTTTTTTTGATTTTTTATGGAAATCTAAAAGTTGTTCATAATTAATGGATGTCATTAAATCTCCATTCATGACAATAATGGGCTCATCATCTTCTTTATCTAGCAGCGACAGAGATCCTGCTGTGCCAAGAGGCTCATCTTCTTCGATATATTTGATATTTACATTAAATTTTTTACCGTCCTTAAAATATTCTTTTATATCATTTGCTCTATACCGAACAGAGATTACAATATTACTAAATCCATATTCTGAGAGAGAATCTATAATTTTATGTAGGATTGGCTTGTCTTTAATATACAACAATGGTTTTGGTGTAGATAATGTCAGAGGCATCATTCTTTTTCCTTCACCGCCAGCCATAATCACAACAGTATTTTTATAATGTATAGCTTTATCTGTTCTGATAGATGATTCAATGCCAATAAATTTATTGTCTTTATCCACTATTACAACGGATAATTTCTCTTGAGTTAATAGCTTATTTATTAGTTTAGAATCACCATCTAAAGCGCATCTTGGTTTTTTATTCATAATAGAAATGCAATCACTTGATAATGAAATACTTTTCAATAACCCTCTTCTGATATCTCCATCCGTAATTGTTCCTAAAACCTTATTATCACCTGCTAAAACTACAATTACTTTTATTTCACATTCTTCTAATAATTTAACTGCATCTTTGATACTCGCATTAAAATTTAGAGTGTTATTAATAGATCTATTATTTATTTTCATACAAAATCTCTTTCCCTTAGAACATGGTTAGCATTTAAAGTCTTATTAATTTTTTTACCTATATATTTATAAAAATATTTTGGCTTAATACCATTCCCAGGTCTTTTGACATCAATATCATTGACGGTGACTATTTGGCCTTTTTTCATATCTACTGATAAGATTAAACTTTTCCTAGCTGGTTTAATATTTTTCTTTTCTGATCTCGTAATTTTTTTAACATTACTGCCAAGCATTACAGTTGTGTTCCTAACATTTTCTATATATTTTTTAAATTCATCAGGTTCCAATGAAGCTTTATGATCTGGGCCGTTACCATTCTTATCAAGCGTTATATGAACTTCCAATATGCTTGCTCCTTTCGCAACAGCAATTATTGGGGTAATCAAATCATTGGAGTGATCCGAATAACCTATTGGAATATTAAATAACTTAGTATAGGTTTCTAAAATATTTAAATTTAATTCATTACTTGGCGCTGGATATTCTGATGTGCAGTGTAATAATGTTACTTTTGAATTTAAATATTTATGATTTGATTTATAAAAATTTTTATTCTTAACTGGATTAAAACTATACTTTGACTTTTTCCCCTTAAACTTATTTCCATAGCATAATGCAGATAGAGCGATGATAACGTCATTTAAATCTGACATTCCAGAAGAGATCAATATATTTGCTTTAGTAGATCCTACTTCTAATAAGTAAGGTATGTTGGTTATATCTGTTGAGGATATTTTAATTGTCTTTAGTTTTAAATCCGTCACTAAAAACTTAAGGCTTTTTATATCAAAGGGAGTTGAAATAAAATCTATCCCTATTTTGTCAGAATAATCCAAGAGAACTCTGTGAGAAGCTTGCGATAACTCATATTTTTTTAGCATTACTAATTGAGTATCATCTTTATCATCCTGTTCTTGATATTCTGCCTTTCTAGTAAGCGGTGCTACTAATAGATTACTATCGTATGTTTGAAATTTAACTGCATCTGCTCCGGATTTTTTAGCAATTTTAATTAGTTTTTTAGCAACAGAGATACTTCCATTATGATTGACTCCAATCTCAGCAATTATATATACTTTTTCCATTAGATTACTCATAAATCAGAAAAACCCTTGAGTAAAACCTTAGATGTATCAGTTTTAGAAAGAACACTTAAAATATTTTCTAGGGATTTTTTAGGTAAATATTTAATATCTTTAGCAATGTTTTTTATGAATTTTTTATCTTTAAGCTTGTCAAATGCTTTGGTTATTGAAGCATAATTATAATCACTTACTAAAACACTACTACTTATAGGTCTCCCAGTCTGTCGATGACCAACTAAGACAGTAGGAGTATTAAGATACGGGGCCTCTATTAGACAGGATGACGAATTACCTATTATGCACCATGCGTTCTTCAAAAGACTTAAATATAATTTTCTTCCAGCAGATTCAATAAATCTTGAATGTGGATTTTTTTTAATATAAGCATGGATTTTTCTTAGGATATAGTCTGACCCAGTATCAGAATTAGGACTTGTAAAAATTATGCCTGTATCATTAAGGCCATCTAGTTTTTTTAATATATTATCTATTAATTCTTTATTATTATCATTAACAGTTTCGGGATGTACTGATACCAATATGTATTTATGATCTTTAAGTTTAAAATACTTATCTATATAACTTTTTTTAAATAATTTATTTTTAATAATACCCAAGTTACCTAACGACCCAATGTTAAAAACATTATTTTTATTCTCCCCCATCTGGATAACGCGTTTTCTGAAAATATTATCAGCGGTAAAGTGTAAATGTGCCATCTTTGTAATACTATGTCTAAAGCTATCATCAATGGCGCCCACTGTTATTTCGCCGCCATGAAAATGTGCCACAGGGATATTTAGTATATTTGCGCAGGTTACGATTGAATGTATGTCATACCTGTCACCTAAAACCACTAGTATGTCTGGACTTATTTTTGATAAGACTTCGTATGCATTTATCATTTGAGTTGACATAGACTTAATAATATCCTTGCTTGTACTAGTTTTTTGACTGACATCTATTTTTGCATTAATTTTAAAGCCATCTTTTTTGATTTCGTTGAAAGTCAAACCGTATTTTTTTATTAAATGCATCCCAGTAACTACCAATTCAAGCTGCAACAAGGGGCTCTTGTCTATGGCTTTAATAAGTGGATATAAATGACTATAATCTGCTCTACTCGAACTGATGACACATATTTTACGTTTGTTAGATTTCACGGTATTCTGTTGTTTAAATGTTATAAAGATTAGTCTTGTATCTATTCATATTGGCAGGCTCACTAAACCAATCTATTGTCTCCTTTAAACCTTTTTTTAAGCCAGATTTTCCTGAATATAATGGTTTCCAGCCTAATAGCTTTCTAGCTTTTTTATTATCAGCTTTCAGTCTATACACTTCTCCAGCTTCTGGTCTGATTCGTTTTTTATCAGATAAAATCTTAATCTTAGTTTTTGTAATTTCTTCTATTAAGGCGCAAAGGTCTTTGATTGAAATTTCATAACCAGCACCTATATTTATCACTTCACCCAAGCTTTGATTTGACTCTCCTATTCTTATAAATCCATTTACTGTGTCATCAATATATGAAAAGTCTCTAGTTGGATACAGAGAGCCAAGTTTGATTGTTTTTTTACCAGAAAGAATCTGAGTAACTATAGTTGGAATAATTGCCCTGCTAGATTGTCTTGGGCCATAGGTATTGAAAGGTCTAATTATTGAAACCGGTAAATCAAAACTACTATAATATGAATAAGCTAGTTGATCAGCAGCTATTTTAGTAGCAGAATATGGAGACTTAGATATTATAGGTGTTTGCTCACTGATTGGAATTATCTTGGTATCGCCATAGACTTCACTAGTAGAAGTATGAATAATCTTTTCGATATTACTATCCAATGATGCTTCTAATACATTCAGAGTTCCTTGTACATTCGTTTGAAGATATGAGTTAGGAGAATGATATGAATACGGTATTGCAATTAATGAAGCAAGATGAAAAACAATATCTGATTTCGTTATAGCATTTTTTACGAACTTATAATCCCTTATATCGCCACTAATTATATTAATATTTTTTTTAATATATGGGTCTATACTTTCAAGCCATCCCCATGTATTAAATGAGTTATACATGGCCATTGCAGTAATATTACAATTATACTCAGATAATTTCTCAACCAGATGGGAACCAATAAATCCATCAGCACCTGTTATTAATATATTTTTATTTTTAAAGTTTATGTTTTTCATAACTATATATAACTACTTGGTAGACTTATAATTGATTTCCATAATTTAACACAATTATCCATTTTCATTCTAGGATAATTCAAATTCATTTTTAATAAATGTTGTGGTTTCCATGTTGCTCTACATTTTATTCCACGAGAATGTAGATAGTTAAATATATCACTTCTCATGCCAATATATTCATTCTTGATTATAAGATTATTAACCCAATTGTTTTGCTTCGAATAGTCATCTTCTTTGATAAAGTCGCATAATTCTAACTTACTTATATTTGATGAGTATTTTTCATATAATTTTTTCTTTTTTCTCAAAGTAGTTTTAAAGGATAGGAGTTGAGCATACCCTAAGGCAGCATTGATATTAGACATTCTTAGATTATAACCAACTTTATCATGAGATATTTCATAGGGATGCTCTAATCTTGCGGTGCTTATCAAATGTTTAATCATTTTATAATCTTTATAATTTTTCATTAAAATTGCACCACCCATTCCTGTAGTGACAATCTTATTGCCATTAAAGCTTAATATTCCAAAATCAGCAAATGTTCCAACATGTTTCTTTTTATAATATGAACCTAATGCTCCAGCAGCATCTTCTAGTATCTTAATATTATACTTATTGCATAGTTTTATTAATCTATCCATATCTACCGTATATCCAAAAGGATGCACAACGATTATGGTTTTAATTTTCCTTTTACTATCTTTGTTATAACAGATACCTTCTTTCATAGTACACGTTTGAGATAAATACTGGGCTAGTTTATCAATATCAAGACAAGGGTTCTTTGCCATACTGTCGATATAATGCGGTATTGCATTATTATATATAACTGCATTTGAAGTTGCTGCAAATGTCATGCTAGGCATTAGAACTTCAGATTTTTCTACTTTTAATTGCTTCAAGGATATAAATAAGGCAGCTGTTCCACTATTAGTTAATAAAATATATTTTGAACTTGTAATCTCCTTTAATTTATTCTCAAACTTATCTAGATACTCTCCAAGACTAGATACATAATTTGATTTAACACATTTAAGCATATGAGTTTCTGCAGATTTTGGGATTATTGGCTCATGAACTTGATAGTCTGACCTTTTCACGCCTATAGACTTCAAGATCATTTCTGATAAGTGCTGAATTGTATTCACTTTATTCTTCATTTGTTTTCGACAAGGTAGCCTTGGAAGCTTCAACTTCCTTCTCTAGCATTATTAGTTCTATTTTTAATTTATCATACTCATCATTTTTTCTTTTGAAAAATCCTAAAGTCATTTTTGCCTTTTCCTTAATGCCTTCTGATGTTAAAAAATAAGCATATGCGCGTTTATTTTTGTTATTTTTAAAGTTTTTCGCCTTAATAATACCTTTTTCAACTAAAGCATTAAGTATATAGTTAACTTTTCCAAGACTAATTCCTAGATGTTGAGCAATATCTCTTTGGCTAACCTCTTGCTTTTTTTCCAAATACCTAAGCATATGTATATTATTATCTTGGTTTTTATCAGATTGATTGTTCACTTGTATAATTTTCCTTAAAGTACTTGTTAATTTTATTTATGATTATGATAGATATGATTTACTTTCCATGTTCAACAAGGCTTTTAATACTTGTTAGATATCCCAATGTTCTAGAAACATCAAAAACTATTGCGCTTATGGGTAGCATTAAGTAAAAAGATAGATTCCTCTCTTCAAATAAGTTTTTAGATTTGATATATGGGATACAATATCCTCGCATAACAATATAAAATAGGCTTAGTGCAATAAATGAATTGAGCATGATAGAAAATAATATTATGAATAAAAAAGCTATATAACCAAATGGCTTATAATCTCCCTTCGTTTTCCAACCAGATAAAGAGTAATTAAATACTTTTCTTGAGGCTACAATATAGTTTTTGGCATAATTAGTGCCTATATATTTTAAAGATATTCTGTCATTAATTATACGCTGTATGCCATGTTTTTTTATTCGATGTATAAAATCTACATCATAACCAGCTCTTACATTTTCTTCAAATACACCTACCAATTCAAATATTGAAGTATCCATTAAAGAACCAGGAAGACATATCGTTTTATTCTTGTATCCATATGTATGCGCTATGAGTGACTTGTCTAGATTACTAGTGCCAATAGTATATATCTTAGTTGAAACTATCGGGTTTTCTATGGATAGTAACTTATATTGACTTTCTAGCCAATTCTTAGGTATCTTAAGTCCGCAATCAACATAAGCGACATATTTTGTCTTTACATTTTTTAATCCATAATTTATAGATGAGCTTGGACTACCAAGCATGGGCTGAAGCAACTCAATGCTCATATTATTAGAATTTATATACCCTTTGATAATTTCCGCAGACGAATCATTAGATCCTGAATCTACCATTAAAATTCTCTCAGCTCTTAATGACTGTCCTAATAAAGCATCTATGGTGAAACGAAGTGTCTCTTCTTCATTAAAGAATGGTATTATTACTGTTATATTACTCATTGGCTATTGCTAGATAGGCAGGCTACCGCAGGATGTGTTCACCCAATGAACATATTATATAATTGTTATAAGTAATTGCAAGTATTAGTAAAAAATCGGCTGGACATCAGCGTAATCAACAATCACTTCACGCGAGTCATTTAAAATATTAAGAAGGATAGCGGCTCTTTTAGGTCCTTTTTTCTCTAAAAAAATACCTGATAATACTGAATTACCTTTAGTGATATTTATTCGAGAACCACTTTTTATATCATTGATATTTATACTATTAATATTAATTATATTATCAATTAAGGATTGTTTAAGGATGTGTGGGTGCCCAGAAACTGGATCAATAAGGATCTTTAGTATGCCCATTGTGTAACTTAGTGAGCCAATTTTAGCCTCATTATCCATGATATTGATGAAAATATAGCCTGGAAATAGCATCTCGGTAACATCTATCCATTTTGAATTACTGAATTTCCTGCATCGAATGGTAGGCAGAAACACTTTAAAACCTTGGTTTTTAATATTTATTTCAGCAGTCTTCTCTCGTTTAGACTTAGTTTGAGCCAATATCCACATGTGTTCAACCCCTGAACAAATTGTATCTCAACAATTAAAGCGGGTCAAGATTATTGGTGCCAATGCCAATATAGGTTATCCCTTGATCTTTCATAACATCTGGAGAGTAAATGTTTCGACCATCAAAAATAACAGGGTCCCTTAATAATTTCTTAACTTTCAGGGTGTCAATCGACCAAAACTCTTTCCATTCTGTGCATATAACCAAGGCATCAGCGCTTTTAATCGCTACAAAAGCATTACTACACTCTTTATAGGAGTTAGGCTTGAACTCATAAGCATTTTTTAATGTTGCAATAGGGTCATAAGATTTTACTGTAACACCAGCTTTTATTAGTTTCTGGATTAAGCTCACACTTGGCGCATATCTTATATCATCAGTTTCAGGCTTAAATGCAATGCCCCATACGGCGATAGTCATTCCTTTGAGTTTATTACCATAATATGATTTTATTTTAGTAAACAGAATGTCTTTCTGATATTCGTTAACCTGGTCTACCGCATTTAATAATTTGGCATTATATTTATGTTTGCTTGCAATATGATTTAAAGCTTTAATATCTTTAGGAAAGCATGAACCTCCATAACCACATCCGGGATAAAGAAATTCATATCCAATTCGTTTATCTGCGCCAATACCATTTCGAACTTTATCAATATCAGCTCCAACCATATCTGCAATATTAGCTAACTCATTAATAAAACTAATCTTAGTTGCAAGCATTGCATTAGCAGCATACTTGGTAAGCTCGGCAGACCTGATATCCATATACTGAATTTTAGAAGACTTCCTATTAAAAGCCTTGTAAATTTGATCAAATATTTTTATTAAATTATTATTTTCAATACCAATAATAATCCTATCAGGCTTCATGAAATCAGATATAGCACTCCCCTCCTTTAAAAACTCAGGGTTTGAGGCTAAGTCAAAAGTAATTTTTTTCTCATCCCTTTTGAGAATATTTTCAATATTTTTTCTGATAAAATCGTAAGTACCAACAGGTGATGTTGATTTTTGAACTATTATTTTATATGAAGTCATGTGTTCCGCAATACTTACTGCAACATTTTTTACAGCTGATAAGTCAGCATCCCCATTTTTTTTTGATGGAGTATCGACTGTTATAAAAATAGCTTCTCCATGGTCGATAGCTTCTTTATATGATGTCGTAAAATGTAACCTATTTTCCTTAACATTAGATAAAATCATAGGCTCGAGTTTAGGTTCATATATAGGGATATTTCCATTTTTTAGCTTTTTAATTTTAGCAGGGTTATTATCTAAGCAGATAACGTCATGACCCACTTCTGAAAGGCAAGCTCCTGTAACAAGACCAACATATCCAGATCCAATTATTGTTAATTTCATATCCTATTTCTCCTATCATTCAGATTAGATTTTATTGAGCTTATTATTATTAACATTAAGCACATAAAGAGCGTTAGCTGCTGATGCGCCAAGAATGTTTGAAAAAGCATAATGATCGAGAATGTGTATACAGATAAAAGGCCAATCAATGAGATTAAGTTATCTTCTGACTTATCTAAATTTAAACCATTTTTAAAATATTTAATATTTCCATAGATAAATATTAGTAAAGTAATTAAGCCAAAGATACCGGTTTTAACATATACATCAAGATATTGATTGTGAGCATGATTCATTCCTGCTGATTTATTGAAAGCACTGTCACGTATTGGATTAATTTTTTTATTTAATATTTGATTCTCAAGATTTTCATTAAAATTATCTAAGCCTATTCCATAGAAGCTATTTTCACTAATTATATTCACGGAAGCTTTCCAAATTGATATCCGTGGCAAAATACTATCTTTCTCTTTCCAATCATGATTTGAGTCATAAACTATAAAGTTATATGTTGAGTTAATGCTATTAGATATACGGTCAAATAAAGGACTAGTGAAAGAAAATATAATTAAAAAAGTACTTATAAAAATCAATGGTTTCTTATTAGTCCATAATAAAGATTTAGATTTAGTAAATAATAAATATAATATAAACAATATAAGCACTATAAGTAATCCTCTCTGACCTGTTAGCATCCAGCTCATTAAGCCTATCATTGATGATAAATATAAAAAGTATTGCTCTAGTTTATTTTTTTCAAAATAAGGAATTGACATAATGACAATTAATGAGAAAAGCAAAATAATCGAAGCAAAAACAGAAGTACTACTGGAATAAACGTTAACAGGGCCGATGCCATATAGATATTGAAAAATAGCTAACAGTCCAGCTAAAAAAGTCGCTAAACTTATAGATAATAAAAATATTTTCAATTTAAAATTAATATCACGAAGAGTTATATATACAGGAATAACGACCAAGAATCTCAAGTAATTATCTAATTCACTCAAAGATGACGGATGAAAAAGTGAAGTATAAAAAGGATATATAAAAATCAATAAATATGAAAATAATAAAATAACTTCATATCTATTAAAGCCTTTTTTTCCATAAAATATTGCATAATAGATTGATAAAGAAATTAGTAATAACGCAACTATATTATAAATATGCTCTGTAATTAATAACGTTATAAAAAATAATAATGATAATGCAATAATAGTATTTTTCATACTATTGCTGACTTGATTCCTATCATCACTCTTCAACATAAAGCTGAACAATAAAGTCAAAATAGAAATAAAGAATAGTGAAAATCTTATAACTGTATCTGGAGGACGAAATATATATTCCTTAGATGCTAATAAATTAAAAATTTGAAAGAAATCAAAATTAGTTAGCAAATGTCTGACAGGTACTTCATGACTTCCAAAAAGTGAAGCACTTATAAAAAATATAGAAAATATAAACAAATAAAGTTTTTTTTCAAAGAATGCATTCACTACGAGTTAGTTTAGAATAATCCAACAATATTGCCATCATCATCTAAGTCTATTTTTTCAGCAGCTGGAATTTTTGGAAGACCAGGCATAGTCATGATATCTCCGCATACCATTACAACAAATTCAGCACCAGCGGCAAGCCTTACTTCCCTTATGGCAATTTCATGTCCAGTTGGAGCTCCTCTCAATGTAGGGTCTGTAGAAAAAGAATACTGAGTTTTTGCTACACATACAGGGTATTTTCCATATCCATTTTGCTGTAATTCATCAATTTGTTTTTTAATCTTTGCCGGAGCTGATATTCCTGATGCACCATATATTTTTTGCGCAATCATTTCCATTTTAGACCATAAATCTAAATCATCTTCATAAAGATATTTAAAATTGTTTTCTGCAGTATCAATTACATTGACTACTGTCTCTGCTAACTCTCTAGCTCCTTCTCCACCATTAGCATGATGAGTCGAAGATATAATTGGGACATCTAATTCCTCTGATTTATCTTGTAATATTTTTCTCTCGGCTTCAGTATCAGTTGCAAATCCATTAATACCAACAACCACAGGAAGCCTATAATGTTCTTTTAAATTTTTTACATGCTTCTCAAGATTAACCATACCTTTTTTTAAATAGTCACATCCTTCTTTGGAAAATTCCTCTTTAGGGCATCCTCCGTGATATTTAAGTGCCCTGATTGTGGCAACCAATACAACGACTGCTGGTTTTAATTTAGCTTTTCTACATTTAATATCAAGAAATTTTTCAGCACCTAAATCAGCGCCAAAGCCTGCTTCTGTAACAACATAATCAGCTAATTTTAGAGATGCTTTAGTTGCTATAACAGAATTACAACCATGGGCAATATTAGCAAATGGTCCACCATGGATAATTGCTGGATTGTTTTCTAGTGTTTGCACTAAATTAGGCATGATTGCATCTTTTAATAATACTGTCATCGCGCCATGTGCATTTATCTCTCTAGCTAAAACTGGTTTTTTTTCTCTAGTATAAGCTACAACTATATCTCCTAAGCGTTCTTTTAAATCTGGTAACGATGTTGCCAGACAAAATATTGCCATTACTTCAGATGCAACCACAATATCAAATCCATCTTCTCGAGGATATCCATTCCCTATAGATCCTAATGAGCATACTGTTTTTCTTAAAGCTCTATCATTCATGTCAAGTACACGTTTCCAGCAGACCCTTCTCACGTCTATTTTAAGAGCATTGCCATGATGTATATGATTATCAAGCATAGCTGCCAACAAATTATTTGCTAACTGAATAGCATTAAAATCTCCAGTGAAGTGAAGATTGATATCTTCCATGGGAATTACTTGAGCTAACCCTCCTCCGGCAGCTCCTCCCTTCATTCCAAAAACCGGGCCTAGTGATGGCTCTCTTATTGTTACCAAAGCTTTCTTTCCTATTTTATTCAAAGCATCGCCTAATCCAACAGAAGTTGTTGTTTTGCCTTCACCTGCTGGCGTTGGACTAATAGCAGTAACTAATATTAATTTACCATCTTCTTTAGATTCAAGAGATTTGATAAAATCCATAGAAATTTTAGCTTTATAATGGCCATAAGGTTCTAAAGATTCTTGTGGGATATTTAATTTTTCAGCAATAATATTGATTTTCTCAAGGGTTGCTGATTGTGCTATTTCTATATCTGTTTTCATTATTCACCTATCCTATGCTGATAATATTTAGTTGCATATTTTTCTATCACAAATGTATTCTTCGTAACATTTTAAAATTATAGCTGATTAAGTATATCACATACATCAATCCTAGCTAGTTCTAAGTTATTAGGATTTATATAATCCTTGCCATCTGGAATAGCATTATTTGATCTAAATGCACACTCTATGGCTAATTTTTTAAATACTTTAATAGTATCAAAATTATATGATCCCAATGGATGCGATGCTGAAATAATTTTATATCCAATTAAATTTTCTAAATGTTTTTTATTTTTTTCATACTCCTCTTTCTGAATATCATATGAAAAATTTTTAAAATTGATATGATGGCTATATGAATGGAGGCCTATAACATTCCCAGATTTGCTCAAAAGTGATAAATCTTTTTCATTCATCCAAATTGATTTAATATCAATCTTATCCATATATTTTTTTTGTATAAAATATTTTTTCATTAATTTATTAAAAGAGTCATAATTATAAAAACTATTTCTCAGGTATCTATATTTAATATCTCCATCAGAATAAAATGAGTAATGACTTTTCATTAAGTCATAAAAAATTATATATTTATTATCGGCAAATGCATCTTCTCTTATATCTATGTATGGAACAAAATCTTTCATAAAATCATTCATATTATTATAATGATTAAAAATAATATTACTAAAAATTTCATTAAAATCTACTTCACCAAAAAAAGTTAATGAGTGGATAAAATAAAATGCAGTTAGATTATATTTCTTTAATACAGGGTCTGCAATTAATATTTGTGACTTTAAGCAGTCATCAAAAGTTAAGCAGACATGGTAATCTTTCAATGAATTTTTTTTTACTTTATCTAGCCACTCATTAGGGCTTAGTATTCGTTCTACACCAATTTTGAGAATTACATTCTCTAACTGACTAGAATTAATTGCGCCTTGCGACTGGGGTATATTTGGTCCATAGAATCTATGGAACATGATTCCATGAGGATAATTTTGTTGATACTCAAAACTCATTCAAAATAACTTTCTAGCTTGCTATCTCTAACAGTATCTAGTGTTGCGCAATGAATGCCTCCGCCTTGAGTATAGATATGCCTCATCTTAACGGGTACTATTTTGAATTTATATTTCTCCAATACTTTTATTAGTTTTGTTTGCCTCTCATCAACAATTACAGTCTCTTGATCATAAGATAATAAATTCATACCAACCCAAGGAGATGACATCAAATTAAGATTAGTATCAAACCCAAGGCTTTTTAGTTTTTTGTAAGCTGGATCTCTTACAGATTTTTGAAATTCCAATTCTTCCTTGGAGGTTTCAGCAACATCCTCAAAATAGATCTTATCCCATTTATCAAACATTTTAGGTAAATTTTTCTCAGTAGCTCTAGCACTATTAACGAGTATCAAGCCAGGTCTTAAAGCCATTAATGTTGAATCAATATGACTAGATCGATATATAGAGTCTGTTACATGAACATTGTATTCATCACCCACCATTGATTTTAACCATTTTCCAGCTTTTGCATTTCCTGATGATGACTGTAAATATAATAAGTCTTTTCCCATTCGTAATGTATTTGCTGCTTCAAACATAATCTCGTTTTCTGATAACTTATGAAGTTTTTCAAGCCTTCCATTGGTTAACTCAAGATGCTTTTCATCTTCTTCCGTTAATTTTCTAGCCTGTTCATCTCGATAATATGGTTTTAATACGTCATAGTTTAATTTCGGTTTAGGTGCAGCAATCCACTTAAAACCTTTTTCATAGTACTCATACCAAATATCATAAAGAGTAGTGGTTTCAAAATATCTACTTGCATCATGAGACGGGCTCTCTATAACCATGTCACCAACAACTAAATTTAAATCTCTTACATTATATGCATTATTACTTGTAGAGCTAAATGAGGGTGTCCTATAAAGTTTGCTAAAATCAAAGACGTTTGGTCTTAAAACCTTTACAGATAAATCTGACAGTGTTTTGGCTAGATTATCTAAATCTTCATTAACTTCATCGTAAAACCATTTTGGACTAGAATCTTTAGATATCTTCATTGCCTGCTCAAACTTCTTAGGATCTATATCCTCGCTTGAATTCCAAGTTATAGTGGCTTGGGTGTTTTGCGCTGTCCCAACTATACATTCATATAGCTTGTCCCACTCATTATGAGAATTAATTTTACTAATTAGATTTTTCATTTTTATTATTATTGCATAAAATATATTTAATTACTTAATTTTTTAATTAGGATAGATATATTTATTTATATTTATATCCAACAAAATCAATATGTCTTACGCCTACATAGCCTTTGAATAAAATTTTTGTTTTTTTCAAATACTTATCTACTTTATCTAAATTTTTAGATTTTAGTACAACAAGTAATCCGCTTACTTCTTTTAGAAATAAATCAAGTTTAGAGACTATTGGTTTACTGAGGTCTATCTCTTTTAATGATTTCTTATAATCTGCAACCATTTTAATAGATGAGTTTAAATTAATTTTTGTATCCGGTGATACAGAGCTTATATGCTGAGAAAGCTTATTCTGCTTTAGATATATTTTATTGACTGATTTTAAATAGTCAACATAGTCATCATCATCTTCAGTATTTTTTATCATCATTAAAGCCTCTGATAAAACTGAATATTTTTTAAAATTAGCTATATCAAACTTGTTATGAGAATGCATCGGGTTAGATGCATATGGAAAAACAAACTTAGGATACGATGAGTAAAATCTAATATTATTTTTATCAAACCATGACAAAACTTCTTCAACAGAAGGGTCGTCTTGCTGAGGTATTATCCATCTATCGAAAATAATTGTTCTTCTAGTTCTAACGGCTTTGCTTTTTTCTGAACGGGTAATATCATCTGCAAATAAACGCTCGCAGATTTCTTCCATTTCATCTTTATCTCTCCCAAGAGAATAAACTATATGACGTTGCAGCATATTTTGAAATCCACCTATTTTATTAGGATCTCCAAATATTAAATAGCCGCCAACTTTCAGATTAGACGCTAACTTGTCAAATGCTAGTTCTTTATTATATGTATGCGAGAAAACTCCTCTTGAGTGCACAATATCAAACTTAGTCTTTGCTTTATAATCAAATATAGATGACTCGATAAATTTATGCTTATTATAATTACTACCATATTTTTTAAACACTTTTTTTGCAATATCTATGGCCATAGAATTCATTTCAACATGTGTTATCTGAGCTCCCCAATTAGTAATATATACCGTTTGTTCTCCAGAGCCGCCGCCGAAATCTAACATTTTTTTATTAGCAAACATTTCTTTTGGGAAATTAAATAAGTCTCGATAAATGTATTCAGCATTATCCGCAAATTTTTTATACTCTGCTCGTGATTTATCAGAAAAATAAATGGAAGGTATTTCCTCTTGGAAAGTTTTTAATACTATTTTCTCTATGGCAGCTTTGTTTTTTTTCATTGATAACCCCTTTTAATTTACAAAATTATTAAATATTTGATTGTGAATATATCATGTACAGTTAAAAGTTAAAGCTAAATATTTGTATTTGACAGGATTTACACATATATTTCTTTAAAATTTCTTAGCATCAAGTATTTGACATGAACCAGAAACTGGATCCTTCTCTGCTCTAGTTATTATCAAAGAACCAGCCACTCTATTTATAAGTATTTCTTCTAAATTATTAGACCCAAGTATATGTGTTGTAGAAAATTTAACATCCTTGAATTGAACCTCATTTATACCAATAGACTCAGCTAGAAGACTCTTGGCTTCATTAAAATAAAATGTGCGCTCTACTCCATCAGCTTCACATAAAATATATATATTTTTCTTAATAATTAATTCTCTATCCGGTTCACCATTTAAATCTATGGTATCCATTTCATCAATTTTTATCTCTTCCGGCTGATCCGGGATCTCATTAAGGAATATACTGTCTGAAGTTTTTCTATCAACACACAGTTCAAAGGGAATTTTTAGTAAACCACTATCAAATAAATGGAGATTTATTTTAGAACTATTAATTACAAATAAATGAGTTTTATATCCGGTATAGATCGATTTATTATTCTTTGAATTAATAGATAAACATACTCTATAACCATTATAGTCAGCACCCATCTGAGAAATTGATGTTTGCCTTGGTTTATTTATAAACTCTATTTTAGCAGTCTCATGATTAACCAAATTCTTCTGTAAAAAATCCTTTAGTATTTTCTGATAATTATCTGGATACTCACCATAACTTTCGCTTGGAAGTCTTTCCTTGTTTTGTTCTGGTTCAAGCAATCCAGTCATAGGTATTAAACCTTTAGAGCAGCCTGCAATAAATAACGCTAATGATATGATTAATATTTTATACATAAATTCTGCCCAGGGCCGGAGTCGAACCGGCACGAGGTTGCCCTCGAGGGATTTTAAGTCCCTTGCGTCTACCAATTCCGCCACCCGGGCTAGGTAATTATGTGTAGACTATTAAGCTCAATCTTTGACCAAACTTAAGATACGAATGTATCATGAAAAACTATCAAAATATAGTGCATACATTGTATTTTTAAAAGTATTCCTAGGCAAGAATTATTATTAAATTAAAGAACTCATACCTGAGGTATTAAGACCATCCATGAAAGTTTTCATATTTCCATATTGCGATTGTTTTTTGTGAATCATATTCACCTATTTGGCTATCATCTGGCAAGACAAGGTCGGGTTTCGGTAGCAAATAAGGCTTGAGGTTAAAATTAATTGGCTTCCATCTATCACCAAATCTATTATCAATATTTTCACCTAATGAAGGAAAATTAGTAATCGCGATATATGCATACTTATGTTTTTTTATATTATTCAGGCATGAAATGATATCAGGATATTTTAAATGGACTAACAAATCTCTAACTAAGATCATGTCAGCTTTAGGTAAATCATCGCATGATAAATTTTTTTTAATAAATGTTATCTTGGAATTTTTATATTTTTTATTATTAACTTCAATCATATCTTCTACAATATCGCACCCTATATAGTTGATATTTGATAGCTCTAATTTAGACATCCATGCCCAGTCACCACAAGGTATATCTACAAGCGACCCAATCTTATATTTGTTTATAAATTTGGGTAGTTCCAAAGAAAGGTTATGCGTTGAATCATCTAGGTTAGAGCCTGCTCCTGATAAGGAACCATTGTCGATATTTTGCCAATATTTGTTTTTATAAATAAAATTAAACTTTTTCTCTTCATTCGTAATAAATGAGATCCAGATAAAAAATATTTTATCTTTTAGCAGTTTAATGATCTTTTGAAGTTTATTGTCGGTATTCATTTTTATACACTTAGGCTAAGGTCGGAATCGAACCGGCGTTGACGGCTTTGCAGGCCGCTGCATGACCACTCTGCCACTTAGCCAAATTTTAATAGAGTTAATGCTCCGCGAATTGTGAAATATTTTACCATTATATGTGTATAAAATATATAGATAATTATTAAATATGGTCTACTATAAATATATCAACTTATTGTTATATAATGCTCTTGAGAGAATTTGATGAAAAATAAAAGCATATCAATTGTTTCTAATAATTTTTGGACAATCTATAAATTTAGATTTGACGTTGTTATGATGCTTTTGGATAAAGGATATCATATCTATCTTGTTGCTGGAAATGACTCATATACAAGTAAATTTAATAATCCTCAGATTACTATAATATTAATCCCAATCAGTGAAAGGGGTATGAATTTATTTCAAGAATTTAATACATTCATGGCTATATATAAAACTCATAAAGATACTAGGCCAAATCTGGTATTTAACTTCACAATAAAGGCTAATATATATAGTGGGGTTATTTGTAGATTTTTAAATATCAAATATATTTCCATGATTACTGGTTTAGGTCATATCTTTATCAGAGAAAAAATTATAACTAAGTATATAATAACAATTCTCTTGTCATTAGCTTTAAAAAAATCGTTAGAAATCTGGTTCACAAATAATTTTGATAGAATTTACTATAAAAAAAATAAAATAAATACTCCTCAGCTAACAAAAATAGTGCCAGGTGCTGGTGCTGATTTTAAGGTAAATAGATCGATGAAGTTAGAAAATAATAAAACAACTTCGTTTATCATGATAGCAAGATTACTCAAGGAGAAAGGTACTGGAGAATATATAAATACTGCAACTCATTTTAAAGACAATAAGGATTTAAAGTTTATATTGCTAGGCTCTCATAAGACTGAAAAAAGTTATATCTCAAAATTAATTTTAGAAGAAGCAAGTAATAATGGAGTGATTGAGTATCATAACCATCAGGAAGATGTTATGCA
>Ga0209709_10000458_pt1 | contig 38904 bp, 36 predicted proteins | sample ArcticOcean_MG_C_2_FD_187435 | JGI IMG/M metagenome (GOLD analysis project Ga0209709, IMG submission 187435) | Marine microbial communities from western Arctic Ocean - ArcticOcean_MG_CB4_136 (SPAdes) (version 2) | ecosystem: Environmental > Aquatic > Marine > Oceanic | place: Arctic Ocean... | reverse complement strand
TAGATGCCTTCAATATAAGTTTTCCAAGGACTTGTAATGGTTGCCGTGGCCTCGTAGTAATTTAAGCATATCGGCAAAAGCTCAAAATCAATGGCTTGCCATGAATACGAATAGTAGTTCATCACACTATCTGATGAGGATGCTGCCGGTGGAAGTGTTGTATAAGATGCTGTTTTGCATGCCAATGCATTATCTGCTAAAGAATCTGCTATATTGATCGTCAAATTCTTTGAAGCAGATAAGGCTCCATCGGATACATTTAAGGTAACTGCATAAGAACTTTTTGTTTCGTAATCGGGTGCAGTATTAAACGTCATTACTCCGGTAGATGAGTTAATTGAGAGTGCACTCGCATCAGTGCCAGTTAAAGAAAAAGTAAGGGTACTAGAATCTGAATCAGTGGCCGTCGCAGTGGCAATAGCGGTTTGATTTTCTTGAACTGAATACGATGCTGCTGAACTTATAACAGGTGTTGCAGGCCCTACTACAGAATAGGCATCGGATACAACAGCAGCTGTAACAGCATCACCACCACCACCGCCGCCACATGCAGATAATGACGCTAAGAAAATTAGAGATGAGATAGTTTTGTAGTTTGTCATTCTGATACCTATAGGTTTTATTTTTATACTAACACCAAGTTGAGTATATTAATTACCTTGTTACTAACTGATTCATTTTGGCTATGAGAGCGATATCATGGCTTTAGCAATGCTAATAGGATGGTTGTTGATTCTAATCAGATGGTAAGAGCTTTTAACAGTTATTTCAAATCCAGTATCGCGATAAAATCAGAATTTAAATTACCAATGAGTAACTGATTGCCCCATTGATTAACACTTGTTAACGTGTCAATTGGAGAATTTAGATCTTGCAAATTTCTTACCACTTCACCGGATAAATTAATTCCCAGGATGAGTCCATGCGTATTTTTTGGCGCCAACATACTTCTGGGTAAGCCGCCGATTAATTTACGCACAAATGGTTTATCTGCTAAGGCATCGATTGCTGGCTGTCGAATCCCTGCGAAAGCTACCCAGAAAATATCTTCACCATTAAATGAGAGGTTATCTGGATAACCCGGAAGACCTTCTATCAGATAGTCAGTTTTCCCTTGCTTTAGGCCTGACAACCACAGTCTTTTTATTTTTGCACCACCTGTCTCGTTAACTAAGACGTAACTATCATTGGGCCCCAAAGTAACGCCATTAGCAAAGTGAAGATTGGTGAGATGAACAACAGTTTCTTTCGTCAGAGGTGAGTAACTAAGCAGTCTTCCAGTCGCTTTATTTTCCAATAGACTGTAAATACTATTATCATAAGAATAAAGTAGTGACGCATCTGAAAACCAAATTGTGCCATCATTCGCGATATCAAGATCGTCGACAAACAACATTTTTGTACCATTAACACTATCAACTAATACCTTGATACTGCCATCGCTATTAATGGACAATAAGCCCTTTTCTGCATCGGCAACGATTAAATTACCGTTTGCATCAAATTCCATGCCTAACGGCTTGCCATAACTATTTGCAAACTCCTTATAATTACCATCTAAATCAAAACGTATTATTCGACCGTCTCTATAGGCTGTAAAGTAATGGCCATCTGGCCCTTTCGCAATATCTTCACCACCCACACCAACACCATTCAATAGCTGCTTAATCTCTTTTAAGTCTGAGTTAATTGAAAGCTTATTTATAAATCCTGGATTGGCAGATGGTTCCCATGAAACTGGATTTATAGGTGATGAAAAATATAAAATAGATAATAAAATCATTAATATAGGAAATATTATTGATGTTAATTTAAAAATAGAATTAAATACTTTATTAGTAAAATTATATTTCATTTTTATTATTCTCACACGAGGTGAACCAACGATCAATCTAAATAATCTTCGTGGCCCTTATAATTTTCTGGATGAGGATAATAAGTTATATATACTCTATGTGGGTGGCGGTGAAAAAGCGATTGGTATAGCTGAATTAATTCAGGATCAAAAAAATGAATGAGAAATTAAAGAAAAAGATTTTAGGTATTGCATTCTTCACCATCGGGTTTGTGGTGTTTATAGTGCCTTTTTTTTGGCTCATCTTCATGGCAATGACAAGCTAGGCATAAACTAATGGCTATTTTTTTAGTTTCTTGTATCGCTTTTCAAGTCCCATTAAATCTTCATAATGACTTGGAAATAACCTAACGATCACATCAGCTATTCTTGCGTCCCAGCCAATCATTATCCTTCTTTTGTCTCTCTGGATACCTTTTATAATATCCATTGCCGCTTTATCAGCGGTGGTATAAGTTAATTTATTGAATTCTTTAATTAGTTTGTCTCTGGACGCTAATGTAGTTGAGCCCACTCTGGCATTATTTGCAATTTCCGTTTTCACCCCTCCAGGATGGACGCTGCTGACTTTCACTTTCGTACCCGCTAATTCCATCTTAAGAGCCTCTGTAAAGCCTTTAACAGCAAATTTTGAGGAATTATAGGCTGCCTGTCCTGGTATGGACATAATTCCAAATATGCTTGATACATTAATTATATGTGCTTCTGGCTGACGCAATAAGCTGGGCAAGAAAATTTTAACGCCATTTACTACACCCCAAAAATTAATATTCATGAGCCAATGAAAATCATCCAAATTACCATCAACAAATTGATCCATTAAATTAACACCAGCATTATTAATCAAAACATCTATATCACCATGCTTTTCAAATACTGCAGATGATAATTCTTGCATAGCTGGGTAGTCTGATACATCCACATGATAATAAGAACATTGTGCAGTTATGGATAGGATTTTTTCATGGCTCGCCACTAACCCATTAAGATTATTATCAGTCAATATTAGTGTCGCCCCCATCTCAGCGAATTTTATGGCTAATGATCGACCAATACCCGATCCAGCGCCAGTTATTAGGATATTCTTGTTAGTAAAATTTTTCATTGGTTTCAATGGCCTTTGTCAACATTAAGTACATGCTGTGAAATCCGATCAGTAAACTCATCTATTAGCTCATATGGAAAATCATGACCCATTCCAGGAATCCGCCATAAAATGGAGTCTTTTATCGACTCGGCTGTATTTATGCCGCATTCGACAGGAACTAAATTATCTTCATCACCATGAATTATCAATGTGGGTATGGTTAGAGCCTGCAGATCGGCACATCTATTTCTTGACGTTAGTATAGCCAATAATTGCCTTGCTGAACCCCCTGCTGTCATACCTCTACCCATAATTCTCCTGACAAATTGATTCAACTCCTCCGTTGATCTTGGGTATTTTGGGCTGCCAATTAATTTCCATAATTGATGGTAGAAAGATGAGCTGTCATGAATTTCTTTATTGCGTGATCCCAGCAAAATGAATTTAGCTACCACCCATTTTGGTCCTGGCAGTTTGGGATTTCCTGTAGTTGACATTATAGAGATTAAGCTTTTTATTTTTTTAGGATGATGAATTGCCATTGATTGAGCAATCATACCTCCCATTGATACGCCTAGAATATGTATATACTTAATATCAAGTTTAACGAGCAAAACATTGATATCATTCATCATATCATCAAGTTTATATAAATATTTCACTTTAAATCCAAGCTGATATTTGATCGCTTCCCAAATAATATTAGGCGGAGTACGATCGAATTTTTCTGATTGACCAATATCACGATTATCAACCAGTAATAGACACAATCCCTTTTTTACTAATTTTTCAACGAGTTCTGGTGGGGTTGCTGTTAAGGGCATACCCAATCCTTGAATAATCACTATTATTGGATCAGATGGATCTCCATGAAGCTCATAGGCGAGATTTAAGGCTTGATTCACCATTGGATAGCGTCCACTGCCTTCACCTGATGATTTTTTGGTGTAAGCGTAAAATCATCTCTTTGAATAACCGACAGATCCTTTTTGAAAGTTCTAGCGTTTTCTGGATAAAGTGTATTATTTTTACCATTTGCATTGAGATACCAGCTATTGCAGCCGCCACTAGACCAAACTCTGTCATCGAGTTTTACTTGTATGGCTTTATTGTACTCATCTTGTTTGTTCTTTTTAACTTCTATATGAGAGTGATTTCTGGCCAGTTTAATTAATTCAACGATGTAACCCACTTCTTGCTCTATAATATGAATGTGAGAGATTGTCCCTGCACCGGTATTTGGTCCCGTCACTAGATAAGCATTCGGAAAACCTGCTACACAACAGCCACGATACGCCTCCTCACTCCCAGACCAAGCTTCAACCAACGTTTTCTGATTAAGCCCAACAATATCAATTGAATGAAGATGTCCCGTGATATCAAAACCAGTTGCCAGAACGATGATATCAGCGTGATATATTTCATTGTTTTCAGTAACAAGATGATCTTCTTTTATACTTTTTATTGGATTGGTAATAAGCTCAACATGATCTTTGTTAATTGCGTTATATAAGCCATCGGAAAGAAGTATTCGTTTGCAGCCCAATGCATATTGGGGCTCTAACACATCATGTAATGCCTTATTTTTAACGGATAGACGCATATAGTCGATAATCTTTTTTGCTGCTATTTTGCCAATTTTAGAGTTCTTCTTAATGACCGGATAAGTAATTAACTCCAATCGCATGAACATGACCCAACGATAAAATTTTGCCAACCAGGGATATTTCTGGAAACGAGCTTTCTCCTTCTCTGTATAAGCTCTATCGCCTCTTGGTAAGATATAATTTGGGGTACGCTGAAAAATATGGAGGTTTTTTACCTCTTTTGCTAATTCCGGTATGACCTGTATTGCACTCGCTGCGCTGCCAATGATTGCTACATTTTTATTAGCAAAATCTATCTCATGATTCCATTCAGCTGTATGCATTACGGTCCCGGTAAATGTATCCAAACCATTAAATTTTGGCTTATTGGGTTTATGCAAACCCCCGCCACCATGAATCACATGATGCGCTTGTATGACTTTGCCATCAGTAAATTCAATCTCCCATAAACCACTAACCTCATTCAGAACAATGCGAGATACTTGGCACAAGAAATTAGCATAGCTCATAAGATCATAGTCAGTTACCACATCTTCTAAATACTGTTTAATTTCAGCTTGTTTGGAATATACTCGCGTCCAATTAGGGTTCGGTGCAAAAGAAAAACTGTACAAATGCGACGGGACATCACACGCTGCACCCGGATAGGTATTGTCATGCCAAGTTCCTCCTATGCCAGCTGATTTTTCATAGATTGCGATATTTTTAATATCACTTTCTATTAATTTTATTGCTGCACAAATTCCCGAAAAACCCATACCAATGATAAGTACGTCGAGCGGATGATTTCCTAATTTTTTATTGGTTTTACTCATAGACAATTATTTTGTTATATAGGTTTTTTCATTTTAGATGTTCAGCTATTTTTATTCAGTAATCTTACGGGCAGCTTTGGTAATAATCTAAAATTTTCGGACCAAAAAAAACAGCACGTCCAAGGACGTGCTGAAGTTTTTTCTTACTATGTTTGTCTAGATTAATCGAAATTAATTCTAAAGTTCACACCCCAAGTACGTGGCTCGGTAGTATACGCCCTTAAACTACCGTCTTGTACTGGGTTATTAAACACAGACTCATAAAAACGCTCATCTGTTGCATTTCTTACCCAGATAGCCAGTTCAGAATTAAGCTCTTCAAAGATAAAGCCTAAACGAGCATTCGCAAATGTGAATGCCGGTCTAAAGTGCAGTGGATCACCAGAGCCTAATGTATCTGACTCACTAACCGATTGATGTTCCAATCTTAAGTAACCGGCTGTATCACCTAATTTAAAGCCTTGTGTTACGCCTACGAAGAGACGATTTTCTGGCTCTGCTTTAGATAACCCAGAGTGATCACATGAAGTAGCGTCAGCATTTCCTGCTGCTGTGCCTGCGCCTGGATCAATTTTACCTGTGTGAAACGGACTAGCAATCCAACATGATGCGCCTTGAAAGTCTTTCGCTGTTGCGACTACTTGCGAGTAAGCCACGTCCAAACTAAAATACTCAGTTGGTGCCCATGTAAGATCTATCTCACCGCCAGCAGCCTCAGTTCGGCCCGCATTTGTTAGATTGAATGCATTTCCTGCAAACGTTGATACTTGCAAGTTATCTACATTCATTTTCCAAGCTGCCATGTTTAAGCGCAAGGTATCACCTAAATCCATCTTCGCACCAGCTTCTAGTACTTCATTTGTTTCTGGTAAGAAAACATAAGCTAATCCTGCTGCTAGACGATCGGTATTGGTACCGCCCGCTTTATAACCGGTCGAGTACGAACCATAGAACAACATATCATCATTTGGTTGGTAGGCGATTTTAACGTTACCAGTTACACGGTGATCTTCAAGCTTGGCATTTTCAGCAGCATGCGGCGCTAATGAAGGCTGAGTATAGAATCCCCAACCCGGTGCATATAGCGGTTTCAAAGCTGCTAATATGTTAGGTATCGGTATCGATGCACCTTTTGCTAGTGCGCCCAATGTCCATAAAATAGATCCTGGAGTGGTAGACACAATATCTGGAACCCCTCCAAGCGTGCTATTTGTGAAGGTACCGTTCATGGTTTTATCTTCGTTGGTGTATCTCAATCCTGTAGTTAATGTCCAATTATCTTGAACCGGGATATCAACTTGACCAAAAAATGCATAACTTTTATGTTTTTGCTTCATTACATCGCGAGCATACGCTCCGTCTGGAAATGAACTTGCTGCACCAACGGGAAATGGGTTAACAGATAACGCATATCCTGCTGCCTGTGCATCCGTAAGCGCAGGATTAGCTGCTTTAGCTCCTGCTGCAATCTTTGCGCCCGTAGCAGTATGGAGGCCCGCAAGCGCATTAACCGCGGCGGTAAGTCTTGGATCGGCATTCAAAAACGTCGTGGTATGAATTCCAGACGTTAACTTGGAGTTATTGTCCATGTCTTGAGAGTAATAATAAGCTCCAAATTGATAATAACCGTCTCTGCCATTGGCGCCAGCAAAATCACCAGAGAATCTAAGCTCTTGGGAAAAAGAACTTTGCTCTAGAATGTTTCTGTCTGTCAGCAAGTAAGCTGCACCAAAATCGGCATCGATGAAATCATTGGTATCAAAATTACGAATCGCTGACACTGAAGTTAAAGTGAAATTTTCATAGTCACGGTTAATCTCTAAAGAGATACCTTTATCTTTAGCTGTCGATGAAGGCGCATAAGTCAAATACTGCTCTTGCTTATTAAAATTAGCTGCAAGCGTTAAGGGTTGTTTTAGCACGCCCATGATTAAAGCGTCTGTTCCTGGCGCTCCAGCGGCACTTTTAAAGTTATTCATCTTCGTTAGTGCAGTACAACAAACCTCATCTAATTCTGCGTAATCAGCAATCAAACGCATGCTGGTGTTTTCACTAGGTGTATACAACACTTGAAAGCGACCGCCCTTTCTATCACGATCGTTCATCTTAGGACCGTTTTTATTTGTTAGATTGGTAGCAAAACCATCACGCTCACTGACAAATACTGTACCGCGAACTGCAAGTACATCTTCAATCAATGACATATTTGCTCCGGCATTGACGTTTACCAAACTAAGATCTCCACCTACAATCTCAAAGAAACCGTTGCGGTCATGACTTGGTGCAACCGTTCGAATATTGATGGCTCCGGCTGAAGTGTTTTTTCCAAAAAGCGTTCCTTGCGGTCCACGTAAGATTTCTACAGCTTCAATATCTACCAATTGATTACCAATTGAGCTCTGACGAGCACGATAAACATTATCTACATAAGAGCCTACCGCTGATTCAAGACCAAAGTTCTGTGAACTGGTGTTTAGTCCACGAATACCCCAACTTGAAAAACCTGCACTCTGACTTTGAAATGACGCCAATGAAGGAGTCATACCTGCCAAGTCTCGCATCGTTTTAATGCTGGATCTTTGCAACATGTCGCCGGTAAAGGCATCCAATGCAACAGGCACATCTTGTGAGTTTTGAGCGCGTTTTTGCGCCGTTACGATTATCTCTTCAATTTCAAGAGCATTGACACTAGTAACAGAAAAGCCAACCAGTATGCAAAGTGATTTCGCTAAGAAGCGACGAATATTAAAGTTCATATTTCCCCCCGAAAACTCAGTCTAATTAATTGTTAGACATTAAAGTTCGGTATTTACTAAATTATACCAACCCATCATCATATGATTATGGGACCACATGCAGTTGTAATTGCTTACTTCTGCTACGAATATAGCGATAAAATATCTCTATATAACCAATGATTACATGTATTAAACGATTTGGGAAGCCCATTTGTCACATAAGTGATATGTTATGTCTATATCAACAATCGATTAAGTTGCGTCCGCTAAAGAGAATAGATTTATATTTTGATTTGTATTGACAAGAGATAGGATGCTTACTTAGTTCCAAACTCTTGATCTCATCTCCAATTGGGCGCTCATCCAATTGCATTGAAACAGCATGTGTATCTCTGGAAACACCCTGCTTAAGATAGTCAATTAATACAGTAGTCAATAGTGTCACGTCATCAAAAATATATTTCATCTTGAATAGCTTCATTAATTTACTTGCCCAGCATTAATGGCACAGGAAGCACGTAACTAGCTACCTTTTATCAGGTCAATTGTTTGATCAACGAAGTCAGTGAACAGACCATCCACTCTCAAATCAGTTACAAACCATCGAATCATTTCTTCATAACTTCTAAACGACAAAGGCACACTGTCCGCTCTGAATGTAAATGGATGCACCAATAAGTTATGGTTTTTTGCGTACTGCATTAAGTTTGTTGGTGAAACCGAGTTATTGACAATGCTGGCTGTATAGAATAAGTCCATAGTAGGACCGATGCCAACTGCATATTGGGCGATATCTTTGCATCCTCTATCGGTTGACATTTTACGAAAATCGTCCGGTGACTCATTCCATGAGTTTTTCCCTATTAACTGGATTAAGGGTAGCTTTGATTTAAAGTCATTTCTAATTCGTTTTAATTCCGTGGAATCAAAACATTGTAAAAAGATATTATCCGACTCTGCTTCATAATTATTTTGCTTTAAGACATCGAGAGTATGAAGAGTAATCTCTGCACCTTCTTTATTGTGCCAATCTGGTTTTTTTATTTCAGTATAGAGTCCAACATTTCTTCCAGTGGAATGATTTAAACCTTGGATTAAATCGATCTCTTCTTGCAATGTAGGGATTTGAAAATGGCCCCGCTCATAAGGAAATCGCTGAGGAAATACCGGGCCACTGCCGTCTGAATTACCTCTTTCATGTACTTCTAATTGCTTAAGCTCTAACAGTTCAAAATCTCGAACATACCAATGGCCGTCGTCTCGATTACGTTGTGGAAATATTTCTGCAACATTAGTAACTTGATCCAAATGGATATCATGCAAAACAATAGGACAATCATCCTTAGACAAGACAATATCTTGTTCAATGAAATCTGCACCCATACCGTAGGCAAGTGCCGCCGCACTCAATGTGTGCTCAGGTAAATATCCGCTGGCGCCGCGATGCGCGATTACAATTGTCACTCAATTAAGCCCCTAAAAAAAGTAATGTGATAAGAATAATAGTAAATTATACTAACGTAATTATAAGATTATTATAGGCGTTAACCATGACTAATAAAGCGAAATTTCAACACTGGGCATTAAATCTCGATAAAGACAATCTGGCTTGGCTTTGTTTCGATAAACATGAAAGCTCAGCCAATGTTTTATCTGCGTCTGTTTTAGAGGAATTCGCGTCCATCGTAGAGCAACTTCAGCTTAACCTTCCCGATGGATTGATTATTTACTCGGGAAAGAAAAATGGCTTCATCATGGGTGCTGACATCAAGGAATTTACCAAGATCAACAGTGAAGAAGAGGCATACACATTAATTCGTCAGGGTCAAAAAGTTTTAGATGCGTTAGAGGCACTTGCCTGCCCTACTCTATCAGTTATCAATGGTTACACCTTAGGTGGTGGACTTGAATTAGCGATGGCCTGTAATTATAGAATTGCAATTAATTCAGATAAACCAGTCATAGGGCTTCCTGAAGTTCAGCTTGGTTTGCATCCTGGATTTGGCGGGACCGTCAGAGCAGTTAAAATAGCCGGCGTGCGAGCAGCGATGAAATTGATGCTCACTGGGAAACCGATCCGAGTAAAAGCAGCAAAAAATAATGGCTTAGTCGATCAATTGTGCTCTGATGAAGAATGGCAAAATCAAGCCAGAGCGATGATAAAATCAAAGCCCAAGCAAGCTACTGCCCCTCTAATTGAAAAATTATTAAATCTGCCTTTTTTGAGAGGTTTCATTGCAAAAACATTAATCAAACAAGTTTCTTCCAAAGCAAATAAAAATCATTATCCAGCACCATATGCAATGATAGGTTTGTGGCAAAAACATGGCGCTTCAACAACTAATGGTTATAAAGCAGAAGCAAGATCGATGGCAAAATTAATGTGCGGTAGTACCAGTCGTAATCTAATACGAGTTTTCTTTTTGCAGAACAAATTGAAATCTCAATTCCCAGCGAGTGATACCAACATCAAAAATATTCATGTTATTGGTGCCGGAATAATGGGGGGTGATATTGCAAGTTGGTGTGCCCTAAAAGGCTTCAATGTAACTCTTCAAGATCGCTCTACCGAAGATATAGCTCCAGCTCTAAAAAGAGCTGAAAAACTATTTGCAAAAAAAATTAGGGACAACTCGCTACTCGAAAAAACTCGCTCAAGATTAGCCGAAGACCTCCTTGGTGATGGTGTAGCAAATGCAGATTTAATCATTGAAGCGATTTATGAGAATCTTGAAGCCAAAAAAGAACTTTACAAAAAAATTGAAACCAACATGAAATCAACCGCAGTATTAGCGACCAACACTTCAAGTATCTTACTGGAGGATTTAAGGGTCGATCTAAAGCAACCTGAAAAATTTATCGGTTTGCATTTCTTTAACCCGGTTTCACAATTACCCCTGGTGGAAATAATCAGCTGTAATGATACCGATGGCGATACGCTTCAAACGGGATTTAATTTCGTTAAAAAAATTGGTAAATCCCCTTTACTTTGTAAAAGCTCAGAAGGCTTTATTGTTAATCGTATCTTGGCCCCCTATATGGCAGAAGCGATGCATCTTAGCGAAGAAGGTATGGCATCGATAGATATAGATAAAGTTGCGGTAAATTTTGGAATGCCAATGGGTCCTGTAGAACTTGTTGATACTGTAGGTATAGATGTTGCATTGAATGTATCTAAGGTACTAGGCAAGGCATTTAATCGACCCATTCCAAAAAAATTAATAGATATGGTCGAAAATAATGAGCTTGGAAAGAAAACTGGCAAAGGTTTTTATGACTGGACATTTGACGGAGTATCCAAACCCAATGCAACCGCAGATGAAACGGCATTAATCCCAGATGATGCAGAGGATAGACTTATTCTACCGATGCTAAATGAAGCGGTTGCATGCCTTGAAGAAGGTATTGTTCTTGATTCAGATATGCTCGATATTGGTGTGATTTTTGGCACGGGCTTCGCCCCTTTTCATGGCGGACCAATACAGTATGCAAAGGAACGTGGCCTTGAGAATATAATGATGGCTTTTGCTAAACTTGAAGCCAAGCATGGATCAAGATTTAAGGCTCATTCTGGCTGGCTAAAATTAACAAAATAAATACTAATAATTATCGATTAATACTTTGAAAAAAATTGGCTGGCAAGCGATTAAACATGGCTTGATCTTGATTGCAGAATTTTAACCCCATAGACCAATCTACCAATAATGACTCGTAGGCCATTTGTAAATTATAAGAACCTTGTGGTTGATTGCGTAATTTGTAGATAGTATCTAAAAAAATAAATAAATTTAATTTATCTATCTTACTTAACATTAATATATCTGACTCACCTCCTATCGAGGATCCCGATCCAAAAGACTGATGGATTAGAGTTGCCACAAAATCAGCGAGCCAGTCCAATACAAAGTGAGGCTCTTCCTTGCTCCATTTTGCTGCCAACTGGATGGGTGATTCTTTTTTATGCAATAACTCAATAAATTGTTGCTTGAATACCGGTATCTTTTTAAATTCTTCAACCTTACTTAATGCTAATAATGGATGCTCAATAAGATGTTTGGGCAATTCATCCCAGCTCAATGTGTCATTTGCACATTTTAACCATTGGATAGCATCGACCGTGGAGGGTTTATTTATATTCAATTGCTGACAGCGACTTCTAATTGTTGCTGGTATATTCTGCATACGATCCACGATTAATATAATAAGCGTATTACCACTCGGTTCCTCTAGTGTCTTGAGCAAACTATTAGTCGCATTTACAGTCATTGCATTTGCTGGCTCAATTATTGCAACCTTTCCAACACCTAAATAGCTTGTCAACGATAATTCTTCGGTAAGCGCTCTAATTTGATCAACACTAATTGAGGTTTTACCGTCATTCGGAGAGACACGATGAATGTCTGCATGCTCATGATCGTGGCGTGGATGAATTGGAAATTCTGTGGTCGGTGAAATTCGCAAAAATTTCTCTATCTTCCATTCCGCTAATGATCTTTTACCAATTCCAGCAGATCCTGATAACAACAAAGCATGTGGGATCTGATTGTTTGCAATTTGGGTTACCCATATTTTTTGCTGCTCTCGATACCAAGGAATATCGGCGACTTTTGATTGTTTTGTATTATTATTGGTCACTCTAATAACCGATCCAAATGAAATAAAATTTCAGCTTGAACTAATTTTAACGATTGAGATGCATCAATAACAACAAATCTATCTTTATGCTCGTTAGCAAGCTCTAAGTAGCCTTGTCTAACACGCTCATAAAATGAAATATCTTCAGTTTCCATACGATCGATAGAACCCCTATTTTTAGCTCTTTGCATACCTATTTCTGCTGGAGCATCTAGTAAGATTGTTAAATCAGGTTGTAATTTTTTTTGTACCCAGGCAGCGATTATATTGATATCTTTAACATCAAAGCCACGACCGTAACCTTGATATGCAATAGTAGCGTCAGAAAAGCGATCACAAATTACATAATGCCCTTGGTTAATTGCGGGCTTTATTAAATTCTCTACATGAAAAGATCTGGCAGCAAAGAATAGGAGTAATTCTGCGATCTCTGGAACAGTCTCACCCTCTGTATTCAAGAGAACTCGCCTTATCTCTTCGGCTGTCTTCGTGCCACCGGGCTCTCGAGTTTCTATAGTAGTTATATCTTTGCTTTTGAGGTAATTGGATATAAATTCAATATTTGTTGACTTGCCAACACCTTCACTGCCTTCAATGGTTATAAATTTTCCTGTCATATTCATACCTACTTTTCTTTGCCTTCTTTGAATTTGATTTTATCAAGATATTCCTTAACAGCAAGATTATGTTCATCTATATCTTTTGAAAATTTATGTCTTCCATCTTCATCGCCAGTAGCAACAAAATATATGTACTCTTCATCGCTTGGGTTGAATGCAGCACGGATTGAATCTCTTCCAGGCAGCGCAATGGGTGATGGTGGAAGGCCCTTTCTAGTGTACGTATTGTAAGGGGTATCAAGGCGAAGATTACTTCTAGTTAGATTCCCATCAAATTTAGATCCCAAACCATAAATTACCGTTGGATCTGTCTGAAGTCGCATATTTAGCTTTAAACGTTTAATAAAAACACTGGCTATTCTTGTCCTCTCATCTGCAACTGCAGTTTCTTTTTCTATTATTGAGGCCAAAATAAGCCCCTCATAAGGAGAATAGAGGGGTAAATTGTCAGCACGATTATTCCATTCTTCATTGAGGGCTTTCAGCAAAGAATTATGTGCATCTTGAAGCACCATTGCAATCGGAGTTGATCTTGGAAATAAATACGTTTCAGGTAAAAATAAACCCTCTATATTTGCCTTGGAAGCAAACACAAAAGAATCAGCACTTAGTTGATCCCAATCGATATTTAGATTTAAATTTAAATCTACATCCTTATCAGCAAATATTACTGAAGCTCGGAGATCTTGCTCTAACTCACTCGCTGTCAATCCCTCTATGATTGTGAAAGGATGCAAAAAAACTTCACCTGTTATAAATCTATCAATAATTAATGATAAATTTGTGACCCCTTCAAGCAAATATTCACCAGCTTGAATTTTTGTTCCTTTTTTGGTCAGTCTCGCGTAGATCTTCAAGGGAAGGATATTTTCGACGAGACCTTGTTTTTTTAGTTTTATTAGGACTTCACTGAAATTCTCACCAGATTTAATTTCAAAAAAAATTGGCTTATCGTTGAAATCAATCGTCGAAAATAACATTCTGTAAAAAAGCAAGGCAGCTACCAATAAGACTGCAATAATGGCAACGATAGATAATTTGATTACTTGAAGTTGATTGATTAAAATTTTTATTCTCTGTTAGTTGAAACTCATCCCGCAAAGCTTCATGGCTATAGACGTTTCTTTATATTTGAATATACAACAAAAAAACGCCTCTGATGAGGCGTTTTTAATAATACTTAAAAGAATAAATTATTCTTTCATCTATCCCAATAGTTAAACAGATTTATGAGCAGTCACAAAGTCTATAGCTTGCTGAACAGTGGTAATCTTTTCAGCATCTTCGTCAGGAATCTCAGTATCAAACTCTTCTTCTAATGCCATTACCAATTCTACTGTATCTAATGAATCAGCACCCAGATCATCAACGAAAGAAGCTTCATTGGTTACTTCGTCGCCTTTTACACCCAGTTGCTCTGCAACAATACTTTTAACTTGCTCTTCGATATTACTCATTTTTATCTCCTTGAGGACTAGTTAAAGAAACTCGATAAATATACTGACTATCGACTTTTTTACTGTACACAATGTCTAATATAGACAATTTATCTAGACTATATATGCGGTAATATAAAATCCGCAGCCGTATTGTAGGGGAAAGTCACCTTTCAATCTACTCAGGATTCAATTCATTAGCATTCCACCATTAATATTAATGGTCTCACCAGTAATATACGCGGCAGAATCAGAGGCCAAAAATATCACGGAAGCTGCTATTTCTTCAGTTTCTCCAAATCTATTAAGTGGAACATTTGCTAGCATTTTTTCTGTTTGATCGGGCGTTAATTTATTTGTCATATCTGTTTGAATAAAACCAGGAGCGATAATATTAACCGTTATATTGCGTGTTCCTACCTCACGAGCCAATGATTTTGAAAACCCAATAACACCAGCTTTGGCTGCTGCATAATTAGCTTGGCCTGGATTACCCATGAGGCCTACCACCGATGAAACATTGATGATTCGACCATATCTTTGCTTCATCATTGGCTTAACACAGAGCTTACAAAGTTTAAATACTCCGTTTAAATTTGCATTAATTACCGCATTCCAGTCATCGTCTTTCATTCGCATTAATAAATTATCTTTCGTAATGCCTGCATTATTAATTAATATATGTATCGTTCCCTCATTTCCGAGGATATCTTTTATAGCTGAATCAATTGATTGACCATCTGTCACATCGAGTATCACCCCTCTTCCTTTTCCAGCTAACATTGTTGTAATGCGTTTTGCTCCATCTTCGGTAGTGGCGGAACCAATTACGAAAGCTCCTGCTTCTATGCAAGATTTAGCGATAGCTGCGCCAATCCCTCGACTCGCACCTGTCACAAAAGCAATTTTATCATTTAGTAAATTTGGTGAAAATATATTACTCATTGTCTTCCTCTGATGATAATTTTTGAGCGATCAATTCATTGATCGAATCAATTGATTTTATAGAGTCGAATTTAACTGCTCGTATTGATTTGTCAATTCTTTTACAAAGACCACTAAGGATTCCACCTGGGCCAAATTCTATAGAAATCCCAATATCTTTTTTGATGAAATAACGAATTATGTCCGCCCATCGAACAGGATTGGATATCTGTCTTGTAAGACCTTCAATGAGGTTATTTTGATCAGTATATAAGGCCACATCAACATTATTTATAACAGGAACGCTAGGGATTGCAAGTTGAATACTCTGAAGTTTTTCTTTAAGTTTTGCACCTGCTGGTAACATTAATTCACAATGCGAAGGAATACTGACATTCAACAGAATTGCCCTTCTAGCACCTTTCTTTTTAGCAATATCAATCGTATTTTCTACGGCAACTTTACTACCAGCAATCACAACTTGTCCTGGTGCATTAAAATTGACTGCCTCTACAATACCCTTATTTTTCCCCTCATCACACGCCTCTATTACAACATCATCATCAAGACCTATAATTGCGGCCATAGCACCTAAACCAAGAGGTACGGCTGTTGCCATATATTGAGCACGGCACTTGACTAGATCAACCGCATCTTCAAAAGCTAGGGCCCCAGAACAAACTAAAGCCGTGTATTCGCCAAGACTGTGCCCAGCCATGATAGAGGGAGAATGAGGAGACTCGGATGTGTAATATCGCCATGAGGCAACACCCGCCACCAGCATGGCAGGTTGAGTGTATAAAGTATTATTTAATTTTTCATCTGGACCATTCTGCATTAATTCCCACAAATCAAAACCCAGAATTGCTGCAGCTTCTGAAACCGTTTCTCGAACAATTTCAGATTCATTATAAAGCTCATGCATCATTCCGATTGACTGGGATCCTTGACCAGGAAAGACAGCTGCGAACATATTACTCTTCCATTGATTTTATGCTTGTAATTATTTTCTATTATAACGCCGCAATAAACAATTAACATTAATTCTTGACGTCACGTTTTCTTATTTTTTATTTTTACAATCGGTGTATGATTAATATAAGTATATGAATGAACTGAATAGATTCAAGGTGGATACGTGAACAGACAAAAAAAAGAAACTGGTTTTACGCTAATAGAAATTATGGTTGTTGTTATTATTCTGGGAATACTCACTGCCATTGTTGCACCAAACATCATTGGTAGAGTTGGAGATGCACAAATCTCTGCAGCGAAACAAGACATTAGAAATATTGAAAGTTCATTGAGACTTTTTCGCCTTGATAATTTCAACTATCCAACTAATGAGCAAGGTATTAAAGCATTGACGGCAAAACCAGTTGGACAAAACACCAGAAATTGGAAAGGGCCATACCTAAATCGAATGCCTAAAGATCCATGGGGAAACCAATATCTTTATATGTACCCAGGCCTAAATAGTGAAATAGACATATATACTTATGGGCGAGATGGACAGCCAGGAGGAAGTGGAGATGATGCTGATATCGGCAATTGGGATAGTCAACAATAAGCTCAACTATCAATCCTTTATAAGGCGCACCCCAGAATACAAAGAAAACGGCTTCACGCTTATAGAACTATTAACTGTCATGGCAATAATTGGCATAATTAGTGCGATATCGATATTCGCAATCAATACAACAAATAAAAATGACGATCTAACGGTTAACGCTACTAGATTAGCGTCATTGATGGAACTGTCAAGAGAAGAGGCGATAATGCAAGGACGTGATTATGGGATTGAATTCATTGAGAGTGGCTATCAATTTCTTGAATATATTCCGATGCTAGAGACATGGGTTGACCTACAAAATGATCACCTTTTTAAACAAAGAAAACTTCCCAATGGACTTCAATATGAGCTAGTAATTGAAAACAAGGAAATTCAAATAAAGAATAATAAAGTTAACTCATCCGATGAATCATTAGATAAACTTCGAGTAGATAAGATACCGCATATCTTAATTCTATCGAGTGGGGAAATTAGTCCATTCAATCTAATTCTTTTTACGGATGATAATTCCAGAATAAAAGTATCTGCCTCATTAGGTGGGGAAATTATTGTCAATAATGACCAATAAGTAATTATCCTATGAAATTTTATTGTAACTTTTTAACACCTATAAATAATCACAAAAAATCAGGATTTACTCTTATAGAAGTTATGATTGCTTTGGCGATTGTTGCAATCTCACTTGGCTCTGCAATTGCTATAACAAGCCAAGATATAATGAGAGCCGATTCGATGCAGCATAGAACCTACGCGAATTGGATCGCACAAAATAAACTCACTGAAGCTCGTATTAATAATATAAAACCAGATACTGGTGTTCAAGATGGATCTATTATATTTGCTGGAAATAATTGGAAATGGGAAACAAGAATCTCAAAGACAGGTATTGACGATTTATATCGAATGGATGTAGCAGTCAGTATTGAAACTAGAGAACTACCCAGTAGAACTATAACTGGATTTATTAACGATAACTCAAGATCTAGAAACAATGTCTCAAATTAAGAAAAATGGCTTTACGCTGATTGAAGTACTGGTTGCCATGGGAATATTTTCAATCTTATCTGCATTGGCCTATGGCACACTCAATCAAACGATAATTACTGCAGATATACTCTCAAATCGAATGAATAAAATACAGTCACTCCAAAGGACTATCAGGCTCATAGAACAAGACTTCATGCAACTGGCAGAAAGACCAGTTCGAAGTGAAATAGGAAATACACAGCTTGCCGCATTAAGCACCAACCCTAATAATATCTATCCCATTGAATTTACTCGTCATGGTTGGTCAAATCCTTTGTCGCTAAAAAGAAGTACACTCCAACGAGCAGCTTACAACCTAAGCGGTGATTCATTAGTACGTCTTCATTGGAATGTTTTGGATAAAACTTATAATAATTTCATGCAAAGTGACATTTTGTTGGATAACGTTGAAAGTTTTAACTTCTCATTCATGAAGAATAATAACGATTGGACTGAGCAATGGCCACCAATTGAATCTAGTCTTTCTGATGGTCTTAGAATTTTACCTAAAGCAGTTAAAATAACGCTTAATTTTAATGATGACACCAATGTATATCGTTTAATTGAAATAAAATGATGAAAAAAAATCATCCATTACAAAAAGAATATAATAAAGGCGTAGCTCTAATTACCGCCATGATGATAGTTGCCATTACTGGAATCATTTCCACCAATTTACTTTGGGATAATATACTTGATACCCGCCGAACGATGACAACCCTAAATAGAGACCAAGCAATACAAGTTGCACTTGGAGCGGAAAGTTGGATCATGAAGATATTAAAAGATGACGCCCTTAATACACAATCCGATCATCTAAATGAATTTTGGGCGAAAGATCTTCCGGCGTTACCCATTGATGGAGGTGATATTTTTGGTCAAATTACTGATCTCCAAAGTAGATTTAATTTAAATAATCTTGTTAAGTCAGATGGTAGTATTGATCAAGATCAGTTTGAACACTTTCAACGTCTACTTAAAATCTTGAATATTGAAGCTAATATTACTGCCGAAATTATCGATTGGATTGACCCAGACCAATATCCAACATTTCCTGGAGGCGCTGAAGATGACAACTACACCAAGCTAACTCCACCCTATCGAACTGCAAACCAACCAATGATTAGTACCAGTGAAATCCTTTCTTTGAATTCTGTAAATCCCTATATTTATAAAACCTTAAAACCTCATATTACAGCTTTACCTGTAAAGACAAGAATTAATGTAAATACTGCCAACTCAATCGTTTTACAGTCTCTTGATAACGGAATAACCAAAAATGATGTTCAACGACTAATTATAGAAAGAATGCCTTCAGGGTTTGGTGATGTCTCAAGCTCATTTAAATCTTTACTTCTTCCTGAGAATTTAACTAAGATATCGGATAATTCGAATTACTTTCAATTAAAACTTATGATTAGAATCGATACTGTAACTATGACTATGTTCAGCAACATTAAACGAGACCAAAATGGAAATACATCCATTTTGATGCGAAGTTTTGGGTCGACCTAATTTATGACTATTACAACCATCATCAAGCTGAATGAATATTCTCTTAATCTGTCAGAGTGGATGACTGTAGATGAGATGGGCAGACAAATTACAGCGCCAGAATCCGGAGACCTCATGAATCTCCCTAGCGAACATAAACTGAATACAATAATTGTTCTTCTACCAGCTACTGAAGTATCAACTTCATTCTTAAATTTACCCATAAAATCAATCAATAAAATTAAAACAGCAATCCCCTTTGCCCTAGAGGAGGATTTAGCTTGTGACATTAATTTATTGCATTTTTCATTCAAAAAAATTAAATACAAAGACTCTATTCCTGTTTGTGTAATAGATAAAAATAAATTCAATGAGTACCGTAAACTCTTAATTAATTCTGGAATTAACGCTCAAGTAATAACATCAGAAATCTTTGGATTACCAATGATTCAAAGAACCGTAAATGTATTAATCGAACCAAACAAAACGCTCATTAATAATGGATCAGGCAAGGCCTATGCACTTGAGAATGATAGCGTAATAGATCTCCATGAATTGATTGATGAAGTGAAAGAAGACGCCAATCATGTTCAAGTGTATCTCGATTACTCATGCCAAGATAAATACAAAAATATCCAAGAAAATCAGGATGGTATAGATATACAATTACTAGAAGGAAGCTCGCTGCAAAAGTTATCGCAAATTATCGTAAACTCAGATTATGTTAATCTGCTGCAAGGTGAATATGCCGCTCAAATAGAATATAAAAAATACCTCCAACCGTGGCGTCATAGTGCTTACTTATTGTTGGGACTTATGATTATTTTAATGACAAGTAAGACCATTAACTACTTTCAAGCAACTAATTATGAGACTACGTTATCCTCTCGCTTTCTAGATGAATATAAAAAATTCCAACCCAATGCCAATAATATCAGTGACCCTATCCGTATTGTTACTGCTATAAAAAACAACAATTCCGTCAAAATAAATACATCTTTCTTCTTAAGCTCACTTCAACAATTAAGCAAAGCAGTAAATGACAATGACGGCGTATTTTTAACTTCTATAACTTACCAAGAAAACGTGACTATCATAAGATTAACCGCGCCCAATGTAACCTTAATTGATACAATTCGAAAAACAATAATTCAAAATGGAACCTTTCAAGCTAAAATATTATCCACTAATAAAATCAATAATAACGTGCAAAGCCGAATAGAGATAAAAGCACTATGACTATGATCAAACGATTAGAATCTCTTCAACAGCGTGAACTAATCTTGCTCACCATAGGTACCGTTACTCTATTGTCATTTTTAATATATTTATTCATATGGAAACCATTAGCTATAGAAACTGTTTCTGCAGAGACTAGAATAAAGCAACTAGAATGGTCTCTTGTTGAAATAAAATATCTTCAAAATATCAAGCAAAATGATAATCAAAAAAACCCACAGGAAGTTATTGAAAGCAATGAACCTCTCGTCGTAATTATTGATAGCGCCCTTAGAAAATACAGTTTGTATGAAAATCTACAAAGAAGTCAGCCCATTGGTGACAACTCCATCAGAGTGGAGCTGAATAAGGCAAAATTCAATGATTTAATAGCTTGTCTTGGGGAATTAAAGAATTCGTTTAATATGAATGTCGATACCGTCAACATTTCACTCGCTCAAGCGAATCAGGCTGGGATTGTTAATGCCAGCATCACGATACTTCGCAATTAATCATGCCAAAAAAGTATATTGCAATTATTTTAGTGCCCTTCATTGTTGGTGTGATTAATTTCTTTCCAGCTAATATTGCACTGCAAATAATTGCACCAAAAAATACCATCATCAATGGAATTAATGGAACTATTTGGAATGGTAACGTCAGTGAGGCGCAAAATAAAAGTATATATATTCGCGATCTAAGATGGAATATTCGGCTCTCTAGCCTACTACTCGGTCAATTGAGTTATAAAATTTCAATGTACCCGTTCAATGGTTACTTGAATACTCAAATAACAAAGAGCATTGATTCAACCATCGAACTGTCTGATTTAGAAGGTTCTATCAACAAAGGTGTTTTACCGGTGATTGCACCTTATTTGGGCCTCGATGCACAAATTGACTATGCAATTAAACAAGTCTTATTGAGTAAAAACATACCAATCAAAATTGACGGCGATATTAAAGTTAGGGATTTGAAAATTCTAGGTTTATCCATTCAATCTTTAGGAAATTATGCAATTAAATTTAATCCAGCTATAGGAAAAGTTATAGGAAGCATAGAAGGCGAAAATGCTTTATTAGATGTTGCCGGGACAGTTGAACTTGATAATAATGGAAATTATTTAATATTTGGCCTTGTGGCTCCTAATACATTCACGCCTATAGAAATAGTAAACCTAATGAATTTTCTAGGTACCCCCAATGATAAAAATCAACGAGAATTTAGATTTGAGGGCAAACTTTAGCTTTCAGTCAAATGTAATATCTTAAGATTTGGGAAATAAAGTGCCGTTTTTGGATGAAGGCCGCTGTAATTCTTGTATATAGCGGCATATTTAGTTAATTGATCCTTGTAGCGAATCGCTTCTGAATCGATAAAATCTGAAAGTCGACCTCCCTCATGATTGCCGGTTTTGTAATCAATTATCCAGTGCTGGTTATTTTCATCTATGTGGACTCTGTCTATGATAATCGAGTAACGCTTGTTTTCCCAAATACCAGTAAGGGGAAGCTCTGAAAATCCCTCACTCAAGATAATCTGATGATTTTTTTTGTCTTCAATGACATTAGTCATTGCCTGATATACTTTCTTCATCACGTTATCAAGCTGATCTTCTTTGACATAAATATTTCTTGCCCAATTTATTAGCATGGGCTTAAAACTATCAACTTCATTCAAAGATGGAATTTTTTTATCCACAGATAATTTATAAAGCCACCGATGTATGATGGTGCCAGATTTTTTGGCATTTTCGCCGACCCATGAATATTCAATATTATCTGAAGTTATTGATTCTGCATCCAAACCAAAAGATTCAATAGATGGGGCTTTTGAAGCAAAAGGAGTCAAGTAAAGATCATTTATACGTCTCAAGATTGGTTGAGTATAAATCGATTTTGGTTTGATATAATTATCAGATGAAATATTTTCATTTTCTAAATTAGTTTCAAATGTTTTTCTCAAAGATGGCCACAATCGTCCGAGCAATGATGATTTTGATGGAGGTATTAATGTATTGCCATCATCAGTTTGTTTGGTTTTTACATTACCAATAACCTCTAATGATTCACGTGCCCTCGTATACGCAACATATATCAATCGATCTAACTCTAAAAGCTCACCTTCTTTTGAGGTCTCTTGAATGTATGAATGTAATTTATCCTCATCCCGCGACCCTATCGGACTTATAACGATGTCATCGGAAAATGAATCTGAGGGTCGAGACATCCAATTAATTACCGGTCTTTCAGAAGCTCTTGCTCCAGCCCCCAATGAAGGAAGAATGACATGATCAAATTCTAATCCCTTTGATTTATGGATTGTCATTACATTAATTCGAACTTCTTTAAGATCTGAACTAGTTACTCTAATTTCGTCGATTTTACTCTCAAGCTCGGAAGGATCATCTAAACTTCCACCAACATCAATCGCTTCTATTGCCTTAAAAAACCTTTGTATGTTTTCTAGCTGCTCTATATTGGTAATTAATGCCGGACCATTTAACCGATACCAGGTTATCTCAACACGCTCTCGTAGTGTCAGCATTTTGCTTGGATCGACATAAGGAGAAATAATATGACAAAATTTATTCAATCGGGATTGGCTATTTTTGGATAGTACTTTGATTTTACTTTTATCCTGAATTAACTCCCAGATACTTTTTTCATTTTCACCTCTAACTAATGCAATTAAATCAATCCAAGTTAACCCTAATAATGGACCTCTGAGTATTCCCAGCCAAGCCGCCCTATCACATTTATGACAAATCGCCCTCGTTAAAGCCAAAAGATCAATAACTTCGGGTAGGTCAGTCAATCGATCAATCTCAACTGCATTATAGTGGATTTTCTCTTCCCTCAATAACGTTAGCAATAATGTCAATTGCGGCCTTGATCTCACCAATATGGCAATATTACCCGCTGTTTGTTTTAGCTTATTTCTGATTATATTGACGGTATAGGCTGCCTGAGCTTCTTTACTTTTATCAAAAAGACTGTGAATGCTATATTCGCCAGAATTTATTTTAGATGGATCTGCGGTCGCCTCAGAATAAGTAACCGCACCTCTAACTAAATCCTCTGAACTAGGTAATACTTTTTTGAAAGTTTGATTGAATTGATCTACCAATATGCCACCTGATCTATAATTACTTTTAAGAACTAAAAAAGTCAACGGAATATCGCCCAAGCCCTTTTTACTACTTATTAAAAATTGTGAAACCTGAGCATTTCTAAACCTAAATATAGATTGCATGGGATCTCCAACAAGAAATAAAGTCCTCTTGTCTTTTTCCTCCCAACCGCGAGTCAATGATTCGAGAAACTGATATTGTCGCGTTGATGTATCTTGCATTTCATCAACTAGGATATGCTTAAGCTTGTAATCCATAATGAGCGCTAGATCTGTTGGGAACTCATCATCACCGAGTGCTAATCTGGCGCAATCAGCCATTTCTATAAAATCAGCTGTATTTTTTTGTGCGAATATATTTTTTAGTTCTGCAACTGCATAAGGAAGCAGTCTAAATAATACAATTAAGATATCCCATTGCTGGGCATCATAATGTGGATTTGGAAGCAATCTAACTGAATGAAGCAATTCCCTAAGAAGGTTAAGATCACTCGCTTCATTTATTATTTCTTTAGTTTCTTCTTTTTCTTCTTTTGCCGCAGGCGGAAAACCGTTATTTTTATTTAAAGATTTCCGCCAAGCACCTGATTTCGTCAGTAAAAGATCAGCAATAAGACACCAACTATCATTATCCTCATAAGAATTAAGTTCTTTAACTGAGGACAATGAAGATAAAAATGTAAATTTATCATTCTCTACCAACAAAAAGTTAAAAATATTCGACAAACGTAAAAATAATTGCTCTGGAAATTCTTGTATTAATTTTGATTGATGATCTGCTACCAAGCTTTGTATATTTTTTTCTAACTGAACTCGTAATGCCGAGTAATTTGCTTCATTCAAACTGACACCTGAACCAATAATATCCATCCATTGATCCCGTCTCGCTAGCATTTTCTCGACATAATCAATATATTTATAGAGATTTACATCTATATGCATTAATAATTTTTCTGCATCAGAGATTGAAGTCTCGGCATTTTCATTAGAGAGGAGATTTAAAGTGGATATTGCAGCCAATCGATAGTTGGCTTTTAAATCTCGGTTTAATAATAATTTTTTACCAAAACCAAATTTAGACGTTACCGGTGATTTATTCACAATTTCAGAACATAATGAATCTAAAGTTAAAATTTTCATGCGCTTATGAGCGTGGATCAAATTCCATTTACATTCTTTGTCCTTTTTTAAGACCTCATTTGCATAATGATGAGTCTTTATTTGGTAATCTTCAGTAGGCTTTATATTGAAACTTGCTTTTGTTATTGCCCTCAAAACTCTTTGCTTCATCTCATTTGCTGCTTTTACCGTAAAAGTAATTGCTACAATTTCCTCGGGCTGAGTGACGCAAGCTAATAGCTTAAGATATCGCTGAATGAGAAGTTCAGTTTTTCCTGAGCCAGCAGGAGCTTGAATAATGAACGATTTTTCTATATCTAGAGCTTGCTTACGGATACCGTCATCATTGCTTAAAAGAGCATCAACTTGACTCATTTTTAAGCTCCTGAATTCGACTTAATACGTGCAGATGTCTCAAGTTATTATTACTGTCTAACTGGGTTTTCTGATTGATAGAGGTATCACCACTTGAAATACTAGATAAGACTTTATGAACTTCATCGATACCAATATCGATATCATATGATTTATGTTTATTATTTTTACAATGATTAAAATCATGGAGCCCTACAGACACAAAATTAATTGTATCCTTATCTTTAAAATTTATAAAAGAAGCGGTGGCAGGTTGGTTCTGGATCGCCGCAGCATAAACAAAAAGCTGAATAGAGGATATAGCATTATCTGAATTTATAATTGCCTTTCCACTATTGCCAGTTTTGTAATCAATAACATGAGATGTATTATCTTGATAAACATCTACCCTATCAACTCGCAAGCTTAGCTTTAGATTGGCGTAAGTGAAGTTTAATTTTTCTTCAATACCCTGAATCTCAAAGTAATCACGATTCAATTCATTCGCTAAGAAATTAGCTAACAGCAACTCAGATCGAGATTTTTCCAATTGAAAAAGTCGTTTCAAAATTGGATTACCACTACTATTGATGTCTTTATCGTAAGTTAAGCTTACTGCTTTTCGAATACGCTGTTTTTTTTCATTTTCCGACCATGATTGAATGTCTTTCGATGATAGTTTAATACTGAATAATTCAGCCAACGAATCATGCAGTAATGAACCTCTTAAGAATGGACTAATACCTACCACAAATTTATCCAAAGGCTTTACCGAAAGTCTGCCGCCAACAAAAGATGAAAAAGGATCACTTAAATAAGCTTGGATGGTATTAACTCCTCCGGCCAAATATTCTATATTTTGAACTTTTGGAACATTCTCTTTCACTTCGATTGTATTCTGGCTTAAGAAAGGCAAAAGATACCAGTCAGGATCACTACAAATTTGAGTGTTATCTCCAACATCTATCATCGATGTAAATTCTAATAACAAGTCATTTTTATTTATCGAATAACTGTAATTTATATTTGCTGCTGCCGATGATAATGATTTCAATAATTTTTTCTGGGTTGCAATTGAAGCTGAAGACTGCATATTGGGGAGGTTATATTGCCTTTGAATAACGGAAGAAATAAGCGCAGATGATTTCAGGTTTTTTGGCCAATTTTCATTATCCATGCCTGACATCCAAAGATAATCAAATTCCATACCAACAGCATCATCGAAACTTAAGATAGTGATAGCGCTTAATGGATCTTCTGGCTGGAATACAGTATTTTCAATTGAGTTTAATAGACGATTAATGACATATACCAATGATACTTTGTCATAAATAATTTGAGTGCTTTCAATCTCATTTAATAAATCTTGCCACCGAGTCAATAATTGGTAATCAGTATTAGTAGGATTATCTATACCCGGCCACCCCAATGACTCAAGGTCGGCACTGACTATATCAAACCAATCTCGAATTAATTTATTTGTATTTCGTGATATTTTTGTTTTTTCGAAAACAACTAGTTTCGATATCACCTCAAGCTCATCTGGACTAGAGTCCAATTTGAATTTTTCTATAAATTCTTCAATCTGCCAGTCCCTCTCTGGCAATAATCTTAATTTTGACTCTATAGAGTGTGAACCTGCGACATTAATATCTTGAAATAACGAGCTTCTTACCAATAAACTGATCTCTTTTGAAGATAATGCTGATTGATACCACTTTAGCAAGAGTAAACAGTTAAATATTATAGGGTAATTATTTATATGCCCCTCATACCTATTGTTAATGAGTGATGCTTGGTGCGGATAATTGTATTGCCAGCCTGGAGATAAACCCTCCATGATTAAATATCTAATCTCCCTAGATTGATGAGCATCATTTATTAATACGGCTATTTTTGATTCGGGATGTCCTTGCAGCATTTTTCTAGCCCAGGCGCCAACCGACCTAAACTCTGCTTCAATATCTTTATAAGAATTTTTACCGGCAATAGAAGCAGGCTGCGCGTAATTCATATAGTTTATTTCTATGTTACTTTGTAAAGCGGTATTCAACTGGTCTAATATTGGCAATGGTTCATAAAAGCCAACAAGTGAAAGCGATTTATCGTGTTTTGGGTTCAACCATTCCTCTGGATCATATTGTAGTAAATGATTTGCCAGCATCGACGAATCTAACCAATTATTTTTTGTTATTTTTTCAACATATAGTTGTAATACGCTAGAGAATAATTGGGTCTCTTCAGAATTCTCCAGCTCAGTAATTTCAGTAAATGGCACGCAGAAATCACACAACTGTCTAAATGCATCTTGGGCCTCACTAGCGAGTCGATTAATATTTGCTAAAGGATCGCTGAGTACAGCTTGGAAGCACTGCTCCCACAATAAATGAGATATATTGTTGTCTATGATTAGTAAGTTACCCACATCTGTACTATTGAGATATCTATTTTTTAGCCAGTCTCGCCAAAAAAATATTTTTGGTGTGGCCCATGCTTGTTTTTTTAGTCTCAATTGAGATTTATCATACTCATTGATTAAATCTCTCGCCAAAACCTGAGACACAGTTAAGATAATTTCATTATTTTTAATTTTTTCTGGCAACCAAGGATAAATGAAGCTATTTACACTCATACTATATTCTTGCTACGTAGTTTCTCTATCTCAGTATCAGAGTAACCTAAATTCTCTTTTAAAATTTCATTCGTATGCTCACTTAGCTTTGGAGGTGCCCTATTATATTGAATTTTGTAACTTGAAAATGTGACTGGATTCGCGACTGTAGGAACCTTCTCATTGTCTGATGTAACTGTATATCTAACTATATTTCGTTCCTTGGAATAGCTGTCATTAAATACCTCTTGAATATTGTTAATTGGTCCACACGGAATACCGTGCTCCCTAAACAAAGACAACCAATGATTGGCATTATTTTTAATAAAAATTACTTGTAAAAAATTTATAATTTCTTCTTTATTAACAATGCGTTGTTCATTTGTTTTGAACTTATTTATAAATTTAGTATTAGTTTCATTTAGGACTGTCATTAACCGCTTGAATTGACCATCATTTCCAATCGCCAGCATGATCTCACCATCGTTTGTTGAGAAAGTCTGATATGGAACGATATTTGGATGTCCAGTCCCCTCTCTTACAGGTATTTCGCCACCAATTAAGTAGTTCATACTCTGATTGGCTAACCATGCTACCTGGGTATCGTATAATGGGATATTTATACGCTGCCCTTCATGATTTTTTTCTCGCTGATAAAGCGAAGCTAATATAGCTGTAACTGCATACATTCCAGCCATAATATCTGCGATAGCGACTCCCGATTTTTGTGGTTTACCTTCTTTCTCCCCAGTAATACTCATTAGACCACCTGATGCTTGTATCATCGCATCATAACCAGATTCGTCTGATTTGCTCGAGGTTTCAGAAAAAGCAGTTATAGAACAGTAAATTAATTTACTGTTTATTTTTTTTAACTGTTTCTCACCTAGTCCATATTTTTCAAGTGTTCCAGCCCTGTAATTTTCAATCAAAATATCACAAGACTTAATCAGTTTCTTGATTATTAGGGCGCCTTCTTTCGTTGAAAAATCACAAGTTAAAGAGCGTTTATTTCTATTGGTAGATAAAAAATAAGCAGCATCTGAATTATCAAGTCTCTTTTTGCCGCTCAACCAAGGAGGGCCCCATTGACGAGTATCATCCCCCACTTCTGGCTTCTCAATTTTTATTACCTCAGCACCATAATCAGCGAGTAACTGAGTAGCCCATGGCCCTGCCAAAATACGACTCATATCCAATATTCGGACACCTTTTAATAAAGGATTATTACGCATATAACACCCGTCTATTATCAGTAATCCATTCACTCCAAGAACCGGGGTATAAGGCAGGTTCAGTTATACCTGCAATCACCGCCGATATCGAAAGATGGCAAGCCGTTACTCCAGAGCCGCACATTACGCCCCAGTCCTGACAATTGGTTATATTTTTATTTGCAAATATCTTTTTTACTATAGATTGTTCCTTCCAACTACCATCTGGGTTTACAAAATCCATAAAAGGAATATTTATAGCATTCGGTATATGTCCTGCAATTTTATCAATCGGTTCTGACGTGCCACTAAAACGATCTTTATCTCTTGCATCAACCAGTAAAAAACGAGTTTTATTCAAAAGCCATTGCTCTATCATCTCAGTTGACCACGTTGTAAGTGTATTTGTACTTGCTTCAAAATCACCTTCAGTAATAACTGGTAATAATTGAGTTAAAGTAAAATCAGAGCTTAGCCATGCTTTCATACCTCCATCAAGCACTGAAACTCTCTTGTGACCTAGCCACCTGAGAAGCCACCATAGCCTTGCAGCAATAGCACTATTGCTATCATCATAAACAATTACATGACTTTCTTTTGAGATCCCCCACATTCGAAAAAGAGCAGATATTTCGTTTATATCAGGTAAGGGATGTCGACCGGTTAGTGGGGTAATTTTTCCAGCCAAATCATTATCTAAATGGGCGTAAACTGCATTAGGAATGTGCCCTTGATTGTATGAGTTTTGACCTTGACATGGATCTATCAAAGAAAAACGCGTATCAATAATCACGTAATTATTATTATTTATACAATCAACCAATGATGATGGTGTTATCAATACATTATTATCAAGCATAAATTATCCAAAAGTAATGAAAAATTGACAAAAAAGACGTTATATACTTGTACCAAAGTATACTCTCATAGACAATACGATTACTAAAAATAAATAAGGACAATGTCAGTGAGGAAAATAATTGTTGGACTAAAACGAGTCATTGACTACAACGTTCGTGTAAGAGTACGTCCAGATGGCAGCGGTGTCGAAACAGATGGTGTCAAAATGAGTATTAATCCATTTGATGAAATTGCACTCGAAGAAGCATTGCGAATTAAAGAACAAGGTAAAGCTGATGAGATTATTGTGCTGTCAATCGGTGCAAGCGAATCCCAGCAACAACTTAGAACAGGCCTAGCAATGGGTGCTGATAGGGCTGTATTAATAGAAACTAGCGAAAACCTCGACCCTCTCAGTATCACTAAAGTTTTTCAAAAAATCATATCGCAAGAAAACCCAAATCTAGTAATATTGGGTAAGCAAGCAATTGATAATGATAATAATCAAACAGGACAGATGCTCGCGGCACTCCTTGAGTGGCCACAGGCCACTTTTGCTTCAAAAATTTCATTAAATGACACTAAAGCTGAAGTAATTAGAGAGGTTGATGCTGGTCTAGAAACTATCGAAATCAACCTGCCCGCTATTATAACGGTGGATCTAAGGCTTAATGAGCCAAGATACGTTAAATTACCGGATATCATGAAAGCCAAGAAAAAACCTCTAGACGTTATTGCGTTTGGAGACCTTGATATTACACCTAATGATGCAATTAAAATTCTCAACACTGAGCCACCAGAGCAAAGACAAAAAGGCATAATGGTGGATAATGTTCCCGCGCTTATAAAAGAACTCGAAAATAAAGGCTTAATCTAATGAACAAAATTCTCGTAATTGCTGAACATAATGGTACTGAGATAAATGGCAGCACCAATAAGTGCGTCACTTGTGCAAGTAAAATAGAAAATTGTGAAATTGATGTAGTTGTATTTTCGAAAAATGGTGATATTTTGGCCTCAAAGGCGGCAAAAATAGATGGGGTAAATAAAGTTATCAAGATCGATGGCGACATAAACGAATTCAGTTTAGCGGCTATAATCGCCCCTCAAATTAAACACATATCCAGTGATTACTCTCATATTTTCGGCCCGTCTACTACTTTTGGTAAAGACCTTATGCCAAGAGTTGCTGCACTATTGGATACCAATCAAATTAGCGACATCATGGAAGTAATTACATCGCACTCATTCAAAAGGCCTACTTATGCTGGTAACGCCATTCTAACTATAGAGGTTGCAAAGTCAGAAAAAATCATAGCTACAATAAGGACGGCATCATTCACTGCGGCAGAAAATAACAATAATGCCAATATCGATACTGTCTCCCATGATATTCAATTACCAGACCACACAAAATACATCTCTCTGCAATCCGGTAAATCAGACCGTCCCGACCTCCAAACCGCAAAAAAAGTGGTATCTGGCGGAAGAGCACTAGCGAGTGAAGAAAATTTTAAAATTATATACGAACTGGCTGATTCTCTAGGTGCCGGTGCTGGCGCATCAAGAGCCGCTGTTGATGCAGGTTATGTTCCTAACGAAATGCAAGTCGGTCAAACAGGAAAAATTATAGCGCCCGATCTTTATCTTGCTATCGGTATTTCTGGTGCAATTCAACACCTTACAGGAATTAAAGACGCGGGAACGATTGTTGCTATCAACAAGGATGAAGATGCTCCTATTTTCGAAGTAGCTGATATAGGCCTAGTCGGCGATTTATTTAAAATAATACCAGAGCTAAAAGCTGCTCTCGACGGTTAAATCTATAATTTAGATAATACCGAATCAGCTTTACTTGCTTCAATTTTACCGGGCTCTTCAATCATCAAGTCAGTAATGACTCCGTCATCAGCGATCATGGCAAATCTCTTGCATCGAATCCCCATACCAAAATTACTATTATCATTATCAAGGCCAATTGATTTTGTATAATCACCATTACCGTCTGCTAGCATTAAAATCTTATCGCCCACAGCCTTATCAACACCCCAAGCATGCATCACAAAAGTATCATTGACTGACATACATGCAATTGTATCCACTTTCTGGGCATATATTTCATCTGATAGATCTAAATAAGACGGTAAATGGCTCATTGAGCATCCCGGAGTAAATGCACCAGGTACTGCGAAAAGGACGACTTTTTTTCCATTAAATAGATCATCAGTACTCATCGGTGCTGGACCGTTATCAGTCATTACTGTGAAGACACCTTGAGGTAATTTGTCACCGACTTTTATTGTCATTAGATCTTCCTTTTATTTATAATTTTTAGGGTAATATCAAACTTTAATTAACATTCATTTTCTGCGATGTGAACAACCAACCCATCAAGCTCATTCGTTACTTCAATTTGGCAGGTTAAACGGCTGTTGTCGCGACGATCAAACGCAGCATCTAGCATACTGTCTTCCATATCATCAGGAGCTGGTAACTTACTTAGCCATTCTGGATCAATATATGCGTGACAGGTTGCACATGCACATGCGCCACCGCATTCGGCAGGCAAACCATCTAAGTCGTTATTAACTGCACCTTCCATCACGGTATAGCCAATATCGACATCAATCTCATGTTTGCCACCATCTTGGGTGACATAGTTAATCTTAGGCATTTAATTCCCCGTCAATTGACGTCATTATTGATTGATTTAATTATCCAGAGCAAACGTCATGAGGTATTTTCAAGCACTTAAATCCTTGCTGCTTGAGCCTGGGCCCGCCTTTTGGCAAGATCATCTGCTTGTTTTTTTGCTGCATTTTCAGCTAGTTCTATTTGCTTATTTCTAGCAATGTCACTTTCTATAACAGCAATCCATTGGCCTGAAATACGTTGTGATCGTTTTGTTTTGCTAGCAGCTTTAAATGCATCAATAGCCTCAAGATATTCTTTTTCATTATACAGGCACATACCAAGTGAGATTTGTGCGTTGTCCGGGCTCTTGATCTTTCCCTTCTTTATACCAGCTTTTACTGATTTTACGCAGTCACCATACATAGCTAGATTCAGATAAGCATTACCCAATCTCAGGTCTAATTCACCTTCATCTGATAATTTTGCAGCCATCTTAAGAGCAGGAATTGCCATCTCATCTTCCGAGGCTAGAGTAAATGCTTGAGACATCAGTCTATAATTTTTTGCATTACCTTCTACGCGTCCATTTTTAATTTCTTTATCTAAGAGAAGAGCACCTTTAAATGGCACTTCTGCCTGCATAAACAATTGTGCCATTGTTATTATTTCAGCTGGTTTTTCCAATAAACCTTGTGTGTGGGCAGCATCATATGCATATATCAAATTCTCATCTTCACCTAGTTCCGTATAAGCGCCTGCTAGAGAGAACCAATATCTCTTTTTAGGCCAATTGAGTATCAATGTTTTTTGTATATCCCTAACTTTTTCAAAATTTTCTTGCTGGAAATATGCAAAATTTAGAAGCACAAACCAGTCTTCTTTTGCTAGCGGTTCTTTACTCGCTAATTTTCTTGCGTCAGATAATTTCTTTGTTGCAGCTGCAATTTCAAGCTCTTCTCTGGCTTTTTTTAGCTCCGCTTCAGCAGTAATTACCGCTGCCGCTCTCTGTGCTTTTTTTCGCCTCACATCTACAACTAAAGCTGTTTCAATCGGCTCTATCATTTCACCATAACGCTCTATTTGATAAAGATTTTGAGCATAGAGAATATATGCGTCTGGTGTAGGATTAATTTCTAATTTCAAATATTCCTCTATCAGAGAAATAGCCGCTGAATAATTTTCTTCCATCGTATTTAACTGAGCTAATGTATACGTCGTAGTTTTCTTTATTTGTTCTTCGATGGTTGGAATTCTTAGCATTTCTTGATAGGCGCTCATTGCCCTAGGAATGTCTTCCATGTTGTAGTAAACGAAGCCTAGATAATTCATTACATTCTGGCGCTCATAGTCAGAAATTTTTGTACTGGCTCGTAGGGCATTTAATATCTTTAGCGCTCCATCGTTATCTTCAGTCTCCATCAATTCTTGAGCTTTGGTAATTTTCGCATAGACGCTCTTACTAACCGCCTGTGATTTTTTTGTTTTTTTATTATCACGACGATCACGCTCACTGACTCTATCGTTCTCTGATTGAGCGCTACTAGGTGTTGTTTGAGCAAATAAAGGCCCTACCAAAAATATTGAAACGGTAAGGACTGCGAGTAGCTGTTTAATTATATTTTGTTTTATTGACATACTTACACCTTTATTTCTTTTACCCTAGTTACTATGTTTATCATTAATATAAATCAATCTTCAATTTTAAACGTTATTCTCGTTTTTACCCCTGATACAGATTGAGGCACTCCATCTACTACACGTGGCTTATATTTAAATTTTAATACCGCTCTTTGTGAAGATCTATCGAATAATGAGCTAGTGCAGAATTCTGCAAATGGATCCGAAGTTGTACCCGCCGGTGTTACAGTAAAGCTCATATCGCAATAACCCTCTAAATTCCTGGATAAAGCTCTCGCTGGATAAATAGGTGCCACTCTAACAATAGGTAGATAATCACCTTCAGCAATATTCATTCCGCCAGGACCACCTATGTTTAGGTCATTCGACACTGATGGAGGTGGTATATTAATTGTTGGTGCATTTGGATCAACCGAATCCATATCTTGAGGTGGCATCTCTTGAGGTATCTCAGGAGGTTTTGGTGGTTTTTCAGGAGTTATGTCTTCAGTGTTAATATTTTCATTACGCTTAATCCTCACAAACTCAAGCAAATGTCTAGCTCTTGGTTCTGTTAAGGCACTTTTTCCTGATGCAATGAGTAAATGCATAACAAACAGAAGGCTTATAGTAATTGCAGACCCGGCTAATATTGAAATTGCATATCTAGCGTACATGGATTATACCTCTTCTGTTTTCTTAATTATTTGCCGCAATTGAAACGTTATAGACACCGGCTTGTCTCGCAGCATCCATCACAACAACCAATAATTCATTCGTTGATTTTTTATCTGCTTGGATAACTACCGACCCTTTAGGATTCTCCGCATGCATTCTTTCTATGTTTGCTCTTACTGCCCTCGGATCTATTAATCTTCTGTCTATCCAGATTTCATCATTAGGACTAATAGCAATTAATATATTGGCATCCGCAATACTTTCTGAGGTTGGTGCATCTGGTCTATTAACATCTATTCCTGCTTCTTTGATAAAAGACGCGGTCACGATAAAGAAAATTAGCATAATAAATACCACATCCAACATTGGTGTTAGATTAATTTCTTCTGACTCTTCTTCTTGTCCTAAATTTATACCTTTACGCATATGCTTTCACCTTTAATGATCTATTGTGAGAGAGTCTTCTAAAAACTCTACTTCTCTTGCGGCACGCCTGGTTAGGAGTGTTACTAAAAGAACACCCGATAAAGCTCCTACCATTCCAGCCATTGTTGGAACGGTTGCCTGTGATACTCCAGCCGCCATAGCTCTAACATTACCTGAACCTGATACTGCCATCACCTCGAAAACCTTAATCATGCCTGTCACAGTACCAAGAAGGCCTAAGAGAGGACATAAGGCTACCAATGTCTGAATCATTGGTATTGACCCATTAGTTGCCATAGAAAATCTGGAAATCATGCCTTCTCTTATTTGATGGGCCTGCCAGGAGCGACGCTCGCTCCTTGCATCCCAATTGCTTTTAATATCACTTGCTAGTTCCGTCATAGTTGAACGAAAATACATCAATCGCTCAATGATTAAGGCCCACATAAGGAATATTGTTACTGCAATCCATCTGAGTACATTACCACCAAGATACAAGAAATCGATGATTGCGTCCCAAGAGTCATATAACCAATACATAACTACCCCTATACTCGATTAATTCTTGTTTTCTGAGTGATTTGCAACAATTCCAGCACTCTGTGATTGCAAGATATTAATTATCTTGCGACTCTGCCCACTAACTAAGGTGTGAAGCAATACCATTGGTATCGCAACACATAACCCCAATACTGTAGTCATGAGCGCCTGTGAGATACCCCCTGCCATTAGTTTTGGATCGCCGGCACCATAAAGCGTTATCACTTGGAAAGTTTTTATCATTCCAGTCACTGTACCAAGTAATCCCATCAATGGTGCGACTGCTGCTATGACTTTAATAAATAACAAACCTTTTGTAAGGTCAGGCATCTCTTTCAAGGCAGCCTCACTTAATTTAAGCTCAACGGTTTCTATATCAGCTCCCTTAGCTTGATCATAAGCAGATAAAACTCGACCTAATGGATTGTCCATTGATGCAGTTTCTTTTGTTAATTGAGCGGTTACATTACGACTGTCTTTAGTAAGTGAAATCCATCGCCATACAGCAATCATAAGACCAACAATTCCTAATGCAATAATACAATAACCAACAATGCCGCCTTGGTTGATACGCTCAGTAATCGTCGGTGATTCTACTAATAAAGCCAGAATTCCACCGCGTGTAACATCCAAACCTATTGCTACGTAGCCATCTGTGGCCTCCATCATATCTTCTGCTGAGTTAGTATATTGAGATTGCTCGGGCTGTCTTTGCAACTCGGTGACATTTCCTGTCGTAGTATCGTATTGAAGGTAGCCATCTTCGAAGACCAGGTTGAACACACCAATTCGAACAACATCAGATGTTATTCTTTCGCCATCCGCCGATGCATACTCTGTAGTGAACCTTGCAATTTTTCCTTGCTCACTAATTTCCCTTTGAAGCTCATACCATAAACCTTCAATATCCTGAATGGATGCGAGGCTATTTGCGCTGGCCATCTTATTACCAAGCTCAACCAAGAATGCTTCACGATTTGGATACTGAATATTGGTTAATGAACCATTGAAACGTGTTTGAGCATCACCTGATACAGTCTGCAATACACCAAATAGTTCTTTTAGAGCACCTAATCTTTTATCTAAAGCCGCTCTTGCATCAACAATCAATTGTTGATTATCGGCAAAGGTAGATTCTAAATCTTCACTTCTGTTCTCTTGACGAGTTCTTTCAGCTCTTGAATCATTTAAGATTTTTTGCTGATTATTTCTGTCTGCTTGAAAGCGAGCTTCTCTCTTTTGTGCCTCAACAGAATCTCGTGCTTGCCCTTGTTCGATTTGTTTTAGCAAATCGCCCATTGATGATGCATCTTCTTGTGCATTAGCAATACCAATTGAACCCATCAGTATTAATGTGTAGGTTATAAACTTATTCATTTTAAGATGCCTCCTTTGCAGCTTGTACCGGAATTAGCATTAATTCTGGTGCAATTAACTGTCTTGCCATTCTTAGTCCTTTTCGTATTTCCGCACGATGCTCATCATCTACTACCCAATCATTTTGATTAACGTCCCAAATACCTGTTATTGAAGAGTCATCCGATTGAAAATACAGTCCAATTCTACCAACTCTCAACATATTATAATCACGAACCCCATAATCACTGCCAAGATCCAATGATTGCTTATAATATTCAGCGGAAGAGCCGTAATCCAATTCAATTTGATAAGATTCCATGACTTTTCTGAATTTTTCAGCAACACTGACATCCGAACGAGACATTAATAATTTCAAAGCATCTATACGTTTAGTTCTTTCTTCTATCAAGAAAGGAATATCTAAAGCTACGGATTGATCCAAGCCATCAATCATTCTCTCCATTAAAGGAAAGATTTGTCGATTAATGACATCAACTTGATCCATAGATATTTGAATATCTTCAAGTGTAGCCTCTTGACCTTGCACTTGAGCATTCATGAGTCGGTTATAGACTTTAAGCCCATCGATTTCTTTATTAATGGCACGATATTGATCGGTAAGAGTTCTCGTACCTTCAACTTTTTCATTAATTCTTTCTTGAGAAGCCTGAGCTAATTGTAATCTTTTAGCGTCAGCCTTAAGAACATCATCGACCGATTGAGCAACTAAATTACCAGACATCAATACAAGACCGATTGTCGTAGTTACTAATTTAACTGCCAAGCTATTATTTATGCACCGTTTCATGGGCACTCCTTAAAAGTTTATTTAAATTACTTTTACACTATCCCCGATAAAAAAGGAATGATGCACTTATTTCATTACCAAATTATATTATGTTTTTTTTTGATTAAAAATCAAGTATTGCTGGGCCTTATTAGTATTTAAAAACTATATAGTTGTTGTAGCCTCACCACCACTTAATCTAATTTAAGCGTGGATAAGAATACCATAATAAAAAAATATCGCTAGTCCTTAAGAAAGTTACTTTTTCAACAATAAATGTGCGGAGAGTTCGAGCTTTGCAATTTGAGATAAATGCACCTCGTCAGGCCCATCCGCCAACCTAAGCGATCTCGCCCCTGCCCAAGCTGAAGCTAAGCCAAAATCTTCACTAACACCGCCCCCACCATGAACTTGAACGGCCCTATCAATAACTCTTAACGCCATATTAGGCGCCACAACCTTTATCATTGCTATCTCTTTACGCGCTAATTTGTTTCCCTGCTTGTCCATCATGTCAGCAGCTTTTAGGGTAAGTAGTCTCGCTTGCTCGATATCAATCCTTGAA
>Ga0209709_10000457_pt1 | contig 38941 bp, 32 predicted proteins | sample ArcticOcean_MG_C_2_FD_187435 | JGI IMG/M metagenome (GOLD analysis project Ga0209709, IMG submission 187435) | Marine microbial communities from western Arctic Ocean - ArcticOcean_MG_CB4_136 (SPAdes) (version 2) | ecosystem: Environmental > Aquatic > Marine > Oceanic | place: Arctic Ocean... | reverse complement strand
CGTTCATGAGGCCCAAAACTTTAACTCCAAATTTTTCTATATAAACTAATTTTACTACGGCTTGTTTGTGGATTTCATCTGCCTGAAAAAGCACGATATAATAAGAAAGATAGTTGTTGTGCTCTGCGTTATAAACATTTTTAATTCCTAAAATTTTTCCCTGTAAATTATCTCCATCTATACCATTTGGAACACTAATATTTTTACCTATATATATTCTTAATTCTTCAGGAATTTCATCATCATCGTTTATATTTGGAAAATTTAGTATAGCATTTAACCCATACATTTTATAAGCGGATTCATTATGTGTTAAGTCTTCAGTATCCATTTCTTTATGAATTAAAGGATGCATTGTTCCGCTTTGTTTAGGTAAAGGAAGATATTTATCAGTGTTTTCTTTGGGTGTTTTTTTTTTAAACATTTATAATATATAAATATTAAATTTATATTTAATTATTAAATTTTATAGTTTTTTTTTCAGAACTAGATAAATTTGATTCTCCCAAAGAAGAAGATTTATTGTCATCGGTTTCTTTACTGGTTTTTTCAGTTTCAATGGAAAGAACATTATCTTCTTTTAACGCGGGCTCTTTTTCAACTTTTTTTACTTCTTTTTCAAAAACATTAGGATTATCATATTTGGTTAAACTTTTTGTTGTGTTTGTTTTTTCTGGTTTTTTTTTTGATGTTCCGGATAATGTTTGTACAAAATTATCTAATGCGTCTGTAACTTTTTCTCCTAAAGTTAATGCTGGTTTTACTTCTTCTTCTTCATCGCTATCTTCATCTAATGATGCTTTATATTTTTCATAATCATCTTTTGCTTTTTTAACTGCTTCTACGGTAACTGATGATAATCCTTCATAATCTTCGTCGTCTTCCTCCTCGTCGTCGTGTTCGTCTTCTTTTTTACTTTCTATGTCTTTTTTACTTTCTATGTCTTTTTTACTTTCTTCTTCTTCTTCTTCTTCTTCTTCTTCTTCTTCTTCTTCTTCTTCTTCTTCTTCTTCTTCTTCTTCTTCTTCTTCTTCTTCTTCTTCTTCTTCTTCTTCTTCTTCTTCTTCTTCTTTGGTTACAGGATTAACTATTTTATTAAATTCATTTTTTTGTTTATCATTTAAAACTTTATCTTTCATAATTTCTAATGTATTTTTATAATTCATAGAAGTAAGTTGGTCAATATTATCTTCAGTAATGATTCTCATTTGAATATTCATAACTTGTAATTCTTGCATTAATAATTTAAATGAATACGGGACTCTAATAATACTAAAATCTCTACCGTATTTTGTTATAACTTCAATATTTTGTTCATTTTCAATATTATTATTAAATTTTAATGGTCCGTCTGCGAACGGACTCATAAATATATTTTTGGTTTCATTATATATAGCGATAGTTCCACTATTATTACAAATAGCAACAAAATATTCGTCTCCTCTTTTTAACATAGATTCATTTAAAAATTTAGTAACACCATGAGCAATTAGGCAATCCCGTTCCATCTCTCCTATACGTAAACCGCCATCATTTGCTCTACCCTGTACAGTTTGTCTAGTTAAAACAGTTCTAGGGCCTTGTGCGCGATAATTAATTTTATCTTTAACCATATGTTTAAGTCTCATATAATAACAAGGCCCGATAAAAAGTTCGGCTTGTAGTTGTTCACCTGTTTCACCACTATACATTACTTCATTTCCAGTTGAATTGTATCCAATATTTTTTAATAATGTTCCAAATATTTCATGTTTAGGTCCTTTATTAACAAATGCAGTACAATCTCCAAAACCACCATACATAGCACAAGTTTTTCCCATTAATGTTTCAACTAATTGACCAATAGTCATTCTACTAGGTAATGCATGGGGATTAATTATTAAATCGGGTCTAATTCCATCTTCTGTAAATGGCATACTATCTTCGGGAATTATTAAGCCAATAGTACCTTTTTGACCACATCTACTACAAAATTTATCTCCCATTGCAGGAATTCTTTCTTCTCTGATACGAATTTTAGCTATTCTAAAACCTTCTTCGCCTTCAGTAATAAATGATTTATCAACAAAACCAAGTTGTCCTTTTTTAGGAGTAACAGATGCATCAATATTATAATCAGGATTATTTAAATTGGTATTTACTTTACCAATTAATACTTTTTTATCATGTAATAAAGTATTTTCTCTAATTAATCCATGTTGATCTAATTCAGAATAATCATATCCAGGTTTTTTTCCAATAACTAATTCTTTTTCAATATTAGAAAATTTTGAATCAATAGTTCCAGATGCTACTTTAGAACTTTCTTCCCGGGCTTCATACATATTAAAATAAGTAGTGTTGAACATTCCGCGTTTAAGTGAACCTTCATTAAATAAAATAGAATCTTCAACATTATAACCACCATAACATCCGATAGCAACAATAGCATTAATTCCATACGGGTGTTCTTCATTATAAATATGTTTTAAATATCTACTTTTAACAAGAGGAATTTGTCCATTATTTAAAACCACACCCATTTTATCTATTCTATTTTGGTAGTTAGAATTATATAAACTGACCCCTTGTTTACTTTGTCCACATGAAAATAAATCTCTGGGAAGTTGATTATTTTCAGGAAATACAACTTGATTACCCATAACTCCTAATAATAATGAAGGGTGTATTTCAAGATGACTTGTAAATTTATTAATTTTTTCTTCATATGTAGCAATTAAAGCAGTTTCGGTTTCAGCAGTATCTATGTATTCAATAATTCCCGATTCTTCTAATAATTTGTCTAATATTTTTTCTTTACTTTCAATGGATTCTCCTTCTTTATATGGAATACTATATAAATCATTAATATTACTGTAAATAGAATTAGATTTAATAAATAACTCTTTATTATCTATGATAGTTTCACTTTTTTTAAAATTATTAAAACCAATTAATAAGTCATTATAAGAGAATTTTTCATCTAATATTCTATTAAATATTTTTTGTTTTCTAAAACTGGGTATTTGTTGATTAACATAAAAAACGGGTCTGCATAATCTACCAGAATCAGTATATATATAAATAATTTCATCAGCAATTGACCAACTAATACTTGTATAAATTGGAATTAATCCAATTCTTCTATATTTTTTTAAAATATCTAATACTTCAATTGGGTTAGTAATAACTCCAACCCATGCTCCATTAACAAATATTTTAATACATTTAGATATATATTCCGTAGTGCATTCAGTAATTAATTCCATAAATATAAGTTGTCTTAATAATTCTATAATTGGTTTACAAGAATAACCATTTGTAATATGTGCGCCTATACTCATATGTTTATGTAATCCAACATTACCACCATCGGGGGTATCAACAGGATCAATAATACCCCATTGAGACGAATGTAATAATCTTGGTCCGATTATTTTTGCACTAGAATCTAATGGTAAATTAAATTTTCTTAAATGTGATATAAATGAATTAAACGATAACCGATTTAAGTCTTGAATAACTTCAGGTCTTTTAGTATGTTCTTCTGCGCCCCAACTTCCTTTAAATCCTTTTTTAAAACCACTTTCAAGTATTCTATCTTTAAAAAATTCTTGATAATTATTTTCAATTAATGATGTAAAATCATCTTGATAAATACCTTGTTTATAATAATATTCTTTATCTATTTTAGTATAAATATGTTTTTGTTGTAAGGTATAATATTCTTTAAATAAATCATAAATAAGAGAACCTGTTAATTCTACTCTTTTAAATTTAAAACTATCTCTATCAGTTGCTTTTTTATCTCCTTTATATACTTTTAATAATTCATTAACCATAAATCCTAAAAAATAGGCTTTATTAATAAAATTATCCTCGCCAATATGAGGTAAAAAATAGTCCATTAAAATTTCTGAAATATGTGACATAGTTTTTCCTTTTGTTAAAGTAGCCATATATTTCATAGCTACTTCTTGATTTAAAATATTACCAGCATCATGTATTGATGGTCTAAATAATTCAACATAATTTTCATATTTTTCACTATCTAATAAACAATAGTTTATTATTTCTTTATCAGACAGAATACCCAGTGCTCTCATTACAATAAATAATGGGACTGGTTTGCGTACATTTGGTATATTAACAACTATATTACCATTTTTATATTTTGGCGAAGGTCTAACAATTCTTATTGATAAAGTTCTAATTGGTTTTGAAGCATCTTCACTGACGCTTCTTATTTCGGCTGAATGTGAATATATATCACTATAGTCTTCTCTTATGTAAAACATATTATCTGCAAATTTTTCTTGATTAATAATAACTTTTTCTTTTCCATCAATAATAAAATATCCTCCTTTATCATTTTTACATTCGCCCATATTAAATTTTACCCCTTTATCTAATTTATTTAAAATACATAAATCAGAATTTAACATAATGGGGAATTTACCGAAATATATTTTTTCTAAATTCGATTCTATAGTTTGGAATTCGCCATCTTTTTTTATTTTATAAATTATTGTAATATCCATATGTAAAGTGGTTGAATATGTCATATTTCTTAATCGTGCTTCATTAGGAAACATATAATGTTTTCTATTTTCGTCAAAAATTATTGGTTTTCCAAAATATAATTTATTTCCTTCTTTTCCGCCAAAATAAATATCTGCCTGTAAATTATATTCTTTTGAATCTATATCTTGTTCTTTAAATATTTGAACTGGATTTTTTTCCTTTATAATGTTGAAAATTTTATTGTTAAAAAAATCGTTATAAGAATCTAAATGATGTCTTACTAGTAGATTAGGATTATCTTCAAATAATTTATCTATTATAGACCAGGTTATATTATCGTTTTCACTCATATTTTATTATATTATATTTATAGTATATTATTCTTATATTTCTTATTAACAATTAATTTATAAGAAATATAATTTTATTTATTATAGTGCTTTTCCAGAATAAGTAATTATTACTAATGCTAAAATAAGAAATAATAATATTAAAGGTAATAATACTAAAAACCACGAAACTTCTTTATAACCGGCTTTACATAATGAATTTAAAATAAATGTCCAAAATAATATATATATAGCTTTAAATACAAACATCATAAATGTATTTGGAACATAACATTCATATTCGCCTAAACAATATTTGCTAGTATTTCCAAAATTTTGAACTGCTATAACTACAAAAACTACTACTGAAATTGCTAAATAAAAGAAAGCGGGGCTACAAAGAGTTTTTAAATCTTTAAGATATTTATCAACATACTTTACCATTTATATAATTTTAATATAAAAAAAATTTTAGTTACTATTATTAAAATTACTACTTTTACCGGCCGGGTCTATAATAATTACTTCATTTGTTTTAGGATCATTACCCATAAACGAATTAAAAAACATTTTTGACGCGCCATCAGAATTTCTTCCTAAATCTGTTATTGGTTGAAACAGTGGCCCACCTCCTTTCATATTTTTTTTACTACATCCATATTGAATTCTTTTATAACTTTTTCTTTTTCCTAAATTTTTTATTTTTAATTTCATTCTTTTTCTTATTGTTCTTCTTGTTTTTCTTTTATTTTTTTTACTATTTGGTTTTCTTCTATAAACTCTTTTTTTTGTTAGTGTCATTTATAATATTATAAAATATTTTATTCTATGTCTACATGGGTTAACATATGCCGTCTACAACAATATTTATTTAGTTTTAATAAATCTAATACTTCACCTTCTTGCGTTTTATCAATAAAATCTTTTGTTAAATATATTACTTTTTCAACATCCATATTTTTATTTATTTTACGTTTTTTTATTTCTCTTTGATAAAATCTGTATTTATCCCCTAAAACTTTCCCACAAGTAAAGCATTTTATTGGAATCAGCATAATTATATTATTATAAATCTATATTTTTAATATCAATTTTATTAAAAATATAAATTTCTATTTATTTCATTAAATTTGATGCAAATGCACCAAGTGTTTCTAAATCTTTTTGTTCATCTTCTTCTTCATCTGTTTCTTCTTGGTCGGCATATTCATCATCATCATCATATTCACTATTATCATCATCATCATCATATTTTTTGTTTTTCATACCTTCAAGTCCGCACATACCCTCCATTGAACCGCACATACCTTCTTTATGTTTTTTACTTCCGCACATTCCTTCTTTTTTATGTTTTCCACTACACATTCCCTCTTTAATTATTGCTTTACTACCATTAATTTTTTTTCCATTTTTCATACCTTCAACTGTTAATACACGATTTAATACTTTAAATCCATTATTATCATTCATATCAACTTGGAAAAAATTTAACATTACTATACTAATTAATACACAAACTAATATAAATATTATTGTAGGAAATAATGCCCTAAATTTAGAAAATACCATTATAAATTAAATAAATATTAAATTTTTATTTAATTTATAATGGTATTTTCTAAATTTATGAAAAAATTGATAAAATTATATTAATATAAATTAATATAAATTAATATGCAACACCAAGATTGGAATTCTATTACTTTTAAAAATGTTTCTTATAAAAAATCCAAAGAAGATGCTAAAAAAATTCATAGTAATAAAACATCTAATCCAGACGAGGTAAAATTAGAACAACAAAAAAATTTAGGACAACTAATAGCACAATCAAGAAATGCAAAAAATTTAAACCAAAAAGAATTAGCGTCTAAAGTTGGAATATCACCCCAAACATTAGGTAGGTGGGAATCAAATAAGGAAGTTTTAACAAATGCTCAAATTGCATCAATTGTGAAAATAACTGGAATAAAGCTTCCAAGAAATAAAAAAGTAGCAACAAAGCAAGAAAATCAAGATTAAATCTTATAATGTATTTTATAATTTTTATTTTTTATATTAAATTTTTCAACTTCATCATATATTGTTTTACATAATTCAGTATTTTTACATCCATGAAATAAATATAAAAAAATTTCATCTAAATTTTCTCCATTTTTTTTTATACCAATATGTTTTTTTATATCTTCTTTATTTACATAATTTTTATATAATCTATAATTTGGTGTCATATATGGATTGTTATCTAATAAATTGTTCTTATTTTGTAAATAATTTATTACTACTTCATCACCTAAACCTTTGTGTCTAATAATTAAACTATAACCCTGTTTAAAAATATCAAGACAATTACTATTATACCAAATAATATTTGAATGGCCCCAAAATTTTTTAAATTGTACTTTTTTATTTTTACCAAGTACATCATATAATGAATTTACTGCACCATTATAATCAGGATGAAGACTTAAATATGGAATATTTGTAACTTTATTGGAATAATTAAATAATTCATCTATTGAATAATTTACAATTGTATCTGCATCTAAAAATATAAAATCTGTATTTTCTTTATTTATAAACTTAATAGAATCTATCATTATTGTAAATTTTGTAGCCCAAATATGATCATTAGTTAATACATTGCGTATTATTAAATTTTTAAATTCTTTAAATTTATCTGGTAATAATATATTCTTATTGTTAATATTTACAATATAAATAATAACAGGAATTTTTGAATATATGTTTAATCCTTTTATTAAATAATATAAGATATTAAAATACCGAGGATTAGCATAAGTAACAAAAAATTTATCAGAATTTAATAATGGATTGTTTTCTTCATTTTTTTTTATAACAGGAGGTTGATAAGGTCTATTTAATGTAAACATATAATAATTATTTATATTTAAATAATTATTATTTAACTTAATTTATCTTTCATAATTATTAAACTAAACTATTTATTAAAATATTATTCTTTTACATAATTTTCTTTGCATATAGTTTTTATTATTTTATCCTCTATTTATGATACCGGTTTTACTATTTTTGACATAATGCTATAAAATTTTTATTAGATGTTTTATTTATTGCTTTTTTAATTTTTTTTCTTTATCTTTATCTTTATTCCATTTATCATAATCTTTTATATATTATGTTTCTCTTTTTATATCTATGCAGTATATTTGTCTCTCAAATTTTCCTAATTTATTCATATTATCCATTAAAATTTTTGTAATACATTTTGTATAATCTAATTGTTCTAGTGATACTTGTATAGATTTTATAAAATCAGGCATATTAATTGCATATTTGCATTGTTTGTGCGCGACAAAAATAGCATGTTTCTCTTTAAGTTATTTTTAATAATATATAAATAAATTCTCTCTACTGATTTTTTATTATTGTTTAGACGTCGGTTAATTCATATCCTTTGGTTGTTCTTATTTTTTTCAGCTGTTTATTTTCCTTGTGAATTTTATTGTGACAGTCAAAGCATATAGAAATTAAATTAGCTTTTTTATTTTTATGAAATTCTTTATTTATAATTCCTTTTTTATCCGCATTTACTTGAAACTGGAGGTGGTGTGTATCACAACTAGGATTCTCTCTGCATATTTCACAAATTTTAGATTTAATTTTTTTTGAATTATAATTTGTTTCTTTACTATCCATCACCGAATCATTATTTTCATTATATTTATTTCTAATATTATAACATCTCTCTATAAATTCCTCGTCTAAATCTAAACTTTGTGCAACTTGAATTCCATACATCATCTCTCCCGAACCATCTTTTAATTTTCTATCATATATTAATTTGTTTGATTTTTTATCAAATATTACACTCATATGATTAATTTTTAATTTATTTAAATTTTTAATTTCATCATATTTTAATAATTCATGATAATGTGTAGCAAATATAGAAGTTACTTCATTATTATGTAATCTCTCTAAACTAGCAGTAAAAATACTTAATCCCGAAACTGATTCTGTTCCGCTACAAAGTTCGTCTCCTAATACAATACTATTTTTATCTGAATATTTTAAAATATTTCTTAATTCGCTCATTTCAAGGGCAAATGTAGAGAGACCTTTAAAAATATTATCAGTATTAAGAATACGTGTAAATAAACTATAATATGGATAATATTTAAAACTAGTACATGGTACATAATTTCCACTTTGAGCTAATATTATATTAATTCCAATTGATTTAATCAGCGAACTCTTACCAACTGCATTAGTTCCATATACGAGAGAACAATTATAAGTAGAACCTAATTCTATTGTATTACTAATATATAATTCATTTTGATTTATTTGTTCTATTAATGGATGTCTTATTTGTTCAGCATTAAAATAAGATTTTGCATCATATTGGTTTTCAATAATTGGTTTTGTATAATTAAATTTATTAGCATTATAAGCTCTATTATGGGCAGTATCTATCAATCCAATAAATTGAGAGATATAAGATAATTTAGATTTGTTATTGAAAATTATAAATTCTCTCAAAATATTATTATATACTTGATTAATTTTACTGATTAAATGTTCTTTATCATTTTGAATGCTTGAAGCCAATTTTTTTATGTCAGGAGATGTAATAACCATATTGGTTTTATTACTTCCATGTTCTAAATATTCTAATTTAGATAAATCTAATACATAAATTTCTTCTTTTCTTGAAAATTTAGAGAGATATGTTATATTTACTTTACTTTCTTCCTTTTTTAAAGAATCTTGTAATATTATCGCTCTTCTTTTAGTAGCTAATAAGAAAGAATCAGATTTACTTGTTTCATGAATTTTAACAAATTCTGAATCTTTATTTTTTTCATATTTTTTAAGTATATTTGAGAGATAACCGCGAATTGCTTCAAATACTTCTTTAGAATCTATATTTTCTCTCAATAATTTATTTAAATCATTATCATGATTTTTATTTATAAAATCTAAATCTTCAATATTATAATTTCCGAGTTTATCCATTACAATATTATTAATTTTCTCCACGTTAAATTTATCTTCTACAAAATTACAGACTTCATCACAAATAATATCTATTTTAGAATTTATAAACGATGAAATATATTCATATAATTTAAAATTATCGGGAGCACTGGAAATTTTTTGAAATAATATTTTGATTTTGGAGAGATTGTAATATAACATATAGAAATCTCTTGGTTCTAATTTATTCATTATTAATTTTCTCTCAATTCTTTCAATATCTCTAATATTATTTAATTCATCTCTAATTACATTATAAAATTCTGTTTCTAATAAATGTTCTGTAATATTATAATATTTATTTAAATCTTTTATATTACTAATAGGATGTAATAATTCATAATTAAATTTTCTTTTACCAATTGAAGTAATACAATTATTTAACATAGATGTTATAGAAGATAACTTGCCGCTATAATTATTATCACCAATAATATTTAATTGTTTGAGAGAATGATTAGCTAATATTAATTTTTCACTATGATTTTCAAAATCAGGAAGAGAGATATCTTTAATTAAATTAGGATTATGTTTTTCAACAAAATCTAATAAAAAACAGAAAGATTGATTCGCAATTGGATATTCATAAAATTCAGATTTCTCTCGAAAACTACCAATACCATATAATTTATCGATCAAACATTCCTGATATTTTTGTTTTTCACAATTTAAAGCAACCTTATTTATTTCATTATTATTATCTTTTTCTAATACAATTTTATGTATTTTACGTGCCTTTAAATTTATAAAACTTATTACATTATCTATATAATCTCTCTCCTCATTATTTGTAATAATAATTCCTTCAGATGGTTCATAAACTGATATATATTTTTCTAAATTATCATATATAATTGGATTATTATTATAAGGAATACTATATTCAAAATTTATTAATTTTCCAGTTAAAATATCAATTATAGATAATCCAATCGTTAATAAAGGTTGTTTTATTACATTATTTGCTTTTGAAACATTTAGCCAAATGCAAATAGTGTTATTACTTAAATTATCAGAATCTTCATTAAAATGCATACCTGGCGAATATATACATGCTAAATTTCTCTCCGCATTTTTTGCTTGAATATTTTGAGTAATAACAGGAATTGTATAACCATTTTCCAATAATCGTTTTACATATTTTTCTAATTGTCCTAATCCAAAACCAGCCATTACAACTTTTTTTGTTCCAACACAAGTATTTTTACGCGCAATAGACATATCACAAATACGAGAGAATTCTTCAATGCTAGAACCAACATATGAACCATCTGATTCAATTATAGCATAACATTCAAAAAAAGAACCAACCTGTATTAAAACTATGGTTTTCTCTCCATGGGATAATTTATATTTTTTTGTATCCTCAAAATATTTTGTAATTAAAGACATTTGTTATAAAATATATTTTTAGTTTTAAATATATTTTAAATATTAAATTAAATATTTAAACGATTTAGGTATTGAATTTGGTTTGGGAACAAAAGCAGCTCCGCCTCCTTTAACTCTTGTTTTTGCATTATTAATAACATTTTTATGGTCTACTGGTTTATATGAAACTTTATCATTCGCATTTTTTAATTGTGATGAACCAGCACCAACTGCAGTAAGACGTAATCTTTGTATTCTTAAATTAGAATCTTTATTTAGTATAGGAATAGAGCTATTTCCAGATTCACGTTTAACACGGTGACTTTTTTTACTATTAGTTGAACTATTATTATTCCCTAAATTTTCAACTTGATGTGATTGAAAAATATTGTTAAAAAATGCTCTTCTTCCTAAAATAAAACTATTCCCTCCATCAGCAACACTAAATTTTTGAGGCATGTTTCTAGATATACTAACCGTTAACGACATTTATATTAGATTATAATTTTATTTTAATGTTTAAGCTATAATTTTATTAAAATTTCATTTTCATTTTCATTCGTTCACGTCTGAGCGGTGGAGGAAGTGGTGCATCAGTTTTTATGGCTTCACGTGTTATAGGGCTTGGTAATAACACTTCCAATTTAATAGGTTCAACAACCGGCTCTACCACAGGTTCAACAACCGGCTCTACCACAGGTTCAACAACCGGCTCTACCACAGGTTCAACAACCGGCTCTACCACAGGTTCAACAACCGGCTCTACCACAGGTTCAACAACCGGCTCTACCTCAGGTTTAACAACCGGCTCTACCTCAGATTCAACAACTGGCTCTACCTCAGGTTCAACAACTGGCTCTACTGCAGGTTCAACAACCGGCTCTACTTCAGATTCAACAACTGGCTCTGGTTCTGGCTCTGTTTCAGAATGTGCTAAAGTTTCTGATGTATCAGATGAAGATTTTTTATTCGATTTTTTACCCATTATAAATATAATATACAAATATATTTTATAAATTAAAATAATTTGAAATTAAATATTTCAATTTAATTATATGAATGTTCATACGAATTATGAAGATCCTTTTCATGTGAATTATTATCATTGTCTTCATGTGAATTATTATGACCGTGTTCATGTGAATTATTATGATTGTCTTCATGTGAATTATTATGACCGTGTTGATGTGAATTATTATCGCTATTTGTTTCTTTAATGATACTTTTATGTAATTCTTTTAATTGTTTGTTAAATATATCCTCGTCGGCGTCGATAAAATTTAATTCTTCTGTGTCTAATAAAATTTTAATGATTTTTTGCATTTCACATAAAATAATATTAGGAGGCTGTTTTATAAAATAGCTCCAAGACGGAAATTGCAAATACTGTCCTGGCATTTCACCATCATTATTATATTTATTTAATAATTTATGTGCTGATATTATTTCATGTTTTTTATAAATCTTATAAAATTCGGGTGCTTCATTATAATGTAAATTAATAATAAAATCTAATTCATCAATTAAGACGGGTCTTAGACAACAAAAACATCGTAACTGTTTCTCATCAATATTTATAGTTTCTATTGAATTGGGTATTTTGTATATATAATCCATTATTAATATAATTAAAATAATTAAAATAATTTTTAACTAGTTTTTAAAATAATATTTATTTAAAATAAAACTAATATCATTATTACTATTATATATATCATATTCATAGATATTTTTTAAATCATTTATATAATTAGTAACATTAAAATCTGCTAAATTTCCAATATTTAATAAATATGAGGATAAATCTTCATCAAAAAAGTTATCATTTCTTAAATTTTCTATATAATTAATATGAGATTTAATATTAAATGTTGGATCGCCTGGTTTTTTACCATTGATACCTCTGCTAGTTTTTGGATTTTTTTTTAATTCTTTGTTTTGATCACAAGTTATACTATGGTTTATACGACGTAGATTGTGATTTAAATTAGGGTCATAATCTATCCCGCTTAATATAGCATTATAGTCAGGATGATAATAAATATTTTTAATAGATAAATTCTTATCATTATGACTACGAGTAGTAATAATATTTATATCATGAAGATCTAAAAAATTATTACTAATATCAAAATCATGCAAATTAGTATCTGGAAAAAAATTTTCTACAAGAGGAATATTAATAGTTGGCATATTATTTATTATAAATATAATAAATAATAAATAATAAATAATAATTAATTTAAGAGCGTATTTTTTTTAATACTGATTGTGATTGTGAATTATTAGCACCACCAAAAGCGGTATCATTATAATTATTATTGACAGCCATTAATTTTTTAAATCTAGTATAATCAGACCCATCATGAACAAATCTAGGATTACCAGAATAACTAGCAATACCATTTCTGGAAACCCCATCTCCTAAACCTTGAAGTCTAGATAAATTATTACCACCAACTTGATTGGCGGCAAGACCGTATTTTGGATCAGTAGCACCATATCCATTAGTAGTAACATCACCGGCATTATAAGCAGTTTTGAAAGGTCCTAAAATATTTCTAGAATATAGTAAAGGTGAAGTTCCAAGTCCAGTATTTTTCATATTACCAAAAGCTTTTGCTAAATATTTTCTCGATGCAGCACGTTCGTTGCCCCCGTCCATATGTCCAAATGATTTTGGCAGAAATCCTTTATTTCCTCCTCCTAAGTTAGATTGTGCGAATGCCATTATAATTAATATAATAATATATTATATTTTTTTTTTTATAAATTAAAAAAATTTGATATAAAGATATAATTAATAAAACTAAGTTTTTAAATAATTAAAATATATTTTAATAAATTTATTGACAAATAATTCTAGGTGCAATATTCATAGTAAGTAATTCCTGAAACATTAATTTACAAGCATATGGAATTTCAACATATTTAAAATCTGTTCTATTTTCACAAGTATTACATATATGAATTTGTTGATTTTTATTAAATGCCGCAATTAATCCACATTTATTACAAATATGAACGCTATAGGCATCAGAAGCATCATAAAGTCGTCCTTTTGTAAAACGGCTTGCGCCATGTGATATCATACAATCTCTTTCCATCTCCCCAAAGCGAAGCCCCCCGTCACGTGCTCTACCTTCAGCGGGTTGCCTAGTAAGATTAACCATAGGTCCAATTGATCTACTATGTTGTTTATCATTAACCATATGTTTAAGACGTTGATAGAAAGCAGGACCAATAAATATAGAGGATTGTAATTGTTCTCCGGTAAGAGCATTATACATAACTTCATTACCATTAGATTCATAACCGAGTTTTTGTAATTCTTTTGTAATATCTGAAATTTTAAATTTACTAAAACTAGTTCCATCACCAAAAAGGCCAAGTTGAATTAATACTTTACCTAAAAGAGTTTCTTTAAGTTGAGCGATAGTCATACGACTAGGAATGGCATGGGGATTAATAATAATATCAGGTTTTAATCCGTCTGCTGTAAACGGCATATCTTCTTCAGAAATGATATTGCCGATGGTTCCTTTTTGTCCGTGACGACTCGAAAATTTATCACCAATAACAGGTTTACGATAATTTCTTAAACGTACTTTACAAAAGTTATAACCATCACCATTACATTCAATATAATTTTTATCGATATATGTTTCTTCATTGGTTCTATAAACATGGCTTTCATCGGTATATTTAATAGTTTTAGTGTAATCATTTTTATTTTCTTTAATTGGTAGAATTTTTCCGATAATAATATCGCGATCTTTAATAAGTGTATTTTCGGGTACAACGCCCTGGCTATTGATTTTTTCATAATTGGCAAATTTCATATTTTTAGTTTTAGTTTTATCTGGAGTACAACGTACTTCTTCATTACCATATAATTTTTTATCTTCATCTTTTTCGGTATGATAAATAGTAGCAAGAAATAATCCTCTATCAATAGAACCCTTATTAAATAATATACTATCTTCTTGATTATAACCAGAATGACTCATAATAGCAACAATAACTTGTTCTCCTGAAGGAATAGTATTAAGTTGAATAATATCCATAAGTCGGGTATCAACGAGTGGTCTCATTGGATAAGATAATACATATGCAGTTTTATCCATTCTATTATCATAATTAGTAACATACATACCAAGTGCTTGTTTACCCATAGCACTTTGATATGTATTTCTAGGGGATTGATTATTTTCAGGAAAAGGAATACATGATGCCAAAATACCAAATATGGTGCTGGGATGAATTTCGCAATGTGTATAGTGATAAATATATTTACTGTCTGATAATTTAAGTAGTTCTGGTTCCATGGCAATCATAGAATTATTTTGTTCATAAGAATCAATATATTCAATCACAGATTCATTAATTTTTCCTGAATATAATAGGTCATTCCATTGGATGTCATTACTATGAACTTTATTTATAATATCTGTTGTATAAATAAGATTATTATTTTTAACTTTAAGTAATGGTCTGATAAGTCTACCAGCATCATTACGAACTTTAATTTCCTGTAATTTATAATCAAATATAATTGAAGTATAGATGTTAATAATTCCTTTATATTTTTTTTCTTTTAAATTATTATAAAGTTCTAATGGATTGTTGGTAATACCAACCCAAGCACCATTAATAAATACTTTAACTTTATCATATAATTCTTTGGGTTTATCGGCAAATGAATTAATATTAATAATAAGCGGTAAAATATAGTCGTATAATCCGCTTGAATTAGAAGGTATTGTAATATGTGTCATGTAACTAAGATTTTTCACAATACCAACAGAGCCACCTTCTGGTGTTTCTGCCGGACAAAGAAATCCCCAAGACGAATTATGAAGTCGTCGTGGAGGAATTAATTTACCACTTTTATCAATGGGAGTATTAATACGGCGTAAATGACTAATACTAGAAATATAAGTTAGGCGATTTAAGACTTGAGCAACACCAACTTTATTACTATTAATTTGTTTAATACCAAAATCACCAGTAGCGAGAGCTCTTTTAATACCATTTTCAATAGTAGTTGATTTAATAATTTTATAAATATTAGTACTATTAATAATATTTTCATAATCTTCATTTGATTTCCAAGAACCAGAATTAATTTCTCTAATAACTTGTTTTTGCATATCTTTAACAACTTTATTAAGATAATTGCGAAGAAGATTATTAATAAGAGAACCGGTTAAATCAATACGTTTATTAAGGTATGAATCACGGTCTGATGGTTCAATCCATCCAAATGATGTTTGTAGTAGTTTATTAACCATATACCCCAACATATAAATTTTCTGTTCACTGCTTTTACAATGAGGGAAAATATCATTATTAATAACTTCAAAGGCAAAATCATTTTTACGTTTATATCCAGTTTCTTTATCAACATTTAAGGGGGTATAAATAACATTAGACGTAATATAACGAATAGCGGCATCATATGTAAGACAATTATTAGCGTCCACAATAGAACCTTGTAATCCGTAAAGCACTCTTTTGTATTTTTTATCATCAATATCAAGAATAATTTTTTCACAAATATCTTTATCACTAATAATATTAAATGCACGAAATACAACAAATAGAGGAATAGGATTTTTAAGTCTGGGAATTTGTAAATAGATAGCATTACCAAAACCATTATTTTTAGAAGAAATCATAACATTAATTTGTTTAGGTGAAATACATTTCCAATCAGGAATACATTTCATTTCAGCGCTCCAAGCCCATTTAGTATTATTTTTAGATATATTAAAACAATATATTTGATTTTCAGCAGAACGTTCTTGTCCTAAACAAGTTTTTTCAGAACCATTGATAATAAAATAACCTCCCGGGTCCATTTTACATTCTCCGGTTTGGTTAGCATTAAGATGTTTATATTGATTAAGAACACAAATATCAGAACGAAGCATAATAGGTAATTTTCCAATATGAATATTTTTAAGTATTTTTTGATAATTTAATGTATTTTTATAGTTTTCTCCATTTCTAACAGTATATTTAATATTAAGGTCAATAGTCATAGACCCAGCATATGTAAAATTACGAAGACGTGCTTCTTGTGGAAACATAATTTTAGTAGCGCCATTATTTTCATAAACTTGTGGTCGATGAATATTAAAATTTTCAAATGAAATATGTATTTCTAAGCGATGAAGATTTAATTCTCTAATATAATCATGATCAGAACAGATACGAACAGGATTAAACATTTCAATTGTATTTTCAATTTGTGTATTAACAAAATAATTATAACTTTCAAGTTGATGACGAATAAGTTGTTTAAGATGTTGATTTCTAAAATAAGATTCAATTAAAACCCATGGTTCTTCTGAACTATTAATTTTATTATATATATTTTTTTCGTGTAATTCAGCATCCATACTAATATAGTATGTTTTGTATATTTTTAAATTGATTTAAAATATATTTTAAATCAATTTTAAAAAAATAAGTATAAATAAATTATAATAAATATGAAGCAATTATAATATGTCTCTTAATAATAGAACTTTAAAAATAAATCCTGATTTATTTAAATTAAATGGAAGATCAAATAAAAATAAAAAAGGAGTTAAGCCAAATAGTGTAAAAATTAGAAATAAACCAGATCTAGATGAAGAAAATTCATCTAAAACTTCAAAAATTAAAAAAGAAATGATGAAAAAAGTAAAAGATTATCAAAGAAATAAAGAACAAGAAGCAATTAAAGAAGAAAAACAAAATAATAATTTATTTGAAAAAAATACATATGAAAATACTGATTTCGAGAGAGAATTTAATAAATCTCTCAACTTTCTCCAAGATTTAGCAAAAAAAAATAAACTAAAGAAAAAAAATAATCAAACAATAAAAAATAATGTACCCTCAATAGAAATTAATTTAGATTTACCCAGTGATTTTAACAATAATGAAGCATCATTATCTACTAATTATGGGTGTTTAAAAAATGGTGTAAAACCAACATATAGACAATTAAACAAAACTCAAAAAAATGACAGTAATTTTAAACCAAAAGTTAAAATTGTTTTAGAAAATAATATTTATGATGATGATATAGCTAAAATTAAAGAAAACATAAACCCCGAATTTAAATCTATATCAAACCCTGAATCAAAACCTGAATCAAAACCTGAATTAAAATCTGTATTAAAACCTGAATCAAAACCGGAATCAAACCCTGAATCAAACCCTGAATTTATTGAAATTTTAGATAACAAAATTGAAAATCTAACAGTAAATGAAAATACTAACAAATCTTTGGAAAAACTTAAACAAGAAACAAATAAAATGTCCGATAATAATCAAATTATTGAATTATCCGATAAACCATTTATGAATGAATTTGATATAGATGAAAACATTAAGCCATTTCAAATAAAAAAAGAACGAGACATAGCATTAGAAAATATACCAAAAATTACAAAAATAACAAAAAAATCAAGTTATAAAGTTGGTAAAATAAATGGTAAAAATAAAGTTGGTATTTTAATAAAAAATAGAGAAACCCAAAAAAATATTAAACATGAAATATCTCTTTTAAAACAAAAATCTTTACAAGATATTAAAAACCATTTAAGAAGTAAAAATCTAATTAAAACAGGTAGTTATGCACCAAATGATGTATTAAGAAAAATGTATGAAGATTCAATATTATCGGGCGAAATAACAAATATAAACAATAATAATATGGTTTATAATTATTTAAATGAATAATTTATGCAAGTTATTTTTTATTCATAATTTTAAATAGTAAAAATAAAAAAAATATAGATAAAAATAAATAATATAAATTAAATAATAAATCTTCATTGCTATTATCAAGTTCTTTTATTGGTAAGCTATTTTTTTTTATATTTAAAAGTTGGGGATTTTCATCCATATAATTCTGAATTGATTCATATAAATTAGTAAATGAATCGGATTTTTTTTCATTATTTAATGATTTTCTAAAATTACGTTGTTCTTGTGTAGGATTAATTTGATTATTTTCTACTAATTCATCATATTGCCTAACTGTAATTGGAACATTATCAACATTTCCAGTATAATTATTAGCAGAGTCGTTTTTATCAATTAAATGACATGGTATAGTTGTTTTTATACAATCTTGATTAGGATCCTCATATAATGCTCTTATTAAAGGCAATCCATTAATTTGAAGAGCAGAACCTACTGTTGCTGGAATTATACCAATTTTATTAGATTTTCTCTGTGTTAAATAGTTATAATCTGCTACATTATTTATATAAATATGAACATTTTCACTCATATTTTTACATTTCATTTTACTTTTTAATACATATCTATTACCTAATTTGCCACGACACTCATTGGCAATAGCTTTTCTAGGGTCAGAAACCAACGCTGTTGCATAATTTACAATTCCTTTTGTTCCTTCCTTTATTCCAACATAATTAAAGGGGCCACTATGATCTCTGATACTATCATAATCAATCATTTCATCTAAAGGTTTAACACAATATCCATAAGGATGTTTTTCTCCGCCCATATTATCAACAATACATCTATGATTTGACATAATATAATTATAATATAATTATATTATATATTTACTAAATAATTATATTATTTATTTATTTACTTACTAAAATTAACCAATATAATTTGCTAGTTATCTGCCGGGGGTAAAACTGCATCGCTTATCGTGTATGCCTTATTTGCTTCATTTTTACCATCTTCTTCATCTTCTCCTTTATCTTTAAATTTATTTCCTTCTATAACTTTAAATTGATTATTACAAAAATATAAAAATGTCACTATTATTATTGTAAATAAAATTAAATAAATTTTACCAAATTTAATAAAATATTTATTGAATTTCATAATTAGAAATATATAATAATAAAATATTTTATTATCTTATAATATTAATAATAATAATGAGACTATATTTATCAAAAGAAAATCAACAAAATGCATATAATAAATGGATACCTGGAGGACAACCTTATGTATCATGGAAAAATAATACAAATAATAAAACAGTTATTGTTTCTAAAAATGTAAAAAATAATTTACCGGACAATGATAAAGAATGTAATAATAATTGCAGGTTTATAGCTAACCCAATTAAGCATTATAGAAAACAATCTGTAAATTTAAATACAACTAATACTGGTTATAGTAATCAATCATATATAAGTAGTTTAGATAAACCCGGGGGAAAAAATATAACATCTGCTGATTGTAATAAATTTTATCAAAAGAGTTATGAATATATATTAGATTTAAATGATTATATGTGTAAAGATACATGTTTAATTATAAAATCTGCTAGTACAATAATTAATAGTAATTATTGTGTTTCAAATAAAGAATTATTAAGAAAAAAATGTAAAACATTTAATCAAAATCTATCACTAACTAGATATAATACTAATCTAACATCATATCCGGATGATTGTTCTGATATAAATAATTGCACTCCTGTATTTGTACCATCAAATACTAAATATCAAGTTCAAGGACCTATATCAAGTTCAGCAAGAATTGCTGCTATTAGATATTGCGCACAAGACGTAGATTCTAGAAGATGTAAATTACCAACTACTGATTATAATAGATTTGGAACAAATGCACATAATAAATCGTCTAGTTCTGATACATTTAGTAATTTAGCAACAATGCCCGGTTGTATAACTTGCCGCCCAGAAAGCGTAGTCTCAAAAAGTAAAAAATATTCAAATATAAGAATTTTAAAATAATAATTTATATAAATTATTTTTAATAATAATATATATAAAATGGTTCAAACAAAAAGACTACCAGCGTTTAAAGCTTTAACAAGCACTCTAAATCCAAGAGCAAAAATATTTAGCCTAAAAAAAGGTAGAAAAAGACTACCAATATTTAAACTTTTAACTAGTGGTTTAAGTCCAGCCACAAGAGTTCTTTTAAGAAAACCAAAATCTAGTAAAAAACCCCTTAATCTTTTAGAAATAGGAAGCAGATTACGTTTAAACGCATACGCAAAAACATTTAATCCAAAAAAAAGAAAAGGAAAAGGAAGTCGTAAAAAAAGAAAAGGAAGAAAACACTAAGTATTTAAAAAATGTTTATTTATTGAAAAATTATATTTATTACACCAGTTAACACTTTTTTGAATATTAATATTTTTTAAAACATTAATTTTAGTATTAAATTTTTCATAATTAGACGAGTATAATAATTTAGTACTTTTATTTGTATTTAATAAAAATTCTTCTTCATTATTATTTGAAGAACTTTTATTATCATTATCGCTATCATCACTTAAATCAACCAAATTAGGGTTTTCATTTAATACAAAAAATTGTTCATTTAATATATTTATTAATGAAAATTTAGTATTATAATTTAAAATAGGACTGCTATATGCAGCGTTAGTTGAATCTAATTTAAATAAATCATTTACAACTTCAGTATCCCCCGAATTTTCTATTGGTATTGGAATAGTAATATTACTTAAATCAGAAATATTACTTTCAAGAATAATATTTGTTTCTTTTTCGTTTTCGTTTTCGTTTTCTTTTTCGTTTTCATTTTCATTTTCATTTTCATTTTCGTTTTCTTTTTCGTTTTCATTTTCATTTTCATTTTCATTTTCATTTTCATTTTCATTTTCATTTTCATTTTCACTGTCTGAAAGTTGATAATTATTATGTTTAATATTAATATATTCTCTAATAAAATTTAAAGTAGTATTTATATTTTCAATTTGTTGTTGGCCATATATAGCATTAATTTCTTCTATTTTCTTCAAAAATAATTTAGGTAATGTAATATTAAATAAAGAATATATATTATCTATATTTTCTAATAAATAATCAAAATTATTTATAATTTCATTAGTAATATTTTTATTATTATTTTTATAACCTTTACAAACAATATATTTCTCTGAATTTGCAACTCTACTAGTATAAGGTTTGTATATATATACATAATCATAGAGATTAGCTAATAAAAAAATAATCTCTACTGTTTTAAATTTAAAAACATCAAATATTTTTAAAACAAAATTACCACCTTCTTTTTGCATAATTATTGCAAAAAATATTTGAGCTATTATAAGTTTCATAGATAATTCTTCTTGTTTATTAAAATCAACCGAAAAATCAAATCCACCATCGGCAGTAATATAATCCATTGAACCTGCATAATTATTAAAACAATAAAGTAAATTTTCTTTCATAAATAAATCGCCTGTATTAGTTGACCCATATTCTATTATAACATTTCTATTATTATTAATAAAATGTGAACTTTTTTTCCACGATGGTATATTTATATCTTCTGAAATTAAAGTCATACCATAATATTTATCGCCTTTATTATTACGTTTATAATTAAATGCTTCAATAAAACCACCTGGTCCTTCGGCCAAATGAAAACATTTAAGTGTATTTTTTTCACATAAAAAAGAAAATGTATTTATAATTTCTATCATTTTAAAAAAAGAACGGGATAAAGGTTTGTATTTACATATTGATAATTTAATATCTGTAACCTGTGTATGAATAAATTCATATGGGTTAGTAATTTTTTTATAATAATCCCAATAAGAATTAAATTCATGTATTTGTTGTTTTATATTTGATAAATAATGGTTTAAAGAATAAGACATGAAAATTTCTTCTTCTTTATTAGAATTATCTTTCATTACTGGATTAAATTTTAAATTAGAATAGTTCAATGATGGTATATTAATATATGCCATAATATTTTATTATTAACTATAATTATTAACATAATAATTTTAGATTGTTTTAAATATGTATTTATTTATTAGTTTTCACTTGTTTTTTCTCTTTTTTTAATGTTTCTTTCTTTTCTTTTTCTAGTTGTTTCTGTAAATCTTTTACTTTTTTCTTTTCTTCTGCGATTTTTAATTTATCATCAATTGTTAATTTAATTTTTTGTGGTTGTTTTTTTTCTGATTCTAATTCAGATTGTTCTAACTTGCCTAATAATTTTTCTGCCAATTTTTTTGATTTTTCTTCAGCAGATTGTTTTTCAACAACATTTAATGTTTCATCAATTTCACTAAATTTTTCTACATATTCTTTTTCTGTTTTTGGTTCTATTTCTTTTAACGGAATAAGAGTATCAGTATCAATATTTCTCACCTTCTTAAATATAAAATACTTATTTAAAAATGATATTTGTTTTTCTTCTTTTGACATAAATAAAGCATTTCCAATTTTATTAGATAATCTTTTATCTTTTTTTAATTCTAATTCCATAGATGCAAATAATTCATCAAAATATCCAATTGAATCTGGAAGATCTAATGATTTAATTTCTTCTTTACTTAATAATACAAATCCATAATTTTCTAATAGTCTAGTTAAATACTTGAAATTTACCAAATATTCTCTAAAAGTTTTATTTATAGTTTCTTGATAAACATCAATAGCATAACCAATACATGATTCGTCGTCTTCATAATGTTGATTACTATATTTTTTTGTTACTTCCCATATTTTTTTATCATTTTTAATCAAATTTATTGATTTATTCATTTCTGTTCCACTTAATAAATTAAATACTTTATTTCCATCATAACAAGTTCCAATAAAATACCCTTCCAAAGCAGTACATTGAGTTACATTTTTCAAAAATTCATTTAATATACTTTCATTTTCAAACATATAATGTAATGCGAATTGTATAGAACTAATATTAAATCCATTATGAGCGATGCCATAATTATTATATACCCCTTTGCCTAAAACAATTTCATTTTTTGCCCCTTCACCAAATATAGCTTTAGTTATTTGTTTATTTTTTTCCGTAGTAAATGCATCGCCATTTTTAATATTAATAAAACTATTACCATTAATAAATATGGCTTTTGGAATTTTTGTATATTTTTTAGCATAATTTAAATATCTTGCGCACGCTCCATCTAATCTATTTTCAATATTATCTTTATTTAAATCTATACCCATTACAAATTCTAAATTGGCATTTATCCATTTTGGTAAATCACCAGCCTTACCACAAGCAAAATCAATCAATGTAGTTCCAATATTTGATAATTTACTTATTAACATATTTTTAACGAATAAATTATGAAAATCTCTTAATGAACGTGTTTCGGATTGTCTATTTACTTTATTATAATAAACATCATCATCATTATTTTCTAAATTTATACGTTCTCCTGTTTTTATAATTTGTTCTGTAATTGGATTATGTATAGATTGCCAATTTGAATTAGCTACATGATATGCATTACCAAAATTTTTACCTCCACTTCTCAATTCAGATGTTTTATCATAACGAACCCTTAAAGGAAGCCATTTCCAAAGAGATTCTCTTGTATTTTCATATCTAAATTCAACAATAGTATTATCTTCTATTTCTTCGCCTTCTTCGGTATAAATTTTAAGATTATTTGATTCATCTACTTTTCCTATAATATTACATATTCCAGCATTTTCATCAGACGGATTAGTTGGATAAAATCGAGCAGGTTTGTAAATAGATTTTTGTGAATCATAATCTTGTTTTTTAATAATGTAATCATTTAAAACATCATTGCACGGATTAATATATCCATGTTTTTTTTCATCAAACCCAACATGTAAGATTAATGTATAATATTTTTGAATTTGACTAGATTTTGTTAAATTAACACCATTACTATAAATATGACTTTCTTTATTTACTCCATAATCATTTTTAACAATTTTAACTAAGAAATCAATTGTATTAAATTCTGGCGGTTTCCATTTAAATGATTCATTCCAGGTAATTTTAAAATTAGGAGCAACAAATCCAACTTTACTACTTGCGACACCTGTATTTGATGGAGTAAATATTAATCCGTCAGTATTATATTCAAATAAACCTTCTTTTATATTATTTAATATAGTAGCAGAACCACCAAATATATTATTAGCATAAAATTTTTTATTAACAATATTAATAGGAGATTTTGATTTAGGAATAATTGATATTGGATTTAATTTTTTAATTACACTCTTTAAAATTACTAATCTAAAATCTTGTTTTTTGGGCGTTGTTTTCTTTGATTGATCATCATCATCATCATAAGTTTTTGAAACTTCTAAATTTACAAATGCTAAACCTGTAATATTTTTATTATTAATATAATAAATATCAAAAGCAGCAAACATATTAATATATTCACCATTTTTATCATGAGTAATATGCTCGCCATCTATAATTGTATTAAATAGTTCATCTTCTTGTGTAACTGCGCCAGTAAATTCAACCTTCATCAAGGTAGTTATTAAATAAATTTTTCCATCTTCATTGATAAATAATAATTTTCTTGAGCCATCTGCTTTATCTGTCACTGTATAATTTTTACGAATATTTGGTATAGATTTATTAGTATGATTAATATCAGCATCATTAATAAGATTAATCATTTGTAATGTAGATGATGATGGACCAATAAAATCACTATTATAAGATTTTTTACTTTCATCGTAATCTTTGTTTTTTGTAATTTTAAGATAATTAGTAATTATTTGTTTTTGGTCAACCAATGAAATAGGAAAATTTGTTTGTTGAATTCCAATCAATACATATTTTATAACTTGTTTTAATTTATCGTAAATATTTAGTCCAGTTGAAAATTGAGTATCAATACCTATATCCGCATTATTTAATTCTATTTCAATTTCATATTGTTCGGAAGAATTAAATACATTAGAATCTTTAATATTAAATTGAGGAATTAATTTATTACCATTAGTTTTAGACGTTTTTACAATACTACAATGAATTAAAAATGGAAATTCAGGATGAATAAATTCAAAGCGTTTAATATAACGAAAAATTTTTTTTGTTGAACTCCATTTATCTGTTATATTTTGAATAGTTTTATCGTTAATATTATAATATTTTTCAATTTGATATGAAATACGAAAATTGTAATCATCAAAATCCAAAGGATATATTTTAGTGCCTTCATTTACATAATATTCTTTTTCAACAAATTCCACATTAAATAAATCGGGAATATTTTGAATATTGTTATATTTACAATAATGTTGAATATTAGGGAAACCGTTAATTTGTGTTCTAATATTTGAAAATTCACTCTCTGTTATGATTTTCAAGTGATAATTTTCAAGTGTATTTTTAAAATTATAATTTAATAAACTTTTAATAACATTATAAAAATCTATTTTAGTTAAAGATTGTATTTTTTTAGTACCAAATCTTACTTCTAATTCAGGAAGCATCGTTTCTGGTAATTTTGACATATTAACTAAATACATGTTAATAAGTCGTTTTAAATTTTTAGTACTATCAGAATCATCACTAGATTCAATAACCGTTTTAAATTTTTTTTGTGAAATTACATTTGCGGACTTTTCTTTTAAATTGGTTGTTTCTTTTGATATAGACATAGTTAATATATATATTTGTTTATTATTTATTACAATTTAAAATAAATAATAAATCAATTTTAAAATTAATTTTAAAATTAAATTATGATAATTTTTTTAGAGAATCAGAGTAAAGTTCTATTTTTGTTTTCTTTTTACCATTATCATTGTTTATTGGAATCTGTAATTTTGTAGCAATCTCGATTATTTCATTTAATTTATAACTACTTAAAGATTTAATAGGTTTTTCAAGATTTTTAACATAATAATACTTTGTTATTGCAATCTGAAGATCGGGTTTATCAATATCCATAATAATTTCAAAATTAGTATTTATATTAGATGAACTTTTATACATTAATTTTATAGCATAATATTTATCTAAATTATCAATACAACTTTCTAAATTATCATTTGTAAAACGTGTATATGTATAATTATCTTTAATTACAATAATATTCAAATTATATAGGATACATAATGTTTTAAAAGAAGTAAGCGATATTTGTTTATCATTAGTAATTTCAGTTTCAACTTTATTTCTTTGTATTTTATGTTTTTTTAATAAATCTTTATTATCTTTTATTTTTTCAATAACAGATAATTTGAAATTTTTTTCAGTTGTAAATGTATTTATATATTCCAGATCCAAATCAGTTATATTATTATATAATTTATAAAAACACCAAAATAGTTTATCGGTTAGAATAAGTTTTTTTTTTAAATAAACAGGTTTTTCATAATATTTTGATTTTAATTTATTATAATTTACATATATATTACTTCTAGGAACAAAAGGTTTACTTATTTTTTCTACTTGACTATTTTCTTTAGCAATATTTTGAGAAGAATCATTTTTAATACTATTTAACATGAACATTTCCAAATTACTAATAGTATTTGTATCGTTAATATTTAAAGAATACATAATTAAATATTATCTTTATCATTATATCTAAATTTTTATCTTTAATATATTTTTTTATATATTAAATATCACACTCTTGTGGTGGTTCTATTTTATCTTTAAAATAAATATTTTCCAAATTTTTCTTCTTTGATTCATCTATATTTATTAAATTTTCTTGAGTTTTAATAAATTGTAAATATGTCGTTATTTTAACTATAATATTTGATGATATGTTATTTAAATTAATAAAAATACCATTATTATTTTCTGATAATTTTATGTTGTTGCTTTTAAATATTTTTGCTATTTCTAAATGATGCTCTGTATTTAAATTTTCTATTATTTTTCTTAATTTTTCTAATTCTTCATAATTCATAGATTTTTCTTTATTAACAATTACATTATTTTCATTTTCATTTTCATTATCGTTTTTATTTTCATTATCGTTTTTATTTTCATTATCGTTTTTATTTTCATTATCGTTTTTATTATCATTTTCTGATTCCATTATAATAATATCTTTTATTATCTTTTAATATTGTTTAAATATATACATATATATATGTTTAAACAACTATTACTAGTTGCTATAATATTTATAATTGTAGATGCTTTATTTTTATATTTAATGAGTAATAATTTTCAAACCATGATCAAAAAAATACAAGGAACACCAGTTACCATGAAAATTTTTCCAACTATTTTTTCTTATTTAATTTTAATTTCATCATTATATTATTTTGTTATTTATAAAAAAGGATCTCTTTTTGATGCATTTTTACTTGGATTTTTTATTTATGGAGTTTATGAAACTACAAATATGGCTATTTTTAAAGATTGGAATGTTTATGTTTTTATAATTGATTTAACTTGGGGAGGATTTTTATTTTTAATTACAACATATTTATACCAAAAAAGTATTAAATATATTATATAATCATTTCTCACTATATGCAGATATTAAAAATAAAAATAAAAATATTATAAATATTTTATTATCAAAAGCTAATATATTTTTAGTGACAAATAAATATGTTAAACTCCATGTTATTACATAAATAGCATCTCCCAATAATGCATTTATACCGGAATTTTTTATATAATTTTTAAAATATTTAGTCCATTTTGTATCATAATTTTTAGGCCAATTATAAATTGTTAATGCAAATAAACTATCTCCTATTACTTGAACCCCTACCACTATTAATAAAAATATAAATATATTTTTTGATAAATCAAAATGATTAAATAATTTTAATGCTATTATTATACCACAAAATGCATAAAAAAAATCTTGAGCTAAAACATTCCAAATATTTATTGTTTTATTTGAATACCAATCTCTTACAGCATCGCCCTTTTTACTTATAAAATAGTAAAAAAAAGACAACGGTATTTCAAATAAGGCAAATGCCGTTATCCAATTTAATAAAGTATTAAAATTTAATAGCCACATATATTATTTACTTTGATTTTAATTTACCATTACTAGTTTTTTTTTTTATTTGAAGTTTTATTTTCCCTCCGCCATTCATACTATTTTCATCTTCTAATTCGGTTTTTGATGTTTTATATTTATTTATATCTATCAATTCTGCTATTACAGAAATAAATTTATTATTTAATTCATATCTCTGACCTAAAACTCGAATATTTATAATATCATTTTCATTTATTTTAGAAAACAATTCATTATCAAAATGATGATCTCGTGCAATAAATACTACAAATGGACTTACGCTTTCATTTATTTCTGCTCTAATTCCTACTTTTGTAATTGATTTTACTATACAATCAAAAGTCATTGACTCTACTGTATTTGCTACTAAACATTCATATACAATATCAAATGCCACATTATTTGCAAATAATTCACCCGAAGAATAAGATATTAATTTAACAGAATTAGGTTTAACAAAACCTTCATCAATACAAATGCCTTCTACTTTATTTTTTATTAAATTTTCTAAATTAGTATAAACACTAGAATTTATATCTTTAAATCTTATATGTAATTTTTCTGATAACATAACTCTTGAATAAATTTTACTTGAAGTCATTACTAATATTAATATATAAATATATCTTTAATTTCTTCAATTTTAAATTATTCAAAATATTAATTATAAAAATTAATTAATATTTTATTTTTTTGAACTAGATATTTTTTTTCCTGCTTTTATTTTATTATTAATTAACACATGATTCATAGAAAAAAACCATTTTTTATCATCTTTCAATATTATATCATAATACCTAAAATATAATTCTGCTATTATACATAAATATGTTCCTAATTTAAATTTTTTTGTTAAATTATCATAAACTTCTTTTGTCATAAATTCCCGCATAAAAGCATTATATTTATCATCTATTCTATGAAAATTATTGCATAATCTCCCGCTTGAATATGTTTTCTTTTCATTTGAATAATGTATTATTTTAAAATCATAAAAATCATCTAATTTTTTACCATCTTCTATATAAGCATATGAATTGGGATGTAATGATTTATCTATTTCATATTTATTTAATATTTCTTTTTCAAATCTAGTGTAATCTAATTTTTCTCCTTTTGTTAAATTTAACCCTTTCTCATCTTGGTTTAGTAATAATAATGTATATTTTTCAAATTCACTCGGAAAAGGATAAATTATTCCATTTATTATTCTCCCGTTATGTTGTATACTTATTAGTGATTCTTCAAAATATTTTTTGATTAATTCTACTATATTTATATATTCTGATTCAATTGCTTTATAATCTTCAAATGTATTAAAAATATACATAAATAAATTAATATATAAATCAATCGGAAGATTATCAACTAAAATATTTAAAATAATATTTCCTAATAAATCTAAATCATAATTAAAGATATTTAAATTTTGATTATTTAAATTTATCACATAAGCCATTAAATTATATTTACTTTTTTCTTTTTTTTTTATAAAATTTAAATTTCCTTCTATAATATTATTGTAATTTTTTATTATCTCTAATAATATTTTTTCTCCGTCTTTGAAATTTTCTTTTACTTTTTTTTCTACTTCTTTATTTTTTACTATATGGCCTTTTTCAATTTTATCTGATAATTCATATACAATTGAATCTACTGTATTATTCGCTTCTGTGCTTCTATTATAAATTGATGTATTCTCATAATCTAAATCTAATGGTTGATATATATATAATTCATCTATATTTATTAATCTACCTTTTCTTTCATATTTATCTCTTATAGTTTGTATATGATTATTTACTAATTCATCTAATGCATTATTTATTGATAATAATGAAAAAGTTTCTCTAAGATTAATTAATGAAATTAATTCCACTTTAGTATAAAAATAATTTTCTTTATATAAATCTTTTATTAATTTTATTATTCTATTATTTGTTGTCTCTAAATACATATCATTTATTGTCTTCATATTATCTTCTTCTCCTTCTTGCAAATTATAATCTTCTGTATTTGGGAAACATTTATATTCACATGAATCCATATAATCACATAATGCAGTATATGGTTTATCGCCTATTTTATAATTTATTACATCATTATTTGATAATTTTAATTCTAACTTATTATTTACCAATTTTGAAAATTTAACTTCATTAAATAAATTTAAATCATAATTTAAATGACAATCAATACTTACTTCTTTCATTAATCTTGTTATATTTCCTATTAATTTTGCTTTTTCTTCTGCTTTTCTATAAATTAATAAATCTACTGTTTCATTTGTATTATTTGCTAATAATGATGCATACATAAATATTTGAACATTTCTTTCAATTAATGGCAAATCTTTATGACTACAAGTTCTTATTGCTCTTCCTATTATTTGTTCTATTCTATTTATATTATACCATGGTTCTAATATATGAACTTGTCTTATATATTTAAAATCTAATCCTTCGCTCCCAGCACTTGATATTAAAATTACTTTTATATTTTCACCATTTACATTATTTGAATCATTACAAGATTTTAATTCTTCTTCTTTATTTGGTGATAAAATCTTATCACCTGTTATCATTATATATTTAGCACATCTAAATCTTCCTGTTTCTTTTAATGCTTCGCTTTTTGGTTTGTAAGAATATATATCTAATTCTTCAACGGGCGCTTTTTCAAATAATGATTTTGAATTTCCATATCTTTTTAAACCGTAAGCCTCTAATGCCAAAGCCAATGGTATTAACCCCCCATCTATAAATTGTGAATATATAATTATTGGTCCTTTTGAATTTTCTATTGAATTTATTATGTTGGATATTTTTGAACTATATTTTATTAAATTTTCTCTCAAAAAAATATTTGGCATCGAATCATCATTAAATCTATAATTATATCTATATCCTAATTTTGCGTCTTCTTTATAAGACATTAAATTTGATATACCCATTTTTCCTACTAAATTTTTTACATCTATTTTTAATGAATTTACTTCTTCCAATGAAACACTTTCTAATTCTTTATTTGGATATACTATATTTAATGATTCTAATGGTTTTAATAATAAAGTATATTTATAAGAATCACTTTCATCTTTAAAATCTGTTTTATTTACTATATAATTATAAACTTTCTCCTGATAATCATTTAATTTTAATAAATATAAATCGGTAAATATTATTTTTGTATCTTCTTCTAATCTATTGCCTATTATATTATTTACAGGATAAATAAATTCTTGATTTTTTAAACTGTTATTATTATCAAATAACTCTGGTAAAATTCTATATGGAAAAATAAAAGGATTGTCACCTTTTACATAACTAACATAACCATTTAATTTTCTTCTTAACAAATCTTTTCCTACTTCATTACCATCTTTATCTAGTACAAAACTACCGTCATTATTAAAAACATCTTTTACATCTATTAAACTACGTTTATCATTTGCATTTAATAAATTTAATAAAAATATTATTTCTTTGTAATCATTAAACATAGGAGTCGCAGATAACAATACTAATTTCATATTATTTACATTTTTTACTAAACTATCTATTTGTTTTGCTACTAATTTATTAGAATTTTCTTTTGTATCTCTTATATTATGTATTTCGTCAATTATAATTAATCTATCTCCAAAAAATTTTTCTAATTTATTTTTAATTAATATTGTTTGTTTTTTTTTTGAAATTTTTGGATTTTCTTTTAAAATATTACTTATGTTTGAATGTTTATTTATTAAATTCGCCAATTCAATATATCCTATAAACGTATAATAATTATTTATTATATTATTAACTAATTTTACAACTTTTGCTTTTGAAATTTTTGATTGTAAAGCATTTATTTCATCTAATATATTTTGACCTGCGCAATTATTAATTACCCATCTATCATTTTCATATTCTAATTTTGTTTCATCAAATAATTGTAATCTAAAATTTAATTGAACATTTGGCGATGCTACTATTAAAATTTGTTTATCTAATCCATAATATTTCATATATGTTCGAGTTTCTTCTGCTATTCCTATCGCAGAACACGTTTTACCTGTTCCTAAACCATGATATAATAATATACCATTATATGGTGTAAATTCTGATAAAAAATTTCTTACAAAGTTTTGATGTGGTGCTAACTCAAAACTTTTATTACATAATTTATCTGCTTCTTCTTCTATATTTTCATTCATATTTACATTTGATGCATATTCATTAAACTCTTTTTTATTACTGATTTTATAATTTAAATATGTATCGTCTAATTGTGGATATAAATAATCCATCATATATGTTTTTCCATCTTCTTCTATTCTTTCATTTGGAGCTGTATTTAATAATTTATTATTTAATAATTCAATTGCATTTAAAAAATATTGAACGTCTTTTTTATTGGATAATTTATTTTCATTTTTTTCTAATGTACTTTTATCAAAATCATAATTATTTATATTATTTTTAAATAAATTATATAATTCTAAATTTTTTTTTCCAATTACTTCATCATTTATACTTGTAGTAGGATTTTCTTCGCTTTTTAATTGTAGTAATGTTTCCTCTTCTTGCTCTTCTGGTTCTTCTTCTTCCTCTTCTGGTTCTTCTTCTTCCTCTTCTGGTTCTTCTTCTTCCTCTTCCTCTTCTTGTTCTTCCTCTTCTGGTTCTTCCTCTTCTGGTTCTTCTTCTTCCTCTTCTGGTTCTTCTTCTTCCTCTTCTGGTTCTTCTTCTTCCTCTTCTGGTTCTTCTTCTTCCTCTTCTTGTTCTTCTTCTTCCTCTTCTGGTTCTGGTTCTTCCTCTTCTGGTTCTGGTTCTTCCTCTTCTGGTTCTACTTCTTCCTCATCTTCTTCTTTTGGGTCTTCGTGTATATCTACTTCTTCTTTTAACTCTTTTTTATCATCTATTATTGAAGATTCGGTTTTATCAATTTCTTCTTCTTTTTTTGGAGTATTACTCATTATATATTAAATATATAGTTTATAAGTTTTTAATAATTTATTTAATTCAAATAATATTTTTTTTTTTTCTATATTATAATTTCTTATATACTTTTCGGCATCGTTTATATTAACCCATTCTATTTTGCTTATTTCAAATAATTGAAATTCTTTTTTTGGTGCATCTGTATTATTTATATATCCTAAAAAATATTTGTGTTTATATGATTTATAATTTGAACCAGTAAAAATTTCCTCCAATGGTAAAATATTACTTATGTTTATTAATTCATTTTTATCATAACCTGTCTCTTCTTCAAATTCTCTTAAACCACACACCATATCTCTCTCTTGGTAATTTCTTCTTCCTTTTGGAAATCCCCATTCTGGTTCTAAATATTTTTCTTTACATAACTTTATTATATCTTCTAAATTATAAGAATCATTATTTAATTTTATACCACATATTAATTGTTTAAACTTATATTTTGATGTTTTCTCTTCGTTTTTATATTGATTTGTTATATTTGTCCCCCATAAATAATTCCAAAGAAGTTCAAAATCATTAGTTAATATAAAATCTCTCTCTCCAATCGTCATTTTATCAAATAAATTTATTAAATATTGTTTATCTTCTAAATTATATTTTCCTCTCATAAAATCTACAAATGCCAAACTATCTTTTCTTCTTATTAATAATATTTCTGTATTATTCTTATTTTTTCTTATTGCTATCACACCTATTGACGTAATAGGAATTTTGCATTGATGAAATAAATGCCCTAGCTTACCACAATTATTACAAAAGGTATTTTTCTTTGAATTCATTTTTCGTTTTAACTATATATTTCATTGTTGTGTTTTTATATACTTTTGTATAAATCTTTCTCGTAATAATTTTAAAATTATTCTTTAGAATTATAAAATGGTTTACGCAGAAATTAAATATTGGAAAGAAAATAAACACCAATTATGGAAAGCAATTAATACTGAATATTGGTGTAATGATGTCGCATGACAGGCGAGAGGTTAATAAACTCGCTAAAAGCAGCTTTCCCAATTGCGTGCGGGCAATTACCCCGCATAAAATATATAAAATAAAATTGATAGTATTTATTAAATAATATCAACATGTAAATATGAAATACAGATACAAAAAAAATAATGTATCACACAATGAATATTTCATACATCAATGGTCGTATTTTCTACTAAAAGAATTAAATAAAAAAAAAGACACATATATAAATATTAAAATTCCTAGAATATTTAATTATAATGACAAGAAAAAAGAATTAACTATGCAGAAAATATGTGGAGATAATTTAGCAAATATTTATGGAGAAGAAATAAAAAATATACCTAATAAAATAATAAATACTATAAGAAAATTTATTAGCCTTCTTAATAGTTATTTGGTTGAATATATTGATATTACTGGGTATAATTTTATGTTAGATAAAAACGAAAATTTATGGATAATTGATTTTGAACATTCAAAATGTAGAGAAAAACATGAAGAAATAAATGAATTTTTGAAAGAATTCATTAATGGTAAAAATGAATGGAATCCTAATTTTGAATAACTTATCTTCTTCTACTTCTTTTATTTCTTTTACGAGTTTTTCTTTTTTTACGCGTTTTTTTTCTTTTTAAACTCATAATTTTTTCTAATGGAGTTTCAAATGCTTCTATATAATTTTTAATAAATGAAAACATATTTTTTGCAAATTTATTTTTACCAGAAGCTTGAATACTTTCTCTTGATAAAGTAGATCTGTGGCTTTTCATTAAATATGCTATTCTTACCAATGATATAAAATGATATGAACCTGTTCTTAAATATATAGAAAAATCTTCTAATGATAATTGCATAGATAAATAATCTACAAATTTTTTATCATATCTAAATAACATAGGCTGAACTAAATTAATTTCGGGTTTCAAATAATCACTGTGTCTTATACTTATTATATGTAATGGATTAAATACAAAATTTATATTTTTATAAATTTCACTAATATTATCCATTAATTTATTGTATAAACTTTTATCATAACCACTAAAATTTTTTGGATTATATATTATTGGTTTGTCTTTAAAATTATTTAAATAATAAATTATTGTTTGTAATAATTCTCGACTTTTTACTTCCTCTTCATCTCGTGGTATAATTTCAATATAATCATTATATTCATTTACCACAGGAAGAAATTCTAAAGGTATATCAGTTAATTTAATATTATTTTGTTCTACAACATCATTTAAGGTATAATTATCAGGATCCCTAGGGTGTTTAATATTTCCATATTTATCATCATATGAAACTATATTTAATGGATATTCATTTTCTTCTGGATTATCGGGATAAACAAACTTCTGGTCAATTAAATCTGGATTACCATCATTAATATATTGTAATTTGCTCATGTAATTATAATACCAAAAAAAATAAGGCAAAAATGGGTCTTTCTTTGATTCCTGTAATATTTTTTCATTAAAATGATTATAAACTTCTAATTCTTGAAACATTATATATTCGTGTGTTAATTCAACAGAGGGATATAAATCTTCTAAAAAATCAGAGAATTTAGGCTGTCTACTTGATGCGGCGCCCGCACCAGTGGCTGTATCTTCACTTGTTAAACATTCTGGATGATCTATAATTAATGTTGAATCCATTAATTTTTTATCATAATCATATAATAAATCCATCATTCGTTCATCGTAATCTAATGTTAACCATAAATACTCTACTGGCAATTGAATTACATTACACCACGTCAAAACACCTTTAGTATTAAAAATTAATGATAAAACCCGGTCGTCTGCTTTTCCATCATGAATAGGTCTTTCTGCTGTTGTAATCCATAAATTTAATAATCTATTTGCCTCGGGCGATGACGAAAAAAACATAGTTCCGCCAGAAGTCTCAAAATCATACGGATCATACATAATACTTAGATCCATTTTCCAACTTGCACGAGGATCAATATACCATCCGCGAGCCATATAATCTATTGATTTCATATCAAATATACCAGGATATTTTCTTATATTCATATCTCCATCTATATATAAAACAGAACGAGGCGAACATAATTCAAGTGCCTTTTTTATAAATTTGGGTTTTGCATTAATTGCTAATTGATATCCGCCTTTTTCTGTAAATTCTGGATATTCTACCGATAAATAATTACATCCATTTTTTGCACAAGATTCTTCCCAATTATTTATCATTTTTTCATATTGTATTGATGGTAAATATTCCAATGTTTCAATTAATAAATCAAATATATTTTTTTCTGTATTATCAGATTGTTTATATTTTTTTTTTAAAACTACTATAATTTCTTTATTTATTTTCTCTTTTTTACTATTTAAATCTTTTGCTTTATTTAACATATCTAATAGTTCTTTATTTTTCACATCTCTTTGTATTTTATCAATGTCTTCATTTGTAACTTCTTCTTTGTTACCAGTTATATCAAACATTGCTAATTGCAAATTCATTAAATTTTCAACTTTATATTCTATTGTATCTTTTACAAAATCATCAATTTTGTTTATCTCTTTGTGCGACTTATATGATAAATATTTTTTCTTTAAATTATCAAATTCAATATTCAATTCGTGTAATTTTACTAAATTATTTTTATTTTTTATTACACCCATTATTATGATTTCTCTTACTTTTGATAACAAATCATCATATTCTACCATGTCTGGTAGTTTTTCTTTTATTAATCTGTATTTCTCTATCATATCTTTTACACTTGGACTAATTTTTAAATATTCAGCCAATTCATTTAAATAATTAACCAATATTTTATCAGAAATAACCTTATTTATTTTATTGGATAAAGATGGATTTTTTTCAAAGTTAATAAAAATAGTTTTAATTAATGAATTTTTATCTAATTCTTTGTTATTTTGTACTGTTGATAATATTTCTAATATTATTTTATTTATTTTTTTTAAATTATCTTCATAAAAAGACGTACATGGTCTAGCTGTATTACGATTTATTACATCTCTACCCCACCAATATGTTATTACTACAAAATTACTTTCATTATTTACGATAGTTGGAAGTTTATTTGTAGATTCTATTATACTTGTAACTTTATTGTGAACGTTCATATATATACATAAATAATTATAATATTTTCATTATTATAGTTATTATAATTATAAAATTTAGTTTTTTTTTAGGTAATATAATATATTTATAATTAAATTATGATTACATATTTAGATGAAAAAATATGGGGCCCTTTATATTGGAAATTTCTTTATACGATAGCATTAACTTACCCAAATCATCCTAATGAAGTTATTAAAAGAAAATATTATGATTTAATTATGAATTTTCCTCTTTTTTTACCAAATGAAAATATGGGTAACACATTTTCTAAATTTTTAGATAATTATCCACCACAATCCTATTTATCTACCAAAGAAAGTTTTATAAAATGGGTTTGTTTTATTCATAATAAAATGAATATTTTTTTAGGAAAACCAGAGATGGGATATTATGAAGCCATGGATGCCTTTTATGAAGATTATAAACCAAAAGAAATTAAAAAAAAAGAAGAGCATAAAAATAAACACAAGTATATTTTTATAAGTGTAATATTAATATTAATTATTTGTATAATTATATTACAATTTAGTAATAAATAAAATTTTTTATAATATTTTTATAATATTTTTATAATATTTTTATAATATTTTTATAATATTTTTATAATATTTTTATAATATTTTTATAATATAATTAGTATATGGTTGGTAACCAAAACACAATCTATGGTAGTAATAACCGTTATTTAAGTCCTGAAGAAGAGATGCGGAGAAAGAACAATAACTCAACCAATTTTTTTGACATACGACATGGCAGGGACCCTCCACCTCCACCTCCACCTCCACCCCCAACCCGCGCCGCCACCCGCCGCACCCCGCCTCCACCCCCAACCCGCCCCCTCTACTACACCCCCCGCCACGCCT
>Ga0209709_10000455_pt1 | contig 38952 bp, 47 predicted proteins | sample ArcticOcean_MG_C_2_FD_187435 | JGI IMG/M metagenome (GOLD analysis project Ga0209709, IMG submission 187435) | Marine microbial communities from western Arctic Ocean - ArcticOcean_MG_CB4_136 (SPAdes) (version 2) | ecosystem: Environmental > Aquatic > Marine > Oceanic | place: Arctic Ocean... | reverse complement strand
GAATTTAAAAAAATTGCTGACATAGTGTTATTTCATATATTTTAATGGCAAGAATATGGTATAGAGAAAAAATGAATTCAGTGTTTGTAAATAGAATTATAAGAGCCTGCAAGCTTGACGTTAGTTTATATGAAGAAGTTGAAGCTGACAAATCGGCTACCCTTCAAGCTGCCCTTGTCGTAATTCTTTCTAGTATTGCTGCAGGTATTGGAGCTATACCACTCGGTGCATCAAATTTTTTAATGGCACCATTACTATCTTTAGTAAGCTGGTATATATGGGCTTATTTAATATATTTTATCGGAGCAAAAATTTTTCCTGAATCAAATACACAAGCAGACCACGGTCAACTACTAAGAACTATAGGTTTTTCAAGTGCCCCAGGATTAATTAGAATATTTGGTTTTACCCCAGAATTGATGAGTATAACTTTTATAGGATCTGGAATATGGATGATGGTTGCAATGGTAATTGCGGTAAGACAAGCGCTAGATTACGAAAGTACATGGAGAGCAATTGGTGTTGTTGTTATAGGATTTTTAGTTCAAGCTTTTGTTTTAATTTTGATAATAAGAGTTTTTGGATCAGCTTAAATTGGAAAAATAGTTTTAGAAGTTCTACAAGACTCACAAATTTTATATCCATACATAATTAAATTTTGTGAAACACTTTCGTTTTCTTTTTTACATTCCTCACAAATATTATCAAATTTTTTATTATTATTTTCAGTTTCGTTGCTCATATAACTTCTCCTAAAAATTCAGGCGAAGAAACACTTGTAGTCATCCAGCAGTTTTTAAATTCACCTTCAATTTCAACTTTTTCAATTTGCCAAATATAAGAGTATTTTTTTTTATCACTAGATAAAATATAAACTTTGTAAACAGATCTATTTACATCTTCACTTAAAATTGTAATTTCACTATTCTCATGTTCAATAAGCATTTGGTAGCTTTTGCTATAAATCATTTTTTTAAATTTTTCTAACGGTCCTGTTATTTTTTTATTATTTGGATGTGCAAATTTCCAAACCTGCTCAATTCCCGCATCTTTAAAAGGAATATTATTTCTCTGAAGGGAATTTAATTGGATTGAAATAACATCAAACGGTTTTAATGATATATTTGGTTTAGTCAAATTAGGTGCATAATTATCATAAAATCTTAATGACCCTAAGCTAACAATGATTAGGATAGCACTGATTATAGACAGTATTTTTATAGGGTATTTTTTTTTGCTCAAATTCAAAAATCGTGTATAAAAAAAATACGCGATAAAAGGACCCGCTATAGCAAGCAAAAGTATTATCTTTTTAGTCATTTAATTTTGTTGACCTATTAAAACCTTCCATTTAGTAATGACGTAAATTTAACCATATTTATTTTATGAAATCAAAAGCTAAAGTTGTCGTAATTGGAGGGGGAGTGGTTGGAGTAAGTATGCTCTACCATTTAGCAAAAAAAGGCTGGTCTGACGTTGTTTGTGTTGAAAGAAAAGAATTAACCTCAGGATCAACTTGGCATGCAGCTGGATTATTGCCTTTATTTAATATGAGTTATTCTGTGGGTCAACTACATAAGTATGCTGTTGATTTTTACAAAACATTAGAAAAAGAAACTGGTAAAAGTGTAGGCTTTAGTGTCGTCTCAAACATCCGTTTAGCTAGCACAAAAGATAGAATGGATGAGTATCATCAATATGCTGGTGTTGCTCAAACTATTGGAGTTGATGTAAAATTTTTAACACCTAAACAAGTAAAAGAGATTTGGCCTTTATGTAATATTGATGATCTAGTAGGTGCTATTCAACATCCTGAAGACGGATATATTCAACCAGCAGATTTAACACAAGCTTTAGCTACAGGAGCCAGAAATAAAGGAGCAGAAATTTACAGAAACACAACAGTAACAGGAATTAAGCAAACTAAAAATGGATGGGTTGTAGAAACTGATAAAGGAACTATCGAGTGTGAACATGTCGTTTCATGCACTGGAAATTTTGCTAGACAAACTGGAAAAATGGTTGGCCTTGATATTCCTGCAATACCTGTGGAGCATCAATATATAGTTACTGAACCACATCCTGAAATTCAAAAAAGAAAAAAAGATGGTTTACCAGAAATGGGAGTATTAAGGGATAGTGATAGCAGATGGTATATGAGGGAAGAAGCTGGAGGATTACTTTTAGGTCCTTACGAAGATGGAGCTCCAGCTTGTTATGTTGACGGACCTTCAAAAGATTCAGAGTATGAATTATTTCAAGAAGATCTAGACAGACTTGCCCCACATATTGAAGGCGCAATTCATCGTGTGCCAGCTTTTGGAGAAGTGGGAGTTAAAAAAGTTTACAATGGTGCTATTTCTTATACGCCAGACGGAAATCCAATTGTTGGCCCTGCCTGGGGATTAAAAAATTTTTGGATTAATGAAGGACATAGTTTTGGTATCACAGCAGCAGGTGGAGCAGGTTGGCAACTTGCTGAGTGGATAGTCGATGGTGAACCTACTGTAGACATGCTTGGTGTTGAGCCTAGAAGATATGGAGATTATGCTACCAAGTCTTACCTTAAAGAAAAAAATGAAGAAGCTTATTCAAAAGTATTCATTATTCATTACCCAGATGAAGAAAGAGAAGCCGCAAGAACTTTAAGAACATCGCCTTGTTACGATAGAATGAAAAATCTTGGTGCTGTTTTTGGTCAAAAATTCGGATGGGAAAGGCCAAATTTTTTTGCAACTGATGGGATGGAGCAAAAAGATGACTGGTCTTTTAGAAGATCTAAATGGTTTAAAGCAATAGAAAAAGAATGCAAAAATGTAAAAGAAAACGTTGGTTTATTAGACATGACAGCATTTGCAAAATGTAGAATAAAAGGACCAGGAGCGGAAAAATTTTTAGATTATTTAGTAGCTAATAAACTGCCCAAAAAAATAGGAAGAATAGGTTTGTGTCACGCTTTAAACACAAAAGGTGGAGTTCATTCTGAATTTACGATTATGAGAGAGTCAGAAGATAGTTTTTATTTAGTTTCTGCTGGAGCTTTTCAAAGATTAGACCATGACTGGATATATAAATGGATGCCAACAGATGGAAGTGTTCAATTTGAAAATTTAACTAATAACATGGGAGTTTTAGTTGTGTCAGGACCAAAAGCCAGAGAACTGATGTCTAGGGTTTCGAAAGATGATTTTTCAAATGATAATTTTAAATGGTTAAGTGCAAAAAATATTAATGTTGGAAACGCTCCAGTTAATGCCATGAGAGTAAACTTCGTTGGCGAATTAGGTTGGGAATTACATCACTCAATTGAATATCAAAATCACATTTTTGACAAGCTAATGGAAGCTGGTAAAGATCTTGGGCTTAAACCTTATGGTATTAGAGCCATGAATAGTTTAAGAGTTGAAAAATCTTATAAGCTCGTTGGAACCGAACTATCAATAGAATATTCGCCCTATGAATCTGGATTAGATCGATTTGTTCATCCAAACAAAGGAAACTTTATAGGCCTAGAAGCCTTGAATAAGTGGAGAGAAAAAGGTTTTAATAATAAATTAGTGACTATGGAAATTCATAATATTGAAGATGCAGATGTATTAGGAAACAATCCTATTTATGATAATGGAAAAGTTGTTGGTCGAGCAACTGGTGGTGATTTTGGTTTCAGGTTAGGTAAATCAATAGCTTTAGGCATGGTCAAGCCAGCGATTGCGACAACGGGACAAAAATTGAAAATTGATATTCTTGGAAAAATGTATGATGCTACTATTTTAGAAGAGAGTCCTTATGATTCAGAAAACAAACTAATAAGAGCATAAATGAAAATTCTAGTCGCTGTTAAAAGGGTTATTGATTACAACGTACAAATTAGAGTAAAAGAAGATGGAAGTGGTGTAAACACTGACAACGTTAAAATGTCAACAAACCCACCTGATGATAACGCGATAGAAGAAGCGGTAAAATTAAAAGAAACTGGTAAAGTTAAAGAAATTGTAGCTGTTACGATTGGCGAAGAGAAAGCACAGGAAACAGTTCGAAAGGCTTTAGCGGTAGGGGCTGACAGAGGCATACATGTTAAATCAGAAAGCTACGTAGAACCTTTGGGCGTAGCAAAAATTTTAAAAAAAATTGTTGAAAAAGAAAAGCCAGATTTAGTTTTTTTAGGAAAACAAGCTATCGATGACGATTGCAACCAAACAGGACAAATGTTAGCTGCTTTGTTAAGTTGGCCTCAAGGAACTTTTGCCTCTAAAATTGAGCTAAAAGATAAAGTTATTGAAGTAACACGTGAAGTTGATGAGGGTTTAGAAACTATAGAAATTAATTTACCAGCAATCATAACATGCGATTTAAGACTTAACGAACCACGTTTTGCCTCTTTACCAAATATAATGAAAGCTAAGAAAAAACTAATAGAACAATTGAGTGCAAAAGATTTTGATATTGATATAGAAAATAGAATTCAGCTAATAAAAGTAGAAGAACCTCCAAAGAGAAAAGGTGGAATAAAAGTATCTAGTGTTGCTGAATTAGTTGGTAAACTTAAAAATGAAGCTAAAGTAATATAATGTCAATTTTATTAATTTCTGAACATGATAATTCAAATTTAAAAGTTTTTACTTTAAATGCAATTACAGCTGCATCGAAGATTGACCAAGAAATAAATGTTTTAGTTGCTGGAAATAAATGTGAAAGTGTAGCAAAAGAAGTTGCGGCAATTCCTCTAGTAAAGAAAGTTTTGTATTGCGATTCACCTAACTATGAGAATTATTTAGCAGAAAATTTAACACCTTTAATCATTAAATTATCGGAGCCCTATACACATATAATTGCATCAGCAAATACATTTGGAAAAAATTTCATGCCTAGAGTGGCCGCGTTATTAGATGTTAGTCAAATAAGTGATGTAATTAAAATAAATAGTTCTGAAGAATTTTTACGCCCAATATATGCTGGTAATGCTTTTGCAACAATTAAAAGTAATGATAAAAAAAAGTGTATTACTATTAGACCAACGTCATTTGATCCAGCGCCAGCTTCTGGTGGATCTGCTCCAGTAGAAAAAATAGATGTAGTTGATGTACCAAATATTTCAAAATTTATTAAGAGAGAAGAAACAAAATCTGAAAGGCCTGAACTGGGAACAGCAAGAATTGTAATTTCAGGTGGAAGGGGTATGCAAAGTGGTGAAAATTTTAAGCTTATAAATTCTATAGCAGATAAATTAAATGCTGCTGTCGGAGCATCCAGAGCCGCAGTTGATGCTGGGTATATAGGAAATGATCATCAAGTTGGACAAACTGGTAAAGTAGTTGTTCCAGACTTATATATTGCTGTAGGAATATCTGGTGCAATACAACATTTGGCTGGAATGAAAGAAAGCAAAGTCATAGTAGCAATCAATAAAGATGGTGAAGCACCAATTTTCAGTATAGCGGATTATGGACTTGAAGCAGATTTATTTGAAGCTTTGCCTGAGTTTTTAGATGAGTTAAATAAACTCAACACTATCCAAAAATAAAAATTTTGATATAGTTGTTCATATGTCTAGAGAAGTAATGGAATACGATGTTGTGATAGTTGGAGCGGGACCTTCAGGATTATCAACTGCAATAAAACTAAAACAACTCGATGCTAATTTAAATATCTGCATCCTGGAAAAAGGAGCAGAAGTTGGATCTCATATTTTAAGCGGAAATATTTTTGAAACAAAAGCTCTCGATGAACTACTGCCTAAATGGAAAGAAGACGGAGCTCCAGTCAAAGTGAAAGTTAATAAAGAAAGATTTTTATTTTTAGGAAAAAATAAATCCTTAAGTTGGCCTACATGGCTTTTGCCATCTGTGCAAAAAAATCATAAAAATTATATTATTAGTTTAGCTAATCTATGTCGCTGGCTAGCTGAAAAAGCTGAAAAAATAGGTGTTGAAATTTTCCCTGGGTTTCCAGCAAGTGAAATTATTTATGCAAAAGATGGATCCGTTAAAGGTGTAGCCACCTTAGATATGGGATTAGATAAAGATGGTAATAAAAAAGATGGCTATGAACAAGGAATGGAGTTGCATGGCAAAGTAACTGTTTTTGCCGAAGGATGTAGAGGTCACTTAGGTAAAGAGCTTATTAAAAAATATAATCTTGATAAAGGAAAAGACCCACAACAATACGGCATAGGTTTTAAAGAAATATGGGAAGTGAGCAGCAACCAACATGAAGAAGGATTAATTATGCATACTGTAGGTTGGCCTCTTGATAATTCGACATATGGAGGAAGCTTTGCTTACCATGCTGAAAACAAACAAATTTACATTGGTTACGTAATTGGCTTAGATTATAAAAATCCATACCTTTCACCTTTTGATGAATTCCAAAGATTTAAAACTCACAAAGAAATAAAAAAAATATTAGAAGGGGGAAAAAGAATTGCGTATGGAGCGAGAGCTTTAATTGAAGGTGGTTTCCAAAGTTTACCTAAAATGCATATGCCAGGAGCACTCTTAGTGGGGTGTGACGCAGGAACTTTAAATATGCCTAAAATTAAAGGTACTCACACAGCTATGAAAAGTGGAATTATTGCGGCAGAAACGATTTTTGAAAACATTAAAAATAAAATTGATTTATCTTTATATGATAAAAAATTTAAGAGTAGCTGGGCATACAAAGAACTTTATGCAGCAAGAAATGTTAAACCAAGTTTTAGCTGGGGTTTAATTTTAGGAATTTTATTTACAGGATTAGATCAAATAATATTTAGAGGAAAGCTTCCATTTACATTAAAGCACAAGCACGCTGATCATGAAACGCTGAAATCAATAGATCAAATTGAAAAAATCGAATATCCAAAACCAGACGGAAAGATTAGTTTTGATAAAACAAGTTCAGTATATTTAACGGGCACCAATCACAGGGAAAATCAACCAGTGCATCTACAATTAAAAGATTCTGAATTGCCAATAAAGTATACTTTAGAAAAGTATGATGAACCCGCCCAAAGATATTGTCCAGTTGGTGTTTATGAGGTACAAAAAGACAAAGATAGTTTGAATCCAAAATTTGTTATCAACTCACAAAATTGTATACACTGCAAAACATGCGATATTAAAGAACCATCTCAAAACATTACTTGGGTGGCTCCAGAAGGTGGTGGTGGCCCAAGATATGGAAACATGTAAATAAAATGAAAAAAATAATATTAACTATATTATTATTATTTTGTGCACAAGTAAGTTTGGCAAACTCTGTAATTGATAATTTGAAAGAAAAAAAAAAAACATCATATCTAGACTTTATACTTTTAAAAATTGAAACTAAATTAATTCAAAGGCATAGTCTCCTAGGTTCACAACCTCTAGCTTTGAGGATTCAGTATCAAAACGTTGGTTCTCAAATTGAATTTAATGAAGAAGAATCTAAAATTATAATTACAATAATAGCAATAATGGATAAAAAGAGATATGCAGAAAAAAAATATAAACCTAAGATTTCAGATTGCAATATAATAAGAAACTTACTCTTATACGGAAAATATGGATATAATTTGATTTTTCAAAAAAGAAATAAATATCTTACAAATGAAGATATGGAAGAACTATACGTTACTAGATTTTTAAGTAACTTATCTCTTTCAGACAAAGAAATAAATTATTTGCTAAAAAATACTTTCGTCGAAGCAAAAATAATTGATACACTTAGAGGAAATGATATTTTTTGTGAGGGTAATGTTGCAAGAGATCTTAAATAAGATCTTTATCAAGATAGATCAATAGCAAATTTTTTTAATTTTTCTAAAGGAATTACTTCCAGAGTTTTATAATTTGTTTTTTTTAGAAAAATTTTGCAAGCAGTTCCCGCTTCAATTGCTTGAGAAAAAGTTACAGCACATATACACCAGCTATCACCATTTTTTAGTCCAGGGAAATTAAATTCTGGATGTGGAGTTATTAAATCATTTCCTATTTCTTTAGCCCATTCTAGAAATGCTGTGGTCACACTAGCGCAAACCGTATGAATTCCATTATCATCTTCATTAGTATTGCAGCATCCATCTCTAAACCAACCCGTAACAGGCTTTGTAGAGCAACTTTCAATATCTTCCCCTAATACATTTTTTTGATTAATTTTTTTAGGCATTATAATTTTGTTGGATTGGGTTCATCTTTATAAACTTTTTTAGGATCAAATAACTTATTTTTTTCAGTAAATTCTAATTCTAAAGATTCAGTATTTTTAATTTTTCCAAGAGGAATTGACCTATAAAAACATGATCGATAACCCACGTGACAACTAGCTCCGCTACCTATATCTACAGACATCCAAATAGAGTCTTGATCGTCATCAATCTTAATTTCCTTAACTTTTTGAACAAAACCACTTATTTGACCTTTATGCCAAATCTTTTTTCTTGATCGACTCCAATAGTGCGCCTCTTTACTTTCTATTGTCTTTTTTAAAGATTCGCCATTCATGTAACTGTGCATCAAAATGTCACCAGTTTGAAAATCAGTTGTTATCACAGGTATTAGGCCATTTTCATCAAATTTTGGCTCTAAATACTTGCCTTCCTCGACCTCTCTAATATTATCTCTTTTTTTAAACATAAATTATAATATATAAATATTTTAACTTAATATAAAATTAATAATATGAAATTAGTCAAAGATACAGATCAATCAAAAAAGAAAACTGAGGAAGTTTCTGATGAAAAAGCAGAAGCGGCTGTTAGGACTATTATTCAATGGATAGGGGAAGATCCTGATCGTGAAGGCTTGGTTGCAACACCTAAAAGGGTAACAAAAGCCTTTAAAGAATATTTTGAAGGATACAAACAAGACCCAGGCAAGTTTTTAGCTAAAACTTTCACTGAAGTAGAGGGATACGATGACATGGTTATAGAAAAAAATATAAGCATTCAAAGTCATTGCGAACATCATATGGCACCAATTATCGGGGTTGCTCACGTAGCATATATACCCTCAGATAAAGTTGTTGGATTAAGTAAATTAGCAAGAGTAGTTGAGGTTTTTTCAAAAAGACTACAAACGCAAGAAAGATTGACAATGCAAATAGCCAAAACAATAATGGGAACTCTTAAACCACGTGGGGTTGCAGTTACTATAGATGCCTCCCATCAGTGCATGACAAATAGAGGAGTTAGAAAAGAAAATGCAACCACAGTGACTAACTATTTTCTTGGTGCATTTAAAGATGATTTAAGTTTTCAAAATAGATACTTAAGATATATTAATAAAGATTAATATTTTTAAGATACTAATATTTTACCAAAATGAACGACAAGTTTAAAGCAATAATCCTAAATCAATCTGGCGAAAAATTTTCTAGAGAAGTTAAAATAATAGATAAAAATTTTTTTAAAACAGGAGATGTTTTAGTAAAAATTGAATATTCTGGATTAAATTATAAAGACGCTCTTATTTTAAAAAATGGAGCTAGACTTGTTAAAGATTACCCTCACATACCTGGTATAGATTTTTCTGGCAAAGTTTTAGAAAGTGAAAATAAAAATTTTAAGAATGGCGATGAAGTTATTTTAACCGGATGTAGGGTTGGAGAAATATATCCTGGTGGATATTCACAAATAGTGAAAGTAAAAAGTGAATTGTTAGTAAAAAAACCAGAAACAATTTCAAATAAAAATGCAATGATTCTTGGAACTGCAGGCTTTACATCACTGTTATGTTCTTTTGCAATTAAAGCAAGGGAAGAATTATTATTAGGTGAAAAAGTCAGCGATGTATTAGTTACAGGTGCAACAGGTGGCGTTGGAAGTATAGCTGTAATGATACTTTCTAAGTTTGGTTACAATGTTACAGCAATGACAGGTAAAGAAAATAAATCTGAATACTTAAAAGAACTAGGGGCAAAAAAAATTATTGAGAGAAAAGATTATGAAGGAGAAGCAAAATTATTAGATAAAGGATTATGGGATGGTGTTGTAGACACTGTGGGTGGAAATGTTTTAGCAAACGTTATTTCGCAAACTAGACCAAATGGCATTGTTGCTGCGTGTGGTAACGCAGGTGGAATCAAGCTAAATACATCGGTGATGCCTTTTATTATTAGAGGTGTAAAATTATGGGGAATAGATTCAGTGATGATTAGTAAAAAAAGAAGAGATTTTATTTGGTCTCAAGTTACTGACTTAGTTGACTTTAAGCTTTTAGAAAAAAATATAAAAACTGTTAATTTAGAAGAGCTATTAACTATTTTTCCAGATATGTTAAGTGGAAAAACTTCTGGAAGAATTTTGGTAGACCTAAATAAATAGTATGGACTGGGATAAATTAAAAATTTTTCATGCTGTTGCTGAAGCTGGAAACTTTACAAAAGCAACGTATATTCTTAATCTAAGTCAATCAGCTATTAGTAGACAAATTCAATCGTTAGAATTTGAGTTAAAAACTCAGCTTTTTGAAAGACATGCGAGAGGACTTTCTTTAACTGAGAATGGTGAGTATTTGTTTAAAACTGCTCACGAAGTAATTTCAAAGTTAAAAGATGTTGAATCAACCTTAACTGACAAAAAAAATAAACCTAGCGGGAAATTAACAGTAACCACTGTTGTCAGTTTTGGGACAACATGGTTGACTCCAAGAATTCAGGAATTTATGAAACTCAACCCTGAAATAGAAATAGAATTAATTTTTGATGATAGAGAGCTTGACTTGAGCACTCGACAAGCTGACATTGGTATATGGATGAGAAGACCTAAACAGTTAAACTATATACAAAAAAAGTTAATAGATATTAATTATCATATTTATGGATCTGCTAAATATCTAGAAGAAAATGGTCATCCAAAAAATATATCTGATTTAAATAAACATAAATTTATTTCTTATGGCAGAGGAGCTCCTTCACCTGTTTTTAACCCTGACTGGTCATTAAAATTAGGAATTAAAGACAGCAAAAAAAGAAAACCAGTTATGAAAGTAAATAGTGTTTATGGATTATTATTGGCTGTTCAAAGTGGAGTTGGTTTGGCTGCGTTACCAGATTATATGACTGTATCATTACCTAATTTAATAAGAGTGTTGCCTCATATAGAAGGACCAAAAACTGATGCTCATTTTGTCTACCCTCAATCACTAAAAAATGTTGCTAGAATAATAGCTTTTAGGAACTTTTTGTATAGCAAAGTAAGTAAATGGGAATTTTAAAAACTACTTATAAGTCTCAGTCTTAATTTTTAAGGTAGCACCCTCTTCAATAGATAATCTTTTTTGAGATAATACACCCTCGATATCGGCTGTATCTTTAATTACAATTTTTTCTGAATTTACATTTCCTTTTAGGATCCCTCCTAAAGAGGCATTGTTTGATGAAACATTTCCTTTAATTGTTGAATTTGCATGGGTTTCAATTTCCTCAGCTTTGATATCACCAGTTACTTTAGCATCTAATATAAGTTTATCTTTTTCTACTAAATCACCTTCAATAGAAACGTCTGATAAAAGAATTGATATTTTTTGTTCGCTCATATATTTTTACAACTAATCATATACATAGAAATAGCAGTCTCCTATACACTTTTTGGTTGTAATCAGTATGCGACATCCTGTGCGATTGATAATCATTATCATTGATAATAGTTATCATTCTAATTATATTAATTAAACTAGAAAGATTAAAATGAAAAAAATTACAATTATTGCGTTTTTTTTAAGTTTATTTGTAAACATAGTGCTAGCAGATGGACATTCAGAAGTTAACGTATTTAGTGCGAGACATTACGATTCAGATGTTCAACTTTATGAAAAATTTACAGCAAAAACTGGAATTAAGGTAAACGTTGTATCTGGAAAAGATAAAGCAATTCAAAAAAGAATAGCTGAAGAAGGTAAAGACTCAAAAGCTGATCTATATATTACTGCAGACGCTGGAAGATTAGGAGCTTTCCAAGCTAAAGGAATGTTTCAAAAGGGAGCAAGTTCAAAAGCTATAAAAGCAGTTGTGCCTTCAAACTTTAGAACAGCTTATTGGACTGGAATAGCTAAGAGGGCCAGAATAATTTATTATTCTCCAGAAAGAGTAAGTGCTAGCGATCTTCAAGGTATGACATACGAAAGTCTTGCTGATTTAAAATGGAAAGGTAAAGTTGTAATAAGAAAATCAAACAATGTTTACAACCAATCACTTGTTGCTTCATTAATTAAAAATAATGGAAAAAAAGCAACTGCTGAGTGGGCTAAAGGTGTCGTTGCTAATATGGCAAGAGACTCTAAAGGAAATGACAGAGCTCAAATTTTAGCTGTTGCAGCTGGTGAAGCAGATTTAGCGGTAGCTAACACATATTATCTAGCTCTTATGTTGTCTGGAAAAAAAGGAGCAGAACAACAAGCGGCCGCAAAGAAAGTTAAACCATTTTTCCCAAATCAAGATGGAAGAGGAACTCATATGAACATTAGTGGTGGCGGAATATTAAAATATGCACCAAACAAAGCTAATGCGGTTAAGTTGCTTGAGTTTTTATTAACTAAAGAAGCCCAAGAACATATAGTTAATAATACTTTTGAGTATCCAATGATTAATGGAGTTGAACCCCACGAACTTGTTGCCCAAATGGGTTTGAGTTTTAAACAAGATTTAAAAACTAAGGTTTCTTCATATGGAAAAAAACAAGCTGATGCACTAGAAGTGATGTTAGCAGCTAACTGGAAATAATTATTAATTATGTTTAAAACTAATAAAAAAAAAATAATAGGTTTTAAACTTAAAAAAAATACCCCTTTACTGCCTCTAACAGTAAAGGGACAATCCATAAACTGAGAATAGAAAATATTAAAGAGAGAGTTAGATTAAAAAAAATTCAAGATATAAATGGAATGCAAATAACTTATGATGTTATTAAAAAAAAAAATTAAGAGTTTATTTAATGTTAACTATAATAAATCTGCAAAGCCATGCAATCCCTGCATGGATGCGTGTAAAAAAGTTGATAAGAAAATAAATGGGAGAAGACTATCAAATGTTAATAATAAAGAAATGATAGAAATTTTAAAAGTTTCTTTTTCCTTTTAATTGATAGTTTAATACTGTGCCTACTAGCTATTCCTCTAAGTAGACTAGTAGGCATAATAAAACTTATTAATATTAATCAAAAAGTGTTAGAAAATGTATGGTATGGGAATTAAAAAAATTAACGTTTGGTATCTTGCTTCATTTTTAATATCGTTTGCTGTAGCTATACCTATCATTACAGTTTTTAGCAGTTTTTTTGAAACCACAAGTAGTTATTCTTCTATTTTAAAAAATACATTCCTTTACGAATATATTTACAATTCAATATTTCTTTTAGTTGGAGTTTTGTTTTTAACTTTTATCATTGGTGTTGGTTGTGCTTACATTGTTTCATTTTATAAGTTTCCTGGTGTTAATTTTTTTAAATGGGCTTTGATCTTATCTTTTGCAGTTCCTGCATATATTTATGCATATTCGTTAACAGCTTTTTTCGAAAATTTTGGAACAGCTTTTTCAATCATAAAAAATATATTTGGTGATGGTGAATACAATTCATTAATACCTAAATTTGATGGAATGTTAGGTGCAGTTATTTCCATCTCATTTTCTTTATTTGGATACGTTTATGTATTAACCAGAGCCTCATTTCATTATCAATCGCAAAACCTGATTGAGTTAGGTAAAAATCTTGGTTTTTCTAAAAAAAAATCGTTCTTTAAAATAATTTTACCATCTGCTAGACCTGCAATTGTTGCAGGACTTTCTTTGGTAGCTATGGAGACACTTTCTGATTTTGGATCAGTTTCATTCTTTGGTGTATCAACATTAACAACAGGAATATATAATGCCTGGATATCATTTGATGATCTTGCCTTAGCTAATAGACTATCTTTTTATCTATTAATTTTTATTTTAGGCTTATTTATTTTAGAAAATTTTTCTAGAAAAAAAGCACAATACCACACACCTTCCAGAGGAGGTTTCAAATCAAAATCATTAATCTCTTTATCAGGCTATAAATCTTTCTTTGCTTTCATGTTTTGTTTTGTAGTATTTTTTATAAGTTTTTTATTTCCAGTTTTACAAATGCTTTATTGGACAATTATTTTTCCAAAACATTTGATTGATTTAAATATTATGGAACTGTTTCTAAATACAATGTTGTTAGTTTTTTTATCTTGTTGCGTCTTAATTTCTTTATCTTTTATTTCAAATTATGGAAATAGAGTTTCTAAAAGTAAATTTCTTGAACTCTTAACAACTTTTTCTGTTTCTGGCTATGCAATACCCGGAGTAATTCTTGCGGTCGCATTCATAACTTTTATTGCGTGGTTTGACAATAACATTATTAGTTTTTTTGGATTAACAAATATTAAATCAATTTTTATAGGATCTATTCTAGGATTAGTAATTGTTTATTTTATAAGATTTTATTCTTTGGCATGTAATGGAATTAAATCAGGGTATTTAAAAATAAATTATTCTATAGATGAGAGTGCATATCTACTTGGTTATTCAAAATTTAAAACTTTTTCAAAGATACATATTCCATATTTAAAAAGTTCTGTATTATTAATTGGTATACTAATTGCAATTGAGATTATAAAAGAGCTACCTATCACCCTTATTATGAGGCCTTTTAATTTTGAAACTTTTGCAACTACTGCATATATTTTTGCGTCTCAAGATCTATTGGAGGCTGCCGCTGCGCCTTCTTTGTTTCTTATTATTATTGCAAGTATCTTTATTTTAGTTACATCTAAGTATATTCTTAAGGATTAAATGTTATGACAGAAAATTTTTTAGAAATTAACAATGTTACATTTGCTGCTAGTGATAAGAACAAAGTAAGCAATGTATCGTTAAATATTGAAAATGAAGGTGATATTATTTGTCTTTTGGGTCCATCTGGAATTGGCAAAACAACAATCCTACGTACTATAGCTGGTTTAGAAAAAGTTCAATCGGGTAAAATTACTTTAAAAAATAACATTATATCTTCTAAAGATATTCACGTTGAACCTGAAAAGAGAAATATTTCACTATCCTTTCAAGATAATTGTTTGTTTCCTCATTATAGCGTAATTCAAAACATTGAGTTTGGGGCAGCAAGAAACAAAAAAAATAAAAAAGATTTAAGTATTAGTGAGGTAGTAAAATTTCTTCATTTGGAACATATCGCGGACAAATTTCCTCATGAAATTAGCTCTGGAGAAGCTCAAAGGTCATCACTAGCAAGATCATTGTTATCTAAGCCTGATTTATTATTATTGGATGAACCTTTATCAAATATTGATCAAAGTTTTAAAGAAGAAATTCAAGTAAAATTAAAACAAGTTTTAAATGAATTAAAAATTACCACAATTATTGTTACGCATGATTCTTATGAAGCGTTTTATTTGGGATCGAAATGTGGAATTATTTTAAATGGACAGCTTAGGCAGTATGACGATCCATATAATGTCTATCATTTTCCTAATTCAGTTGAAGTTGTAAACTTTTTAAATAGAGGAATTTTAATACCAGCCAAAGTAACTGGTGAAAATAGCTTGGAAAATGATGATCTTGGAACTATTAAAGGTAATTTTATTAAACATTATCCAAAAGGCTCCGATGTTCAGCTTTTACTTCAGCCTGAAGATCTCGAGCATGATGATAAAAGCAATTTAAAATTAGAGGTGGTGGACAGAAAATTTAGAGGTACCAATTTTATTTATACTCTTAAAACTTTAAGCAATTTATTGATACCTGTTTTTGTTCACTCCCATCACATTCATCAACACGAAGTAGACGAAAAGTTTGGGATAAAAAGACCTATAAATATTGATCATATAGTTTGCTTTTAATTTTTTAATTTAATATAATTTTTTTGCAGGGGTGTCATAACAGACTGAGATTATACCCTAACAACCTGTCCGGTAATTCAGAAAGGGAGAAAATGGATAAAGTAAACTTTATAAATCAATCAACATCATTAATATTAGTTATAACAATAAGCTTAACCTTTACTTTGGTGGGATTACTTTATTCAAAAAAATATAAAGGTCTTAATAATTATTTAACAGCAAATAGAAGTGTAGGATATTTTTCCTTATCGACAAGTCTAGTTGCTTCAGCACTTGGTGCTTGGATATTATTTGGTCCAGCTTCTGCAGCAACATGGGGAGGGATAGGAGCGGTTATAGGATATGCTTTGGGGACGGCATTTCCAATGATCTTTTTGTTATTTTTAGGAAAAAAAATAAGAAATGAATTTCCTGAAGGAGCAACTTTAATAGAATTTCTAAGAAAAAGATTTAAAAAAAATTTATTCAGATTAGTTTTATTCATGAGCATTTTTTATATGTTTGTATTTTTATGCGCTGAAGTTACTGCAGTTGCAATACTGATAAATTATATTTCTGGAACAGCGCTCTGGATTACAGCTTTTATAGTGTTGACGTGCACATTAACATACACACTTTACGGTGGGTTACGGGCTTCTATTTTTACAGACACTATTCAATTAATAGTAATTGTAGTTTTACTCATAACATCTGTCTTTTATTTAACTAAATTTACAGGCAATCAATTTTCATTTGAATTTATTAACCAAAAAAATCCTCAGTTATTAAGTGGAAGTTATGCTCTTAATTATACAGCTGGATTAACTTTTTTTATCGCAGTTGCTGCAACTAATCTTTTTCATCAAGGGAATTGGCAAAGAGTTTATGCTGCAAAAAATAACGAAGTTTTGAATAGGAGTTTAATAATTTCATTTATAATAATTATACCAATTGTTTTTTTTATGGGATTTTGTGGTTTGGTAGCTATATCAATCGATCCTAGTGTTGTTCCAGATCTGAGTTTTTTTTCTTTGCTATTGAAAGATCAAACTAAATTTTTATCTATAATAGTAATAATTTTGGGACTTTCTTTGACGATAAGTACTGTGGATACATTAGTTAATGCACTATCAAGTTTAGTTATAGTCGATGCAAAAGCTGCATTAAACTTAACGAGGAAAGTAGATTATTTAAAACTTTCAAAATATTTTATAATAGGTTTATCTTTCATTAGTTTTATTATATCCTCAAAAGGATTTAGTGTTTTGTATCTATTTTTGTTAGCAGATTTATTTTGTTGTGCTTTCGTATTAACTGTTTTTTATAGTTTTTATAATAAACAACTAAATGAAAAAATAGCATACACATCGATAATTTTAGGTTTAGTTGGTGGCCTTCTTTTATTTCCGGCTCCTGATTTTTCAAAGAGTTTATTGGTAGGAATTATACTACCAACAGAGTTATTTCCTCTATTTATTTCAAAATCTTTACTTTTTAATTCATTTTTAGTTGCAACAGTTGGACCAGCAATTGTTATAATGCTTTATGATTCCATTAAAAGACGATAACTCTACTTCAGTAAAACCAATAGTTACTTATTTTATAATTGGCACGTGTATTTTGCTTTTTCTAATTCAGCTTAGTTCACAATCATATAAAACTGGTCAACTATTTTACTCATACGGATTAATACCTTCGGTTTTAATGGGACATAAGCAATTACCGATAGATCTTTATGCTATACCTTCTTTACTAACTATATTTACTTCTATGTTTGTCCATGGAGGCTTTATGCATTTAATTGGAAACATGCTTTATATGTGGATTTTTGCAGATAACATTGAAGATGATTTAGGAATGTGGAAATTTATTATTTTTTATTTTCTCTGTGGATTTGGTGCGGCTATGTCACAAGTTTTAATGGATACACATTCACAAATACCAATGGTCGGAGCAAGCGGAGCTATTGGTGGCATATTAGGAGCTTATTTAATAAATTATCCAAAGGCGCGCGTTCTTGTACTAATACCTTTTGGGTTTTTTAGTCAACTAGTTAAGATAAAAGCTTTATATGTTTTGGGCTTTTGGTTTATTTTACAGTTTATCAATTCAGTTACGAACTCATCACAAGCAGGTGGAGTTGCTTACGCAGCTCATATTGGTGGTTTTATTTCAGGAATTGTTTTAATATTATTTTTTAATAAAAAAAAAGTTAAAAAAGAACCTTGGAACAAATGAGTTATATATTACCATTTATTATATTAATTACTATAGTTGTTTTTATTCATGAATATGGACATTATTATTTTGCTAAAAAGTTTGGTGTTGGAATAACAGACTTTTCAATAGGGTTTGGAAAAGAAATTTTTGGATGGAACGATAATTATGGAACAAGATGGAAAATTTGCTGGATACCTTTAGGAGGTTATGTAAAATTTTTTGGAGATCGCAATGTATTCAGCCAAGATGAACAAAAAAAATTAATTAATAAGTACGATAAAGAAAGTCAAAAAAAATTATTTATACTTAAACCTCTGTACCAAAGATCTATAATAGTCGCAGCTGGACCTATAGCAAATTTTATTTTAGCTATTTTAATTTTTGCAATAATAAATTTTTTTATTGGGAAAGATTTTACACCAGCGGTAATTGATCAAGTTGAAGATAATAGTCCAGCTTTTTTTGCAGGAATTAAAAAAGGTGATCAAATTATTTCTATAGATCAGAATAAAGTTGAAAGTATTTTAGAAGTTTCTACTTTTATTAATACCTCAAGCTCAGATACTATTGAGTTTTTACTATTAAGAAATGAAGAAAAAATTTCTTTATTTATTACCCCTAAATTAATAAATGGAGAGGATCAACTAGGCAATCAAATTAAAAAAAAAATAATTGGTGTTAAATTGGCACCTTTAAATAATAGCTTTAACAAAAAACCTCTTGGACTAACTAAATCAATATATTATTCTGTTAAAGAAGTTTGGTATGTGACTACAAGTTCGCTGCGTTATTTGGGAAAAATTTTTACTGGATCGGGAGATCCCTCTCAATTGGGTGGACCCATAAGAATAGCTCAGATTACTGGGCAAGTATTTGAGTACGGAATTGTTCCTTTCTTTAGCATAATGGCCTATATCTCGGTAAGTCTGGGTCTGATTAATTTATTTCCAATCCCAATGCTCGATGGAGGACATTTAATGTTTTACTCTTTTGAAAAAATATTAGGCAGACCATTAAATCAAAAAACCCAGGAATTTCTTTTTCGAATCGGTTTATTTTTGTTGTTATCACTAATGTTTTTTGCAACTTTTAATGATTTGAAATCAATAGGTCTATTTTAAATAGGTTTTTTAAGAAAAAAAAATAACCAAAAAAGTAAGCAAATACGGGCTTTTTTGTTTTGAAAACTATATATTGTGTTGATATCTTGCAAAGATACTAAAAAAGTGTTGATTTTCCTCACAATTATGAGAAGAGTAAAATAACCATAAAAAAAGGGGTTAAAATGAACAAAAAACAATTAATTGGGAAAATATCAGCATCAATGAATCTTAGTAAAGCTGACGCAGAGCGTCAATTTGATGGCATTACTGAGATTATTTTGAGCTGTTTAAAGAACGACGAACAAGTGAAAATCGCTGGTTTTGGTACTTATAAAGTTGCCAAAAGAAAAGCTAGAGTGGGCAGAAACCCTAGAACAGGGGAACAAATACAAATTGGTGCCTCACAAAAAGTTAAGTTTCTTCCAGCAAAAGCACTTAAAGAAATGTTTAACAAATAAGATTAAATTAAACAGCCTTTATAAGAATTAAATAAAGGCTGTTTAATAACAAACACCAAATATTAGTAATTTTCATTATCTTTCCACACTTTTTCCCAATCCATATTTGGCGATACACCAAATATAGAGTTTATATTGGTACAATGAAGAGCCATGGAAGGAATTGGAGAAAGACAGTATTCCAAATTATAAATATCGTGAAGGGGTTTTTCAAATGGATAATGCTCAAATTCACACATAGAAATAAATTTATCCCAATGCTTATTTAACAACGCTGAACTAGTCAAAAAAGTGCATAAAGTTTCATTTATTATTCTCCAGTGTTTTGTAGCCCCTAACAATACGTATGCTGGATCTAGTTTTGTGTATAGAAAAGGATAGTCTGCGGGACACAATATTAATTCATTATTTAGTTGAGAGGAAATTCTTTCATAAGTTAAAATCATTTCATTAAAAGTTTCCCTTTGATGTAAATAATCATCTTCAACAAAATATATTAAATCATCACATTTAGTCTTGGCTTCTAACAAAGATTTATAAATATTACACATATTAGAAATTTGATTGTTAGTAACAATCTCCTTCTTTGCATTAATTTTATTTATCTTTTTAATAAATTCATTAATATTTAAAGAAATAATTGTATTTTCAAAACCAGATTCATCTAATTGTTTTTTTAACTGGTTTAGATCTTCTTTTTTTGAGTTGTGATCAATATTTATTATATTAAATTTAATATTTGGAAAAGATGTTTTTGCTAACCTTAATGATGAAATTATTGAATTGAGGGAACGGAAAGTATATTCAGATTTATTTTCTTCAAACAATCTTTTTTTACTTTGGGTTAACATATTAACGGTAGTACAAGATCTGAAAATTACAGTTAAAGCTGTAACTTTACGTGAGATTTTAACCTCACCCAAAGGAATGCTAATAGATTTTTTTCCTTGAACGCTTAAATTTTCGCCAAGTAGTTTTTTTTGAGTAGGAACCTCAAGTTTATTTTGATCAATAATTTCATAACCTAAAATTCTACAAATTTTAATAAATATTTTTTTTAAAGTATTCGTTTTAGTTAAGTTTTTTTGTATTTTCATAAATTGCCAAATTTTGAAATATAGTCTATTATTAACTTATTATGTCAATAAAATCATCAAAAACTCTTGTCGATGAAGCTTTGAAAGTAATTAAAACTTTAGAACCCGTTGAAGCCAAAGAACTTCAAGATCAGAAAAAATGCACCTTAATCGATATAAGAGATGTAAGAGAATTGCATAGCCAAGGAGGTATAAAGGATGCAATTCATATTCCAAGAGGAATGTTAGAATTTTGGTTAGATCCAGCAAGCCCATATTATAAAAAAGAAAAATTTGGTGATGTTAATAAAAAAATGATCCTTTTTTGCGCAGGAGGGTTACGCTCAGCGTTAGCAACAAAATCTTTAAATGAAATGGGTTATAAAAACATAGCCCATATTAATGGTGGATTTGCATCTATGGTAGAGAGTGGCTTTAAGATTATAAAAGAATAAAAAATTATTTTTTTGCTTCTATAAAAGCAAATTCTAAACGATCTTGTCCCCAAAACATTTTGTTATTAATTAAAAAAGTTGGAACACCAAATACACCTTTTTTGTGAGCATCATCAGTTCTTTTTTTTAAATCATCTTTATTTTTCTGTTGATTTGCTTCTAACAAAAAAAGTTTTGGATTTATATCTAAATTCTTAAGTAGCTTTTCAACTATATTATTATCATTTAGGTTTAATCCATCTTTCCAAATTGAATCAAAGACTTTATTAATAAAATTTTGAGCAAAACCTTTTTTTTCAGCAATCATCACACATCTCATTAGAGTCAAAGTCATAATTGGAAAATAATTATTAAATCTAAATTCTATATTATTTTTTACTGCCCAAAGTTTACAATCTTTAATCATATATTTTGCTTTAATTGGTATATCAGCATTAGGTTTGATTCCTGATAGTTTAAGTAGCCCTCCCAACAGAATGGGCATGTATTTCATTTTTATAGAGTTTTCTTTTTCAAACTTTCTAATCCTTTTGTGAGCTATGTAAGTATATGGGCTGGCAAAATCAAAATAAAATTCAAATTGCTTAATCATAAAAACTCAGTTTTTTAGAATAAAATACTCGTATAAACCAATACAAAATTAAACCCAAAGGTCCCGTAAAATAAACTAAAATTACTGGTATTAAAATTAATCCTCTTGAAATGTTATATTTTAACCCATCTCTAGTTACCCAAGATCCTATAAAAAGATTTATTGCTAAATAATGTATCCAGAAAAGAAGCAAAAAACTTTCAGTAGCAAATATTATGTACAGATTATCTAAACTTAGATATAAATTAAATATATTTAAAATAGGTTCGTTTAAGAGGATAATTTGATATATTATATAAATATAAATTGATCCAAAAATTAGTGGCAAAACTACAGAGTTTAAAAAAATTTTTGATAAACTGGAATTTGGAATAAAAATTAACATTAACCAAAATGGCAAAGCACCAAAATTAGCCCACAAATAAATGTTTTCAAATGTCAAATAATCCTTAAACTGAATAAGCATAAAATTTTAATTATCAATATAGTATATAAAAATTGTGAATCCTATATCAAATAAGAAAGACTTAGAAACGACAATAGAAGAGCTAAGGGAATTCTCTTACACTTATTTAGAAAAATATAGCCCCTCTAAACAACAATTAAGAATATTTTTGTTTAAAAAATGTTTAAAAAAAAAGAAGAAAATATATAACAAAAAAGAATTATTTAATCTAATAGATGAGGTTATCCTTTCATTGGAAGGTCAAAAGCTTTTAAGTGATAAATATTATTCAGATTTTAAATCCAAAACGTTTCTTAGAAAAGGATATTCGTTAAACAAAATTCGACATAGTTTAATTAAGAAAGGAATTGATGATAAATATATTAAAGCCAGCATATCAAAAATTAAAGAAGATGAATCTGATCCGGACTTTTTTTCTGCCATCAAAATATGCAAAAGAAGGAGAATAGGACCTAGCAGAGAAGAAGCCAATAGATCAATCTTTTATAAAAAAGATATTTCAATTTTAGCAAGATCTGGTTTTAGCTACGAAACCTGCACCAAAGTTTTAGCAATACCTAAAGAAGAATTCAAAAAATTCTGTAAACTAATTTAAATTTATTAATTAATCTTTTTTACTATTTTCGTAAAGATAATCTATTCTTCTTTTCAAAGATTTTTTTACATATAAAAAAAAAAGCACCCCAAACAATGTTACAGAAACTACTATAATAAGTATTGTTTTTAACATTTAGATTTTTTTTGCTTAGATCTTTTGTTATGGAGCTATTATTAAAGAATTATCTTTTTCTTTTGGAAAGTATGTTATCTGCGTTACTTCTTTGTTAATAGCATCTAGAGCGTGCTCCGCAATAGTTTTGCCCGTACCCTTTTTGATTAAATAATTGGCTCCAGTAGTAAACCCTGATTGAACAAGAGATGCAGAGGTGAATCCAGAAGTAGCTGGTCCCACTAGCGCCATAGGCACCATAAAACAACCTGATAAAATAGCACCAAGTGCTATTAACATAGCCAATTTTTTAAACATCGATTCCCCTTTAATTGTAAATCTTATATTGATTTGATATTAAAAAAAAGAAGTAAATGATCCACTGAAGTACAACTAAAAGTTGAATTACTGATTTAAATTTTTTGATCTTTTTGCAATCAAGCTTATGTTTTTATAATTTTTTTTTCCATATAAAAAATTTTTACTATGGTGATCTGTTATATTTCCACCAGCATGCTCTAAAATTGCATGTCCCGCTGCTATGTCCCACTCGAAAGCTCTTGCATTGGCTGCGTAAATATCAGCCTCACCAGCAGCAAGAGTACAAAATTTAAAAGAACTGGACATTTTTATAGTACGAGACACGTTATATTTTTTATATATATTTACAACTTCAGGTGGGGTTGATCTAAAATTTTCCAATCCAACAATTTCATTTATAAAATTTTTTTTACAATTTAGTTTTTTTCTCTTACCCTTGCTCAGTTCAAAAGCTAAGTTTGGTCCATATGAAAAAAACAATCTTTCTTTTTCAGGTGCATAAATTATTCCAATAGCAGGCTTTAAATCTACTATTAGAGCTGCATTTAAAGTATATTCTTCTTTTTTACTTATATAATCTCTAGTTCCATCTATAGGGTCAATTAACCAAAAGATTCTTTCTTTATTTTCAACATTTATGTCAACTGTTTCTTCAGAAATAATCGTTATTTTAGGTGTTAAGCTTCCAATCTTTGATCTTAAAATAAGATCAACCTCTAAATCTCCATTTGTAACGGGCGTATTATCACTTTTAATTGTGATCTTTAAACCACTTTTACTAATATCTTTTGCGACCTGGCCGGCTTTTAAGAAAGTCTCTATTAGGTCTTCGGTAATTTTTTTTAAATCTAGGTTAGTCAATTTTATCTATTTTTTCTAAATTAATTTCATAGGCATTTATAACCTTCTTTCCAACATTTTCAAAATTAACTGTAACTTTACCTTTGATAATTGATTGAATTTGACCCATACCCCAATGTTGATTTTTAGGGTTAATTACAAAATCTCCAGGTTCATAGTTTAAAAACATTGATGGAAAAATATTTTTTTATATAATAAGACTTATATATCATTTAATGAATAATGTAGTAAAAAAAAATTCTTTAGGTCTTTTAAAGAAACCTAAAGATACAAAAATAGTAGTCGCTATGTCTGGTGGGGTTGATTCATCAACTGTAGCGGGGCTAATGAAAAAAGAAGGATATAACGTAACAGGAATTACCCTTAAATTATATGATGATGTAAAGACTTCAAAAGACAGCAGACAATGCTGTGCCGGCCAAGATATTTTAGACGCTAAACGTGTATCGCAACAACTAAACATTGAACATAAAATATTATACTATCAAAAAAAGTTTAAAAAAGACGTGATTGATTCTTTTGTATCAAGTTATATTGCTGGCGAAACTCCAATACCATGTGTTCAATGTAATCAGACTGTTAAATTTAGAGATTTATATATGCACGCTAAAGAGTTAAAAGCTGATGCTCTTATAACAGGTCATTACGTAAGTAGAGTTCAAGAAAATGTTAATGCTGAAATGTATAGAGCTCGAGATTTAACACGAGATCAAAGCTATTTTCTTTTTAACACAAATCAAGATCAGCTTAATTTTCTAAGATTTCCTTTAGGAAATATACACAAACAAGATACTAGAAATATTGCTTTAGAGCTAAATCTAAATGTTGCTGATAAACCCGACAGTCAAGATATCTGTTTTGTTCCAAATGGCGATTACACTTCAGTAATAAAAAAATTTAAACCAAAAGCTTTTAAAGAAGGCAACATCATAGATATAAAAGGAAATATCATTGGAAAGCATGAAGGGATAATAAATTACACAGTAGGACAAAGAAAAAGAATCGGAATCTCTCATACAGAACCCCTTTATGTTGTGAGTATTAATGCGCAAGAAAATATTGTTATAGTTGGAAATAAAGAGGCTTTAGCAGTAAATAAAATCTACTTAAAAGATTTAAATTTACTGGCAGATCTTACTAAACATAAGGAGGATACATTTGTTAAAGTTAGATCAACGGGAAGATTGATAAAAGCTAAAGTCGAAATAAGTAAAACAGGTGCAGAAATTGATTTACAAGAACACGAGTCAGGAATATCACCAGGTCAGGCGTGTGTATTTTATTCAAAAAATCACGTTGGGGATAAAGTTTTAGGAGGAGGCTGGATAACCAAGACAGTCAATAAATATTTATCCCCATAGTTAACATTTATTTTTAAAATTTTAAAGAATCAATTAAACAGTGATTTATTTAACTAACCAAAAGTGATTTAATAAAAAGTGACTTAAGAGGCAACTCTTAACTGGCCAGATAAGGAAAGACCGCAAGGTTCAAGCTTATAGGGCAGAAAACCCCGCATAGTAGCGCTAAACATAGTGGGGTGGCAGGTTCGGCGGTAGCGACTACAACGACGAGCCAAAACTTTCATTCATACACCTTAGGGTGTGTGAACTGAGGGTAAATTTTTTTTCCAGAACATAAAAGTTAGTAAGTAAAAAGTCACCACTCCTAAGAAATAATTCCATTCAAGAGCATGTTTAAAGTGAACATATTCAGATGAATTTAGTATAGGAGCGGCCAAAAATGCAACAACAACAAGAACAAAAACAAGAATTATTTTTAGCTTTAATATTCTACTGTTAATTAGATGGCTTATTTTATTTTTTACTTTCATTATATTAAGCACAAAAAGTGTCTGTGCTATAATTTCAAATATAATAAAACCCAAAAGAATAAATCTTCTAACAAATTTATAAGCATTAATTTCTAAATCTATACCAAGCAATATTGAGTGAAAAATTAAAAATATTGCTGAACCAACACCAAATAGATAAAAAAAATTATTTTTCTTATCTGCGGTATTATTAATTTTTTTAAATAAAATATTATTAACTCGCCAATATTGAATTAATAAAATGGAAGTCAAAATCATACCTGGCTTGAATACTAGGTAGGCAGGGTAGGTTCTTGCCGATCTACTTATGGACAGACTTCCATCAATATAAGGTATGCTAAAACCAGATCTTCCTATCTGGTCTACAACAAATATAGTATTTTCTAATAATTCGTAATTTATTGAAATAAATAAGCATAAATTTAATACAACTATTGGTATTATAAAAATAAAAATGCTTATTTTTCTTATTTTCCTTATTTCTTCCACGTACAGTTTATTTTCTTTTGTTTCTTTTGCGTGCTCTTCTTTTCTTAGATCCAACTTTTCTACGTCCTCTATGCTTTTTCGGGTACCCCATAATTATTTTTTCCTTTTTAATTATATTAATTGACCTTATATGTTGGATATAGCATTCTCCTATTTCGTTATCAAATATATTTATGAAAAAATCTATTAAAACATACTTAAAAACTGCTGCAAAAGATTATATATCAAGATCTGTAAACCCCCCTGTAGTACGCGCATCTACAATTTTATTTAAAACAATGCAAGAGTTAAGAAGCCATCAAAAAGCTATAGGAAAAGGAAAAGATGTTAAACATTGGGATTACGGCAGACAAGGAACACAAACAACAATTCAATTACAAAAATTACTAAGAGGAATAGAAGAAGCTCACCAAGTTTTTTTAACACCAACAGGCTTTAGCGCAGTTGTTTTATCTATAATGAGTATATGTAGACCAGGTGATGAAATATTAATCTCTGATGGGGTGTATAGACCAACACAAAAACTTACAGACGATTTGCTTAAAGAATTTAATATAAAAACTATTTGGTATAATCCAAATAGCTTCGAAGACTTAAAAAATAAAATTACGAAAAAAACTAAACTTATTTATGTAGAAAATCCTGGTAGTAATACTTTTGAAATGCAAGACCTAGGTAAGGTCGTTTCTCTAGCTAAGAGTAAAAATATTTTCACAGCTATTGATAATACTTGGGCTACAGCATACTTTTTTAAGCCGTTAAAATTAGGTTTTGATATATCAATAACATCAGCTACTAAATATTATTCTGGACACAGTGATGTAATGGGAGGAACCGTAGCTGTTAATAAAAAAGTTTATAAAAAAGTTTGGTGGTATAATCACTTGTCAGGATACCGTCTATCGCCTGACGATGCCTATTTAATTATAAGAGGTTTAAGAACTTTAGACATAAGAATGGACAAACACCAAGAGAGCACAAAGAAAGTTATTAATTTTTTAAAAGGTCAAAAAAAAATATCTAAAATATTATATCCCTACAAAACTTCATCAAAAGAATTTAAGTTATGGAAAAAATATTATTCAGGAGCATCAGGGTTGTTGAGTTTAATTATAAAAAGTAAGAGTAAAAACTCAGTATATAAATTTGTAAATTCTTTAGAATATTTTGGAATTGGTTATAGCTGGGGAGGATTTGAAAGCCTAGTTGTTTATACAGATCCAATAGAGTTAGGAACTAGACGGTATTTTAAATTTGAAAAAAATGAACATTTAGTTCGTTTGCATATTGGTCTTGAAGATCCTAAAGATTTAATAAATGATTTAAAAAGATCTCTAAAATTTATTAAATGATAAAAGAAAATTTTTTTCCCACCAGAGAAGCTTTAATTACTGTAATTTCAGCCTGCTTAATAGTTGCAACATTTATGGGGCTTCGTATGGTCTTTGGATTATTTACAGATTTTTTCGTAAAAGATTTACAGTGCACAATTACAGAGTTTGGTTTGGCAATAGGATTGCAAATGCTAATGTGGGGTATGTTCGCGCCAATCTTTGGTGCGTTAGCAGATAAAATTGGAAGTGCAAAAGTCACAATAATTGCATCTTTCTTTGTAGCGTTAGGAATTTATTTGCTTTATTCAGGACCAAACACAGGAATATTTTTTCAAATTAATCTTGGTTTGTTAATTGGAATTGGACTGGGTGGTACAGCAATAAGTATTCAGATTGCTGCGGTAGGAAAGCATTTTCCAAATAAAACTAGAGGAATGGCTATAGGAATTGTAGTCGCCATGGCATCAATTGGTTATTTTTTTTCTCCTATATACACAAAATTTGCTTTATCTAATTTTGGTTGGGAAAAAACACTAAATACATATTTGTACTTTGTTTTATTTGGAATGATTGCAGCGATCTTTCTGCGGGAAGTTAAAAAAGAAAAAAATATAAATAACAACACCAAAGTAGATAATCAAACACTTGTAGAAGCTTTAAAAGAAGCATGTAATCATAAAGGTTTTATACTTTTAACTTTTGGCTTCTTTGTTTGTGGTTTTAATATAACTTTAGTTTCAGCGCACATACCAAGCTACATCCAAGAACGTGGCTTTGAAATATGGACGGCTGCTGCAATTTTATCTTTAATTGGTCTTTTTAATGTTTTTGGAACATTAACATTTGGTTATTTATCAGGGAAATATAGTAAAAAAATATTATTAAGTATTTTATATTTTGCCCGTGGAATTGTACTAATTTTGTTTCTAATTCTGCCAACATCAACTAACGTAGCAATAGGTTTTGGTGTGCTCTATGGATTTCTTTGGTTAGCAACCATTCCACCAACAAATGGGATAATTTCGCAAGTTTTTGGAACAAAATATTTAGCCACTTTATATGGCATAGTATTTTTTAGTCATCAAATAGGATCATTTTTTGGAGCTTATCTAGGGGGGTATTTTTACGATCAATATGGATCATTTGATTATGCATGGTATCTGTCAATAGCTTTGTCATTCATTGCAACTATAGTGCATTTACCAATAGATGAAAAACCTTTACCAAGACTTGCTACAACTTAAAGTGATTAATATAAATTTATTACGAGGCAAGAGTGAAAAAAAATCTTTATTTAGAAAAACTTTATAATTCAAATAAACCATTAATAATTTATAAAACAAAGAATGGATACGATTTATTTACAGATTTTTCAAAAAAAATAAAGTTAAATAATAATAATTTAAATAGTTTTTTTAGGAAAATTGAAGAACTTAAAAAACCAAACAAAAAAAAAGTAAAAAATATATATATTGGATTTTTTGGATATAGATTGTTATGTGGGTTGATTAATGTAAAAAAAATCAATCAACGATCAATTAATTTTCCTGATGGTGTTTTTTATAAACCAGAAACAATTATAAAAATCAGAAAAAAAATTACTATACAAAGTAATTTAAAGAATTATCACAACTTATTTAAAAAGCAAAAATTTACCAAAACTAATATTCTCACCTCTTTTACTGTCAATCTAAACTTTGAAAAATATAAAAAAATATTTTATCAATTCTCCAAAAATATAAAAGAAGGCAAAACCTACCAAATTAAAGTTTGCACTAAATACTCCAACAGATCAAAAATAGACCCAGTTATAATGTTTTGGAAATTAATGAAAACTAATGCTGCTTCTGAATCTTTCATGATTAAAGATAAAAATTACAGCATAATAAGTTGTTCTCCAGAAACTTTAATAGAAAAAAAAGGTCAATTTATTACAACAAAACCTATAGCTGGAACCATGAGAAAGACTAAAAAAACTAACTTAAGAAAAGCCCTACATTTTTTTAAAAATAATATTAAGGAAACAAAAGAACATAATATGATAGTTGATATGGAAAGAAGTGATTTATCTAAAATATGTAAATATAATTCAGTTAAAATTAAGAAACTTAAATTTGTTGAGGAACATAAACATTTATATCATTATGTTTCAGAAATTAGAGGTAAATTAAAAAAAAATATTACTTCAAAAGAAATTATAAAATCTATGATGCCCGGAGGTTCTGTGATTGGTTGCCCAAAAATCAGTACACTAAATTTATTAAATCAACAGGAAAAAGATAACCGCAATATTTTTACTGGTAGTTTTGGGTATATAAACTCTAGATTAGATATGAGATTTAATATTATTATAAGATCTATTTTGAATTATAAAAATAAATCAGAAATATCCGTAGCAAGTGGCGTTGTTATTGATAGCACACCAAAGAAAGAATTTAACGAAAACTACATTAAAGCAAAGTCACTGCTTAACTTATTTTAATTATGATATACGTAGTTGATCATCAAGACTCATTTACTTACAATCTTGTTCACTTACTATCAAACTTTGGTAAAGTTTATGTTTCAAGTAATTCTAATATAAATTACTTAGAATTAAAAAAGTCTAAACTTATAGTTTTATCGCCTGGTCCAGGTGAACCTAAAAACTATCCAGAAACTTCAACTTTATATAAAAAATATAAAGGAAAAAAAAAAATTCTTGGGATTTGTTTGGGATTTCAGCAAATATTATACAATGAAAATGGAAAAATAATTCAGCAAAAGAAAATTTTTCATGGGCATCAATCTAAAATTGATATATTAAAATCAAGCAATTTATTTAGAAGTTCGAAATCGTTTAAAGTAGGGAAATATCATTCACTTAAATTAAAAGAACCTTTTAAATCTAAAGATACTTTTATTACAATGAGATGTGCGGAAACAAAAGTAGCTATGGCAATAGAAAATATAAAAAGTGGAGTATATGGATTTCAATTTCACCCTGAATCTTTTTTAACACCAAATGGCAAACATATTATTAAAAAAATCTTATCTGCGTAAAGATCTTAAAGAAATTAATTTTAGAGATCTTTGGAACACCCATGGAGTATTTACAACTATGTGGGTTTTTGGGAAACCTGCAAAAATATTATTTTTTAAAAAACATATAGAAAATTTAATAAGATCTATAAAGATTTATAAAATAAATAGTAAAAGTATTGAAAAAGATATACTCAAAATAATTAAATCTAACTTAAAAAAACATAAAAAATATAATCATCTGTTAAGAATTGCAGTAAATAATAAAATTATTTCTTTTTCTTTGAGAAAAAAACTAAAACCAAAAATAAAATTTAATGTTAAACTAGTCAATTACAAGAGAATACAACCTGAGTTTAAAAATTTAAAATATAAAAAAATACTAACCTATTTATCAAAAATTAATACTTCAAATTTTGACATATTCTTATGTGTAAATAAAAAAATATTAGAAAGCGGAACCTCCAATATATTATTTGTTAAAAAAAATAAAATCTTTTCTCCAATAAATAGTTTTTATAAAGGGATTACATTTAAATTTTTTGATAATGAACTGGATAAAATTAAAAAAAAAAATATTTTTATAAACACTTTAAATGAGTATGATGAAATTATTTTAATTGGCTCTGGAAAAGGTGTTGTTTCTGTGGAATCTATAAAAAATTCTAAATGGAAAAGAAAAAGTTTGAGTACTTATAGATTTTTATCAAAGATTTATAATCGAGCTGTTACCAAATGCCCACTTTATAACGGTTGATCTATTATACCAATTATACTAAAAATCCTTTAATAGGTTAGAAACAATAAAAATTTATTAAGGTATACAATAATGATTTTTAACAATCCATTTTCACCACTCTCAGAATTAATGCCTTCTATTGTTATGCAAATATTTTTAATTACTATGATTGCATTTGTGGCTATTGGAACTTTGATTGATATAATTCATAAAAAAAATGTAAAATATTTTTTTCAAAATGCAAAAAAAGCAAAGTTATCAGCAACAAAAAAATTAGGATCTGGAGAAAAAGTTTCTATTATTGCCAAAACTATTGTTTACGATATTGGAACTACTTCTGAGTTAGGTGCGGGAAAAAGAAGAGTTGCACATTTACTAGGAATGTATGGGACTATTTTATTTTGGATAGGTTCAGCTGTTATGATTTTTTGTTATTCTTCTTCTTCATCCATTGACACTCCATTGGTGTGGCCAATAATTTGGCATTTAGGTGCAATCATGACTATTCTAGGTGGATGTTGGTTTTGGTTTTTCTTAAGAGTGGACGTTTACTCAGAAGCAAACCCTTGGTACAGAATTATTAAAGCAGATTTATTTGTACTTGCTCTTATTGCTACATCTTTATTTGGATTAATTTGGTCTTATTTACAATCTTTAAATTTAAACGATAGATGGGATGATAAAGTATTTTTAGTTTTATATGTTGTTTCCAATCTTGTGTTGTTTGGTGGAGTATATTGGTCTAAATTTGCTCATATGTTTTATAAACCTGGTGCAGCAATACAAAAAAATTTAGCAGAAGCTGATGGATCAAGAGATAATTTACCTCCCGAAGCTGATGCGCCCGAAAAATTTGGGTTAGGTATTAAACGTGAGGCACCAAAGCACTATTAATATGAATCCTAAATCTATACATAGTAAACTTAATTCAATTTTAAAAGAATTATCTAAACTGGAAAAAACTTTGACGAAAGGAATAAATTAAAATGTCAACTTTTGTATATATGACACGTTGTGATGGTTGCGGACACTGCGTAGATATTTGCCCATCTGATATTATGCACATCGATGAAACGATTAGACGTGCTGTAAATATTGAACCTAATTTTTGTTGGGAATGTTACTCTTGTGTAAAAGCTTGCCCAAACCACGCAATTGATGTACGTGGATATGCTGACTTTGCTCCTATGGGCCACAGCGTAAGAGTTAGAAGAGAAGAAGAAAAAGGTACAATCTCTTGGAAGATAAAATTTAGAAATGGTAAAGAAAAAAACTTTGTTTCTCCAATCACTACTAAGCCTTGGGGTAAATTTATTCCAAAACTTGCCGAGGGAGAAAAACCTAATCAAGGTGAAATTAAATCTCAAATTCTTTACAGTGAGCCTGAGGGCTTAAATACAAAACAAGAATTACCATCAGTTCCTAAAGATTCATTTAAAAAAGGTGTCTATTATTAATGGCTAAACATAAAACACATTTTGAAGATTGTGATGTTCTTGTTGTTGGTGGAGGTATGGCAGGTACAGGTGCTGCTTTCGAAGCAAGACATTGGGGAAGAGACTTAAAAATAATTTGTGTAGAAAAAGCAAATATAGATAGAAGTGGTGCAGTAGCACAAGGTCTTTATGCAATTAACTGTTACATGGGTATGCAATGGGGTGAAAACCAACCAGAAGACCATGTGCGTTATGCGCGTAACGATTTAATGGGTATGGTTCGTGAAGATCTTGGATATGATATGGCTCGCCATGTTGACTCTACGGTTCATATGTTTGACGAGTGGGGTTTACCCATGATGAAAAATGAAAAAACTGGACGTTATTTAAGAGAAGGTAAGTGGCAAATAATGATTCATGGTGAAAGTTACAAACCAATAGTAGCTGAAGCAGCAAAAAAATCTGCTGATAAAATATATAACAGAATTATGATAACGCATCTGCTAATGGATGAAACTAACGATAATAGAGTAGGCGGTGCAGTTGGTTTTAATATGCGAACTGGAGATTATTATGTTTTTCGTGCCAAAACAGTAATTGTTGCAGCTGGAGGAGCTTCACATATATTTAAACCTAGAGCAGTGGGTGAAGGGATGGGAAGAACTTGGTATGCACCTTGGAGTAACGGTTCCGCGTACGCATTACCAATTGCTGTTGGAGCTAAAATGACTCAAATGGAAAACAGAATTGTTTTATGTAGATTTAAAGATGGTTATGGACCAGTTGGTGCCTACTTTTTACATTTAAAAACTTATACACAAAATGCAAATGGAGAAAATTACGAAAAAAAATGGTATGAACAAACCAAAGAACTGGTTGGTGAATATATAGATCATCATCCGACACCAACATGTTTACGTAACCATGCATTTATTCAAGAAACGATTGCGGGCAGAGGACCAATTCAAATGGTTACAACTGAAGCATTTCAAGACCCACATTTAGAAACGGTTGGATGGGAAAATTTTCTTGGTATGACTGTTGGGCAAGCTGTTGTTTGGGCATCACAAAATATAGATCCAAAATATACAAACCCTGAATTAACTACATCTGAACCATATGTTATGGGTTCACATGCCACTTGTTCTGGAGCGTGGGTAAGTGGCCCAGAAGATCTTTCTCCGCCAGAATATTTCTGGGGTTATAATAGAATGTTAACTGTTGAAGGTCTTTTTGGTGCTGGAGATACAGTAGGAGGAAGTGCTCATAAATTTTCATCTGGTTCTTTTACTGAAGGTCGTTTAGCTGCGAAAGCTGCTGTCAAATATATACAAGATCAGAAAGCAGAAAATATTAATGTTACGGATAAACAGTGTGAAGATTTTAAAAAAGTCATTTATAAACCATTAGAGAATTACACAGTAGGTCGTAACGAAATTACCGGTGGAACAGTTTCTCCCAGTTACATTTCTCCAATACAAGGTTTGCAACGTCTACAAAGAATTATGGACGAATATGTTGGTGGTATTGCTACTAATTATATGACTAATGAAAATATGCTTAATAGAGCCTTAGAGTTACTGAAGTGGTTAGAGGAAGATTTGGAAAACGTTGGAGCTGAAGATTACCATCAACTTATGCGTGCTTGGGAATTAAAACATCGTGCTTTAACATCACAATGTGTAACTGAACATACATTGTTTCGTAAAGAAACTCGTTGGCCAGGATATTATTATAGAGGTGACCACATGAAATTAGATGATGAAAATTGGCATTGTTTGACCGTATCTAGACGTGACCCTAAAACAGGAAAGTTTACCTTAGAAAAAGTACCAGTTTACCATATCGTTGATGAAAAAGAGGAAAAGAAAGCTTCTTAAAAAAAATAGATAAAAAATGGATCTTCTCAAAAAAACTGATGAAGAAATAATAGAAATTGCTAACCCAATTTGGGATAATCTTATAAAAACATCCAATCAAAAACATTACGGTGGATTTACACGAGATTTTTCATCACAAATGTTATTTGGTGCAAATGAGGTAGAGCTTGGTAAACAATGGGCAAATAACAAGTTATTAACCAGTCTATCAGAAAAAAAAGAGGTTTTAGGGTGTTTAAGAAGAAACCTTCATGTAACAGTCATTTATAAACAAATAAGTAATACTATCCCTGGAGATTTTTTAGGTAGATTGGTCCTTGGAGTTGAGGACGATGATGTTAAAGTCTTTGGAGCAACCATTTATTAAACTATCTATTTATTGACATTGATATATTTCAAGAATATTTATTAATTAAATATCTTATGGAAGTTTATTTACCTATAGCAGAAGTTCAAATAAACATAATTTTAATACTTTTAGTAAGTTTTGTAATAGGTATTTTATCAGGATTATTTGGGGTAGGAGGAGGATTTCTAATGACTCCATTATTAATTTTTATGGGTATTCCACCAATTTATGCAGTAGCGAATGAAGCAAATAATATTTTGGCTTCTTCTTCATCTGGTGCTTTAACTCATTGGTTTAAAAAAACATTAGATATTAAAATGGGTTGGCTCATAGTTACTGGAGGATTATTGGGAACTATAATCGGGATTTTCACATTTAGTTATTTTAAAAATATTGGCAAAATAGACATAGTGATTGCATTGGCCTACATGTATGTCCTTGCTATAATTGGGAGCTTTATGCTTAGAGATGGTTTAGCTGAGTATAATTTTTTTAAAAAAAAATTTGTAGTTAGAAAAAAGTTACATACACATTATTGGATACATGGACTTCCATTTAGAATGAGATTTAAGACATCGCAAGTATATGAAAGTGCTTTAGTACCATTGTTATTAGGTCTAATTGTTGGTTTTGTTTCTGCAATTATGGGTGTTGGTGGTGCATTTCTAATGGTGCCTGCCATGATATATTTAATTGGCATGCCAACTAAACTTGTCCCAGGAACCTCATTGTTTGTCACTATATTTGTAACAGGTTTTGTAACTATCTCTCATGCATTTACCTACCATACAATTGATTTAATGCTTGTTTTAATATTAATCACGGGGTCAATAATAGGTGTGCACACTGGACAAAAAATTGGACAAAAGCTTAAAGCAGCAGAGCTTAAAGCTTTACTAGCTACACTTATGCTTTCAGTAGGACTATTAATGGCTTACGAAACTTTTTTTAAAAATAAAGAAAATGGAGTTGCAAGCCTAACGCTTCCAACAGATAAAATTGCTGAGATCAGCAATCTTGGAAATACAATTTATAATTTGTCTAATAATTACCCAGTTGTTTATGGAATTTTATCAATTTTTATAGCTTTATTTTTTGGTGTAGCAGTTTCTTATTTAAGAAGACAAATAAGCAATCGTATTAATGCACCAAAAACAATACCCCCAAAAGCAATATAGATTTAATATATGAAAAAAAGTCTAATTATTTTATTAGTTTTATTATTTAACACATCATTATTCGCTGATGATAAAATGATATTAGGTTTAGAAGTTTTTAACAAGAAAGCTATGTGTGGAACCTGCCACACTCTAAAAGCAGCTGGAGCAGAAGGTGAAATTGGACCCAGTCTTGATATTATTAAACCACAAATATCTCAGATTATCTATACTGTGACAAATGGAATTGGAGTAATGGCTGCGTGGGATGGTATTTTGACTCAAGAAGAAATAGAAGCTGTGGCATATTATGTTTTTAATAGTACAAGTAAATAATTATGAAATTATATAAAATAAAAAAATCAAATATTGATAATAAAGGTCTTTATGCAGCAAAAAATATAAAAGCTAAACAAATAGTTATTCATTATAAAGGCAAGCTTGTTACAAAAAAAGAAGTAGAAAAAAACCCAAAGTTTGATAATGATAAAGCAATTTATTTATTCAATATAAATAATCGATACGATTTGGATGGAGATTTTGAATATAATGACGCAAGATTAATTAACCATTCTTGCAATCCTAACTGTGAAGTAAATGGCAAAGGTTTGAAACTATGGATATTTGCACTAAGAGATATAAAAAAAGGTGAAGAACTTTCTTATGATTATGGTTTTGGATACGATGAAGATTATAAACAATTTGTCTGTAAGTGTGGTGCAAAAAAATGTGTAGGTTATATAGTGAGAGAAGGATCGAGATGGAGAATAAAGAAATCTAGATCTGCTTCAGTCTCGAAATAGCGTTTATATGCGAAGGTTTTGTTTCACAACATCCACCTAAAATTGTTGCCCCTTTACTAACCATTTTCTTAGAAAAATCATAGAAAACTTTACTAGTAATATCACTTCTAGTCCCTAAAATATCAACTGGGTTTTTGCCAAAACCAGCTGCATCGATCCTAACAATTTTACCAACTGGAAGTGGCTGTTTTTTCCAAAGATTTGCTTTAAAACCAAAGGGAATTTTTAAGTCTTTAATCTCAGGCGTAACATTTTCTATAATTTCTGGTGAAGTACATGCCACAATTAAACCTAACCAATTTTTATTTTTACATGTTTCAAACACTTTAGTTATTGTTTCGCCAGAAGAAAGTTTACCGTTTTCTCTAATATGCAATCCAACCAAAACAGGAAGATTCATTTTTTCAACCACATTTAATGCAATTTCAACTTCTCTAATACTAGATAAAACATCTAAGTAAAAAAAATCAATGAAAGGTTTTAATAAATTGGCTTGATCAGAAAAATTTTTTTTTATTAAATTTTGATCTCTTTCATCCGGAACATAAGTATCATGTTGAGCTGGTAAACTACCTGCTATTAAAATATTTTTTTTTGAAAGTTCTTTTGCTTTCAAAGCAAGTTCTCCAGCTTTTTTATTAGCATAATTAAAATGTTCATCAACATTATTTTGGATAGTTCTTGATCTTCGTGCAGAAAAATTATTTGTTACAATTACATCTGCTCCAGATTTTATAAAATCTAAATGGGTATCTATTACAAGTTGGTGATATTTTTTTTCAATTAACGCAGAAGCTGACCAAAGGGATCCTTTTGCTTTTAAACCTTTTTCAAGTAGAGCCTGACCCATACCGCCATCTAGCACTCTTATTCTTGAAAAGTAATTTTTATCCATTAGAATTATATTACCAAAAAAAATTAAAATTATTAAATTTATTATAAATTTTAAAGATTCTTAACATATTTTTGTTTAGAAGGTATGACGCCTCTTACGCCACCTCTGGGATTATCCATATCACCTTTTCTTCGAGGTATCATGTGGATGTGACAATGCATAATTGATTGACCTGCGTCTGCACCAACATTAACACCAACATTAAAACCTGTAATTTTTTTATCTAAACTTAGCAATAAATTTCTTTGTTGTTTTAATATTTTATTTAAATCACTAAGTTCATCATTATTCAGCTCAAAAAAATCAGCAACATGTCTATGAGGGGCAATTAAAGTATGATGTTTAGTTACTGGAAATTTATTATCTCTGACAACAAATAAGAATTTACTTGAATAAATGGCTTCTTTTTTTGCTCTAGAGCAAAAAAAACATTCTTTATCTAATTTTGACATTAAGCACTTCTGTAAAGTTTAGTCATTACAAATTCTTTATGACCTAACGCTTCTGCACATGTTAATCTACCGTTAGCTACTCTTATAGTAATTTTAATTAGTTCATCACCAGCTTGGGACATATTCATCTCACGTGTTAGTATTTTTGAAACATCACAATCAATATGCTCTCCCATACCTTTAACAGTTAGTGGATTAGCAGTTAATTTAATCACAGGTTCGATGGGGTTTCCAACAATGTTACCTTGACCTGTTGGAAACAAATGAATATTGAACCCAGCCGCCGCCTGAAGAGTTACACACTCTGCTGCTGCAGACGAAGTATCCATAAAATATAAACCTTTCCCTTTAGTAGGTTTTTCTGCAGGTTCTAAAACATCTATAAATTTGCATGATCCAATTTTTTGAAAGTTTCCAAATGCTTTTTCTTCAATTGTGGTAAGTCCTCCTGCAATATTTCCTGCAGTAGGTTGGCTTTCTGAAAGATCATCAGTCGCTTCTT
>Ga0209709_10000453_pt1 | contig 39000 bp, 33 predicted proteins | sample ArcticOcean_MG_C_2_FD_187435 | JGI IMG/M metagenome (GOLD analysis project Ga0209709, IMG submission 187435) | Marine microbial communities from western Arctic Ocean - ArcticOcean_MG_CB4_136 (SPAdes) (version 2) | ecosystem: Environmental > Aquatic > Marine > Oceanic | place: Arctic Ocean... | reverse complement strand
ACTCGGACTCACGAAAGCCGACGTCACAACGGCGGCGTACTGGATCGACGATCAGGGCGTCGCCCATCGCGGCCATCGAGCGATCGGCCGGTCGCTCATCGCGGCCGGAGGGATCTGGCGCCCGCTCGGACGAATCACGATCACTCCCCCGGTCAGCTGGCTCGCGAGCCCCGTCTACAAGCTGATCGCGCGCTACCGCTACAAGCTTCCTGGTGCCACCGACGCCTGCCGACTCGATAGCTAGGGCTGCTCGTCGCGGGGCCAGACCGGCTCGCGCTTCTCAACGAAGGCCGTCATGCCTTCGCGCATCTCCGGATTCATGAGCGAGCGCTGAAAGACACGAGCGTCGTGCGGTCGGAGCTGACGGTTGATGTCGTCCTTGATCACTGCTCGGCTGGCGGGCGCACCCTGCATGACCTTGGCCACGAGCGCGTCGACCGCCCCCTCGAATTCGTCGTCGGGCACGACCTGCTGCACAAGCCCCATCTGCATGGCTCGTTCCGCCCCGAAAGCCTCCATGGCGAACATGATCCACCGCGCGTTTCCGACGCCCACCCAATCGGCAAGCCGTGTGGCCATGAACACATCGGGGGCGCCCCGCAACAACTCGGGGGCCCGGAACCGCACCGAAGCCTTCACAATCGAGAAATCGCAATGCAGCATCAGGTCGAGACCCCCGGCGTAACAAAGGCCGTTGACCGCGCCGATCACGGCGGCCGAGCAACGCTCAAGATGTCGAAACGGAAAGTGATCGGTGGGGTCCCACTCGGCCGGCAGTGTCGGGTCGTCGATCGCATTTCCAGCCATGTCGCCGCCGACACAAAACACATCGTCGGTGCCGGTGATGACAAGCACATCAATGTCGGACTCTTTGTCCGCCACGATCGCGGCACGCTTCACGCCGCGATACATGTCCTGCGTCATCGAGTTTCGGCGATCAACCCGATCAATTCGCACCCGCAGCACATGGTCGGCGTACGTCGCCACCAGGCAGGGCGATCCGAGGTCGATGACTTCGGCGTTCTTCATGACCATAACCGCCTATTTCGCCTGGTAGATGATGTCGTCGGGGATGACGAACGCATCGGGAGTGAACATCACCGCGTCTCCAAAAACCGAGTCGAGGAACGTCACGGCGAACGTATTAGTCAGCTCTTGGACTCGTTCGATCGCCATGTCGCCGGGCGAACAGCCCTCGACGGCGAGCGCCTCGACGGTCTCGCGGACAATCGGTGTCACTTCGGGCCGATCGGGATCCTCGAACCCGACCATGTAGTCACACAGATCAGTGAACGACTGATGTTCGCCGGCGATGAGCTCTAGGCGATAGTGCGGGGCGCTCGAGGACTGTTCCCATGCACGATTGACGTTGGGATCAACCGGCGTCGTCTTGTCATCAGTGCCCACAATCACGAGCGCCGGAACGCCCACCCGGGCGAGCGCTTCGTCGGACAGCAGACCGTCCTCGCCGCCGCTGCCTACCGCAGGAGCGAGCGGAATAATGGCGTCGATTCGGTCGTCGGCCGGAACGTCACCCGCTTCACTTTCGAAGCCCGCGACCGTCGCGTACGCCGTGAAGCCGCCGAATGAGTGACCCGTGAGCGCGATGCTCTCCACGTCGATCGCCGCGTGGTAGGGCGCCGTGAGCTCATTGGCCGGATCCAGGAAGTCGTCCAGAATCGACGATACGTCGAGAGGACGATTGACGGCGATGACCGCACCGTCATCGGATGTTTCGGTGATTCGCTCGACCGCGGTATTTCCGGTGTGATCCGGGGCAATCACGACATAGCCATGACTAGCGATCGTTTCGGTGTAGTTCGAGTGAATAAAGCGGACTCCGCCAGATCCATGCGAATAAACGACAAGCGGGAATGGTCCGTCAGCGGATAGGTCCGCCGCATCAGCGTCGAGGGCAAGTGGCGACTCGAAGGAATCACCGGTGATGAAGCTGTATTGATGGAGGTCGCCTTCCGCTCCCTCGGCCAGCGGAAACCACACGTCCACCGTGAGCGGACGTTCCCGCGCTTCATCAACAAGTACGACGGTCGTGACACCGACGGTGTATTCGCCCCGCCCGAGGAGACCGATCTCGGGCAGCTCGGGTTGCGTCGTGCTGGTGGTCGTCCGGAGTGTCGCAGAGGAGGTCGTCTCCTCTACGGGCGGATTGGCCTCGGAGTCGTCACCACACGCGGCCGCGAGCAACGAGAGGGTCAGTAAGAGAGTAAGAAGGCGTGGCATCGCCGTCATCTTGCCACTGCGGGCCAACGATCTCGACTTGCGAAGCATCGTGGTAGACCCATCGCCGTGAGCATCACTCTTTCTGAAGCCGAATCCCGGCGGGTTGTCGCCGGACATGGCGTCCCCGTTTCACCCTTTGTCACCGGCACCAGCACCGACGAGGTCATCGCCGCCGCCAACGCAGACTCCACGGTCGTCTACCCGGTCGTAGCCAAGCTCTGCGGACGCGCGATCGCCCACAAGACCGAGCGGGGCCTTGTGAAGTTGCGTCTCGCCGACGAAGCGGCCCTTCGCAGTGCGTGTGATGACCTGTTCGCCGCCGCTCGGCCAGATGATGGCGATGTCGAGGTGCTCGTGTCGACCATGGTCGACGGCAATCGTGAGCTCATCGCGGGCCTCAACGACGATCCTCAGTTCGGCCTCACCATCATGTTGGGGGTGGGCGGCATCCTCGCCGAGGCCATCCGCGACGTGGTGTTTCGTCTCGTACCAATCACCGAGGTCGACGCAGGGGAAATGATCGACGACCTCGCCACCCAGCGACTCCTCGAAGAATTCCGCGGCGAACCCGCGGTCGATCGCCAAGCGCTGGTCGAAGCGCTCGTGGCGCTTGCTGAGGTGGGCGAACAAGAAGCCGGTGTTCGCTCCATCGACCTAAACCCCATGATCCTCGTCGACGGCAAACCAGTCGCGGTCGACGCACTCATTGAGATCGATGCTGCAGAGGCCAGCCGATGACCAACTATGACCTGTCCACGCTCTTCGACCCGAAGGGCATCATCATCACCGGTGTCTCCAACCACCCCGGCAAGTTCGGGTTTGTGACGCTGCACAACCTTCTTGTTTCTGGATACGAGGGCAACATCTTTCCGGTGGGCCGGGAGCCGAGCGAAGCGCTCGGCCGGCCCGTGCTCGGTTCGATCGACGAAGTGCCCGACGGCGCGGCCGACATGATCTTCATCTGCACCCCGCAGGCCATCAACGAAGACCTGCTGCGCGCCGCCGCGGCCAAGGGTGTCACCGCGGCGTTCTTTGCAGCGGCCGGATACCGCGAGGCCGGACCCGAAGGAGTGGAAGCCGAACAGCGCCTCGTCGCGTTGGCGGACGAGCTCGGCGTCGCCGTCGCCGGCCCCAACGGCCAGGGTGTCGTGTCGACGCCATCGAAGATGTGCGCCCAGATCGTGGCGCCCTACGCCCCGGCGGGCCGCATCGCGATCGCGAGCCAGTCCGGCAACTTCGTCTCGTCGTTCCTCAACCTCTCGCATCACACCGGCGTCGGTATAAGCCGAGCCGTGGCAGCCGGCAACGCGGCGGTCCTCGGTATTGCCGACTATGTCGAATGGTTCGCCGATGACCCGGAGACCGACGTCTGCCTCGTCTACATGGAATCGGTCGACAACGGCCGTGAGATGTTCGATCGACTGCGGGCCGTTGCCGAACGTAAGCCCGTCGTCGTCGTGAAGGGTGGCGCTTCCGACGCGGGCGCTCGGGCGGCGGCCTCGCACACCGGCGCGCTCGCCTCTGACGATGCCGTCTTCGACGGCATGTGTCGCCAAGCGGGCCTGATCCGAGCTCGAGATGTCGAGGAAGCCTTCGAGACGGCGGCGACAATCGCTACCCAGCCTCTTCCCAAAGGAGACCGCGTCGTCGTCGTCACTACTGTCGGCGGCTGGGGTGTTGCCGCCGTCGATGCCATGGCCGGTAGTCGCCTCGAGGCCACACCGCTACCCGACGATCTCTACGCGGCGATCGACGAGAAGCTGCCACCCCGGTGGAGCAAGAACAACCCGATCGACATGGCCGGCGGTGAAACGCGCGACACCGTGCCCGAGATCATGGAGCTCGCCGCTGCCCATCCCGATGTCGATGCCGTCCTGTTCCTCGGACTCGGAATCCAGTCCAACACCGCGGCAATGATGCGCGAGGGCGAGTTCTACCCCGACCACGGCCTTGAGCGAATCGTGAACTTCCACGAGCGTCAAGACGCTCGCTACGCCGAAGCTGCGGCGGAGATTTCTCAGCGGACCGGCACGCCGGTGCTACTGGCCACCGAGCTCGCCAATGCTCGTCCCGACAATGCCGGTCCGGCCGCGGCGCACGCCGCGGGCCAGATGTGTCACTCGTCGGCCGGGCGGGCGATCCGCTCGCTCGACCTCATGGCCCGCTATTCGAATTGGCGACGGAGCCGGGGCCTCTGAGTTCTAGGGTCACTCCATGGCTACGACCCCCGAACCTCCATATCTCGCGGTGATTTTCACCAACCGGCGAGCGGGTTGGGGCGACCAGCCGACCGACGCCGCCTACGAAGCGGCTGCCGCTCGTATGGATGAACTCGCGAAAACGATCCCCGGGTATATCGGCATCGAATCGGCCCGCAGCGACGACGGAACCGGCATCACGGTGTCGTACTGGGAAGACGAGGACGCGATCGCACGCTGGCGGTCAGACACCGAACACCTTGACGTGCAGTCGTCCGGTCGAGACGACTGGTACGAGTGGTTCGAACTTCGGGTGGCACGAGTCGAGCGGGCACGGTCGTTTTCATGACGATCTTCGATGACATTCGCGAATCGTGCGCGGCCGTCGCGTTGGTCAGCACCCATGTGACGATCAATTACGACGCGGTCACGCAGTTCGCTCAGAGGCTCGACCTCGACACCGAGAAGAATGATCCCGGCCAGGAGCGAATGGGCTCCGAGGAATCCGCCACTGCGTTCGTCATGGCGCTCGATTCCATCAACTTCGGAAGCGGCTACTTCCCCTTCCTCCGCAAACGCCCCGGAATGTCCGGCTACCACACGGTGGCCAACTCGCTCCGTGATCTCATCGCCGACACCGGTCCTCTCACTACAAGTCGCCTCGCCGCCTGGACCATCGACGATTCGGCCACCACGTTCGCCCAAGTGCTCGATGGCGGCCCCGCTCATGAGTTAATGGAGCTCTTCGTTACCGCCTGGCACGACCTGGCGGCGTTCGTCGACCAGCACGGCGACGGTTCGTTCGCGGCCACGGTCGCCCGCGCAGAAGGATCAGCCGCTCGCCTCGTCGAGATGTTCGATGAGATGCCCTTCTTCCACGACGTCCACAGCTACCCCGTGGTCGGCCCGGTGTCGCTCTACAAACGGGCCCAGATCACGGTGCAAGACCTCCACGTCACGTTCGGCGGAAAGGGGCCCGGAGCGTTCGAAGATCGCCGAGAGCTCACCATGTTCCCGGACAATCTGGTCCCCCACGTACTGCGGGTGGAAGGGGTCCTCGCCTTCGACGACGACCTCTTTGCCCGTATCGAGGCGGTAGAGGACATTCCGGTCGGTTCACCCGAAGAGGTAGAGATCCGGGCGTGCGGACTGCATGCCGTAGAGCTTCTTCGGACGGCACTGGCCGAAACGGGAAATCGAATGACTGCGGGCGATCTCGACAACCTTTTGTGGAACCTCGGAGCCGCCGAGCGTTACAAGGTTGTGCCTCGGCATCGCACCCGCTGCGTGTTCTACTGACGCATTTCGCGAAAAACGAAACGTAATCGTCAACTCATAGACGATGCAGAGCGGAAACGAGCGGGATAGCGTTCGCGCACTGTCGATTCGAGCACTGCGCGCTCGGTCGAATTCTTTAACCGCCGTCGTGCGGACCTTGGAGGAAAAATGCGCAAACGATTGCTTTTGATTCTCAGCATCCTGTTGTCGTTCACGCTGCTCGCAGCAGCGTGCGGTGACGATGATGACACCACAACCGAAGACCCAGCTGACACGCCGGCCGACGACGCACCAGTCGACGATGGCGACATGCCCGTCGACGATGCTGTCTCGGTTGGCCTTGTCTTCGACATTGGCGGCGAGGGCGACCAGTCGTTCAACGACTCCGCTGCGGCCGGCCTTGCTCGTGCCGAAGCTGAACTCGGCGTGACCATCTCGAAGGTCTCACCCAACGACGACGGCTCGAACCGTGCCGAACTCTTGCAGCTCCAGGCCGACAGCAACGACATCGTGATCGCCGTCGGTTTCCTCTTCGCTGACGATGCCACCGAAGTTTCCGGCGCCAACCCCGACACCAACTTCGGTGTCATCGATGACGCAATGCTCGACTTCGACAACGGTGGCGTGCCCCGCAGCGACAACGCTGCCGGCCTCACCTTCGCTGAAGAGCAGGGTTCTTTCCTCGTGGGCGCGGCTGCCGCTTCCTTGAGCGAGACCGGCACCATCGGCTTCATCGGCGGCGTGTGCTGCTTCGGCCTCATTGAGAAGTTCGAAGCTGGCTACATCGCTGGTGCGAAGGCCGTGAACGCCGATATCGAGATCATCTCTGAATACGTCACCGAGTTCCCGAACTTCGACGGCTTCAACGACCCGGCTGCTGGTCGTGAGACTGCTCTCGCGATCTACGAAGCAGGCGCCGACATCGTCTACCACGCTGCTGGAGGCACCGGCGCTGGCGTCTTCGCTGCAGCGAAGGAGCACAGCGAAGCCAGTGGCTCCAAGGTGTGGGGCATCGGCGTCGATTCCGATCAGTACAACACTGTGGGCGAAGAGGTCCAGGAATACGTCCTCACCTCGATGCTAAAGCGTGTCGACTCCGCCGTGTTCGAAATCGTGAGCGCACAGGTCGACGGTTCGTTCGCCTCCGGCAACACCGTCTACGACCTCTCGGTCGACGGCGTTGGCTACTCGACCTCGGGTGACTTCCTGCCCGCCGACCTGATTGCTTCCCTTGAAGACTTCAAGGCGCAAATCATCGCTGGCGAGATCGTGGTTCCGACGGATCCGACCGAAGCGTAAAGATTTCGTCATCCATATGACGTAGCAGCGGGGCCGGGATACATTCCCGGCCCCGTTGTAGTTTTCGCAGCGGTCAACGAGGAGAGGGAGTCGCGTGGCACTCGCCATCGAACTCAAGGGCATTACCAAGCGCTTTCCAGGCGTCGTCGCGAACGACGATGTGAATCTCGCGGTGGAGACCGGCGAGATCCACGCGGTCTGTGGGGAGAATGGGGCCGGCAAGTCCACCCTGATGAAGATTCTCTACGGCATGCAAGGGCCCGACGAGGGCACGATGCACGTCGACGGCAAGACCATGACCTTCACTTCCCCTGCCGATGCGATCGCTGCCGGCATCGGCATGGTCCATCAGCACTTCATGCTCGCTGGCAACCTCAGCGTGCTGGAGAACGTGATCCTCGGCTCCGAACCCACCCGCTCTGGCGTCATCGATCAGACAACGGCCCGAGCGCACCTCATCGAAGTTGGCGCCGCCTATGGCCTCGAGGTTGACCCGGATGAGTTCGTTGAGAATCTCGAAGTCGGCGAACGCCAGCGCGTGGAGATCATCAAGGTGCTCTACCGCGGGGCAAAGATCCTGATCCTTGATGAGCCCACGGCCGTATTAGTACCTCACGAAGTTGACGAACTCTTCCGCAATATGCGAGAGCTCAAGGCCGATGGCGCCACAATTTTGTTCATCGACCACAAGCTCGAAGAGGTCCTGGAGATCGCCGACACGATCACCGTTCTCCGGCATGGTCAAACCGTCGCCACCGTGAAACCGGCCGAGGTCACCACCGGTGACCTTGCCGAATTGATGGTGGGATCTCAGCTGCCGACATCACAGACAAGCAAGTCCACGGTTACGAACGACGTGGCCCTCGGGGTCGAGAATCTCACGGTCCTCGACGATGACAACCGCCCGGTCGTCGACTCGGTGAACCTCCAGATTCATCGCGGCGAAATCGTGGGCATCGCCGGTGTCGAAGGCAACGGTCAGACCGAGTTGGTCGAGGCGATCATCGGCACCGCGCGAGCCAGCACTGGCTCCATCACCCTTTGCGGCGATGACATCACCCATCAGAGCGTGCGTCACCGCCGCTCGGGCGGCATTGGACTGGTCCCACAAGATCGCCACGAAGAAGGCCTCCTCCTCGAAGCGCCACTCTGGGAAAACGCCGCACTCGGCCACCAGATGAAGATGCCGTTCGGTCGAGGTGTTTGGTTCGACCGGCCAGGGGCCCGCGATCAGACCGAGATGATTCGTTCGAAGTTCGATATCCGCAGCCCCGACATCGAAGTGTCGGCCCAGACACTCTCCGGCGGCAACCAGCAGAAGCTGATTATTGGTCGGGAACTGTCCGCCGAGCCCGACGTGCTGATCGCCGCCCACCCCACCCGAGGCATCGACGTGGGCGCCCAGGCAGCCGTCTGGGACCACATCCGAACAGCTCGAGCCGACGGCATGGGCACGCTGCTCATCTCGGCTGACCTCGATGAACTGATCGGGCTCTCCGACACCATCCTTGTGATGTACAAAGGCAAACTCGTCGCCACCGTTGATCCTGCCTCCGTCACTCCTCGAGAACTCGGCAGCTACATGACAGGAGCGGCACAGTGACCGGACTCATGGATCCGCTACCCAAGATGACCCCATCACCATCGACGGCCGCCGACTCCACCCAGCGTCGCCTCCTTATGGCGCTGGCCGCCCCGGTCGGCGCGATCACGTTCAGCTTCATTGCGGCCACGATCATGTTGTTCATCGCTGGCAGCAACCCGTTCGAGGCGTACGGCGACATGCTTGGCCACGCGAGCAAGCTCGAAACGCAGGTCTCGATGATTAATCGAGCTACGCCGCTCTACATCTCCGGTGTGGCGGCCGCGATTGGGTTCAAGATGAACCTGTTCAACATCGGCGTCGAGGGCCAGTATCGAATGGCCGCCATCTTCGCCGCCTACGTCGGCGGTGCGGTTGCACTCCCCGGGGTCTTCCACATTGGATTGATCATCGTCGTCGCGATGCTCGTGGGTGCCGCTTGGGCCGGCCTTGCCGGTGTGCTCTACACCCACCGCGGCATCAATGAAGTGATCGCCACCATCATGCTGAACGGCGTAGCCCTCGGAGTGATTGCCTGGCTTGTGCGTTCGTGGCAGGCCGAGGGCAACATCGCCCAGGTCGGCGTGGGTACCGAACGCATCGAGTCCTCCGGCATCATTCCCAACCTGAGCTGGATACCGGAGACGCTCTTCCGTGATCTCACCGGTACCGGCGAACTCACTGGTGTATTGATCATCGCGATCGCAGTCGGCGTGATCTATCACGTGCTCCTGAATCGCACGATATTTGGTTTCGAGCTCCGGGCGAGCGGTCTCAACCCTCGCGCCGCACGGGCAGGCGGCGTACCGCCCCGCCGGATGGCGCTCACTGCAATGCTACTTTCCGGCGGCATCGGTGGCCTGGTCGGCATTGCCGAGATCATGGACAAGGGTCGTTACAACCCAAACTTCGTCGGCGGCCTGGGATTCAACGGCATTGGCATCGCCCTACTCGGCCGAAACCATCCCGCCGGAATCGCGGTGGGTGCACTTCTTTGGGCCTTCCTCGAAGCCTCTAGCGACATTCTCCAGAACCAAGGCACTGCTCCGAAGGAGATCATCGACATCATGCGCGGTGTGATCTTGCTCACGGTGGTGATCGGCTACGAAGTCGTCAGCCGCATTCGAAAACGCGACGAAGCGGCCCGAGCCGCCGCTCGATTGACGGAGTCCACATCATGAAGGCACTGGACCGACTTCCCACCTCATTGCGCTGGATGGCGCTTACGGCCATAGGCGTTCTCGCACTGGCCGTCATCGAGATCATCACCGATAGCAACGGCCTCACGACCGGTAGCCAGGCCGGTGCCACCCTGCGCTGGGCGGCGCCGATCATGTTGGCCGGGCTCGGCGGTCTCTTCGCCGAGCGGGCGGGCGTGGTCAACATTGGCCTCGATGGCATGATGATTCTCGGCATGTGGTTCGGTGCCTGGGGCACCATCAACTACGGACCATGGGCCGGGCTCGCCTTCGGCATCCTCGGCGGCGCGCTTGGCGCCCTCGTACACGCCATCGCCACGGTTTCCTTCGGTGTCGACCAGATCATCAGCGGCGTGGCGATCCTCATCGCAGCACCAGCCGTCACTCGCTACCTCTCCATCGAGATCTTCGCCGACTATGACGGCGGTGCAATCACGCAGTCGCCTCGCCTCGAGTCGGCGGGCAAATTCACCTTCCCGTTCTTCGCCGGCGGTGACCTCTTTGGCTGGAAATCGCCCGACATGTTGGGGTGGTTCAACGCCAAGGACTATCCAATCGTGTCGGACCTCACGGAGGTGGCACGAGGAATCACCTTCAACCTGAGCATGTTCACCGTTGTGGCGTATGCGCTCATCCCGGTCATTGCATTCGTGCTCTGGCGCACCCGCTTCGGCCTTCGCGTCCGGATCTGTGGCGAAAACCCCGCTGCGGGCGAGTCGCAGGGAATCAACATCTATGCCTACAAGTACGCAGCCGTGCTGCTTTCGGGGGCCCTCGCTGGCTTCGGAGGCGTGTTCATCGCCAGTCCTGAGCTCGGCGGCATCTACCAGGAAGGGTCGACCAACAGCGCTGGCTTTATCGGTCTCTCTGCCCTAATCGTTGGCAACTGGCGACCAGCCGGGGTGATGGCCGGTGCACTGCTCTTCGGATATCCGCGAGCGCTCGGACTGCGCGATCTCGACGGCGGCTCCACCCACGCCTTGCTGCTGGTGGCGGCACTCGTGCTCTTTGCCGTCGCCGTAGGCAACTTCCGCAAGCGGAACTACACCGACACTGTCCTTGCCGGCGCAATCGGCGGAGCGAGCCTTCTGTGGTTCCTGATCTCGGACACGGTCGCCGACTGGTTCATCGGCATTCTGCCGTTCATCATCGTGCTGCTCGTCCTCACCTTCTTCTCACAGCGACTCCGGATGCCGGCAACGGCCGGCCAGGCGTATCGCAAGGGCGAGACCTGAGCCTGATGCTCTCTCCAACACAACTCGCCGACTGGGATCGCGACGGCTACCTCGTGCTCGAGGACGCCATCGATCCGGCCGACTGCGACCGGCTTCGCGAACATGTCGTTACACAGCTTGCCGCGGCCGACCCCACGGTCAACGGTGGTCTCACGGTGTTCGACACCAACGGGCAGGGCCATGCCCAAGACGAGTACTTCCTCACCTCGGGCGATGTTGTTCGCTGGTTCCTCGAAGACGGCGCCGTGGCCGACGGCAAACTCACCCGTCCGCTCGAACTCGCAGTCAACAAGCTCGGCCATGCAATGCACGATCTCGATCCCGAGTTCGACCGCTTCAGCCGCACACCGTTTCTCGCCGAGCTGGCCACCGATCTCGGGTTCGTCGACCCTCGGCTGTTGCAGTCGATGTACATCTTCAAGCAGCCAGAGCTCGGCGGCGAGGTCACCTGTCATTGTGACCACACCTTCCTCTGGACCGAACCACAAACCGTCGTCGGCTACTGGTTTGCGATCGAAGATGCCACGCTCGAGAACGGTTGCCTCTGGGTGGCGCCCGGCCATCATCGCCACCCGGCCCGAGACCGGTTCCGTCGCAAAGGCGACGGTACGACCATGGAAATTCTGAGCGACGATCCGTGGCCCACCGAGGCGCTGATCCCGATCGAAGCGAAGAAGGGCACGATGCTCGCCCTGCACGGCACACTCCCCCACTGGAGCGCACCGAACACCTCAGCGGCAAGCCGCCACGCCTACACGTTGCATCTGATCGACGGCACCGCCGCATATCCCGAAGACAACTGGCTCCATCGCGGCGAGGACATGCCGATGCGAGGGTTCTGATGACCGATTCGATCACTGAACAAGCAACCGTCCGCCACGCTATTCCCGACCAGCGCGCAACAATGATCGAGGTGCTCTCAGAGGCATTTCACAGCGATCCAATGATGGCGCTGCTCTTCCCCGACGAGCACAACTCGGCACTGGCCGACAAGACGCGGCTCACCGCGCTCATGGAGAACGAGGTCGACCGCCACCTACCTCTCGGCCATTCCTACATCGTCGATGACCTCGCCGCCGCGCTCTGGACCCCACCAGGGATCGACGCCGAGAGCGAGGAATTTGCCCTGCTCGTCAACGACCTTGCCGGGGCCGACCACATGGCCCCGCTGTTCCCCCAATTCATCGAGATGATGCAGTGGAAGCCCGACGAGCCCCACTTCTACCTGCACGTCATAGGTGCGGTCGACCGAGCCCGCGGCAAGGGTTACGGATCACTGCTTCTCCGTCGGGTAACCGACGTCTGTGATCGTGAAGGATTACCCGCCTACCTCGAAGCCTCCACCGCCAGGAGCGCCGCGCTTTATGCTCGACACGGGTTCGAAGAGATGGCGGTCATCAACTTTGCGCCCGGCGTGGCCCTTCGCCCCATGCTCCGCCCGGCGGCCTAACCTGGAGTATGGCTCCCGCAGTTCCCTCCCTCCTCGACGTCGGCCCGCCCACGCTCGAACGCATCAAGGGTGCGCCGAAGGTCGTGCTCCATGATCATCTCGATGGCGGCCTGCGCCCGGAGACGATTATCGAGATCGCGGAGCAGGTCGGATACACGGGCTTGCCCGCCACCGATCCCGCAGAGCTGACCGCATGGATGCAGCGGGGAGCGAACCGCAAGGACCTCACGCTCTATCTTGAGACCTTCGCTCACACCGTCGCCGTTATGCAGACCCGCGACGGCATCGAACGAGTGTCGCGAGAGTGTGCGGAAGACCTCGCCGCCGATAGCGTGGTGTACGCCGAAATCCGATTCGCACCCGAACTCCACACAGAGCAAGGTCTGAGTCTCGACGACGCGATCGAGGCCGTCCTCGCCGGTTTCGCGGCAGGTTCCGCCGGTACCAATCTCACCATCCGAGCAATCTGCTCCGCGATGCGCCACCAGCAGAACTCACTCGAAGTGGCGCAGGCGGCGGTTCGCTGGCGCGACGAGGGTGTTGTTGGCTTCGACATTGCCGGGCCCGAAGATGGCTTTCCGCCCGACGATCACCTTCTGGCGTTCCAGTACTGCCATCGAGAGAACTTCCACATCACCATCCACGCGGGCGAGGCCTACGGACCCAAGTCGATCTGGAAGGCGCTCCAATACTGCGGCGCCGAACGCCTCGGGCACGGCATCCGCATCATCGAAGACCTCACCCGCACCGACGACGGCGAGAGCAAGTTCGGCCGACTTGCGCACTACATCCGGGATCGACGCATCCCGCTTGAGATCTGCCCCACCTCCAACGTCAATACCGGCGTGGTCGATGAGATCGCCGACCACCCCATTGCCGAACTGATCGACCTGCGATTCCGGGTCACGCTCAACACCGACAATCGACTCATGTCGGGTGTTTCGATGTCCTCTGAGATGCACGCTCTCGTCGAGGCCTTCGACTACGGCTGGGACCGCCTTCGCTGGCTCACAGTCAACGGCATGAAGTCGAGTTTCCTCCCCTTTCGCGAACGGCTCCAGCTCATCGAACAGGTGATCAAGCCTCGTTATGCGCCGCTCGAAGCCTGGGCCCAGGAGCCCCGGGTCTAACCACCCAAACTGTCTTTGCTGCGGTTTCTGATATGCGAACCCCTCTCAAAACACTCAGCACATTTCTCCTCACGTTCGCCCTGTTGGCAGCAGCGTGCTCAGACGACCCGGCGGCCGAGGAGATCATCGAGAACCTCACCAACGGCACGGATCCGGTTGACGACCCGCCCCTCGATGGCTTCGAGATCCCCGACGCTAAGGCTCCTGAGGTCGACAACACGCCACTCCCCGTCGATGGGGAATATCGGATCGGCGTGCTCGACAACGGGCTCACCTACATGCTCCGGAGCAATGACACTCCGGGTGGGAGCCTCGACCTCCGACTCGTCGTCAACGCTGGCGCACTCCAGCAGCCAGTAGCGGAGGACGGCAGCGCCCACTTCCTCGAACACATGCTCTTCAACGGCACCGAGGCATTCCCCGGCAACGAACTCACCACACAGCTCCAGCGCCACGGCATTCGATTCGGTGCCGACGTCAACGCCTACACCAGCTACGACGAGACCGTCTACTTTCTCGGCGCACCGACATCGGATGCAGCCGCACCAACCGTGGCCTTCGATGTGCTGCGTGAGTGGGCCTCCCGAGCCACGATCGAACCCGCCGAAGTCGACGCCGAAATCGGTGTAGTCCGCGACGAACTGCGCCAACGCGGCGAATCCGTTCAGGGGATCATCAACGCCAAGTTCAGCGAGATCTACACCCGGGGCACGCCCTACGAAGGACACGATCCAATTGGTGAAGCCGAGCTGATCGAGTCAACCACCGCCGACACGCTGCGCGAGTTCTACGAGACCTGGTACCGGCCCGACTTGATGGCGATTGTTGTTGTGGGCGACGTTCCCCTCGATCGCCTCGAAGAAGAAATCACGTCTCGCTTCGCCGATCTGCCCGCTGCTTCTGCCGACGCGCCCGCCCGCGACGAAGTCACCGTTGATCTCAGCGCTACACCAGTAACCGAAGTGATCGTCCACCCGGACAACGGGGCCAACTTCATCTCGATCGACGTGCCCCTCCCGACGTGGGACCGCGGTACTGTCGGCGGCGAACGAATGCACCTTGTAGAACAGGCCGTGGCCGCCATGCTCGACACTCGACTCAATGAGGCGTTCCAGCGCGGCGATCTCGCCATCGATCAATCGCCGCACGTCAACGCTGGTTTCGCGGAGAACCGAGCGCAGCGGTTCTACGGAACGAACTTCCAGTCCGACGATCTCGAAGTCGGCCTTAACGACTACATGTCGCATCTCCTCCTCGCCGCCGCCGACGGTTTCACCGACGACGATGTCGCCCGAGTGCAGGCGCAGCTCATCGCCGCGATCGAGGACGAGCGGGCAACACTTGGATCCATCCAAGACTTCCAGTACGCCGACGCACTCACCGCCAACTATCTCACCGGCTCCGACCTCGACATCGCCGCTCGTCGACTGAGTCGACAGGGGGACGCCGTGGAAACGCTGACGGTCGATGAACTCACAAACTATTGGCGCTGGCTGCTGCAGTCCAGTGGGCCCGTCGTGATCGCGGTCACCGATGATCCCGACGCCGTTCCGACCGCCGACGCAATGGCGGAGGTCCTCGCCAACGCTCGGCCGGCGACACAAGGCGCCGCGGCGGTGGAGATCGAACAACTGATGACGGCACCAGAGGCCGCCGAAGTGGTCTCGACCGATGGGCGCACCGGCGGCTACTCCGACGTCGCCGAGTGGCACTTCGCGAATGGTGTGGTCGTCACCCACCAACAGACTGAGATCACCGATGGATCCTTCGACATCTGGGTGGAATCCACGGGTGGCTGGAGCACGATCGATGGGGGCGCCGCCGACTTTGCGGGAGCCGCCGTATCGGCCGTGCTGCAATCTGGTGTTGGCCCGCACGACACCGCCACGCTGCAGCGCTACCTCGAGAGCCGCGATGTTTCGCTGTTCGCCGGAATTGAGGAGTGGTTCGAGGGGCTCTATGGCTCGGCGTCGACGAGCGATGCTGAGGACCTGTTCGCCCTCATGCACCTGACGATGACCGAACCTCGGGTGGATGACGTGGCCCTCGGGTCCGTGGCCCGCGGCCAGGAGTCCGCGAACGAGATCGCCGAAACCGACGCCGACGTCCGCCAGAACGACCTTCTCCTGTCGCTGCTGAACGACGGCGACCCCCGCTACGAGACGCGCCTCACCCAGTTGGAGATCGATGCTCTCGACGCCGGTGAACTGCTAGACCTTTTCGCCGCACGCTTCAGCGCGATCGATGAGCTTCATGTGGCGATCGTGGGCGATATCGCGGCCAACTCGGCTCGCGATCTTGCGGCTCGCTACTTCGGAACGCTGCCCACACGACCAGCCGATACATGGCGAGACCTCGGTATCGAAATCCCCTCTACCGCGGTCTCCGGTGAAGTTGAACTCACCGATGGAACCGCCGACGGCGGACTCTCCCGCTTCGATTGGATCATTGGTGATCCCAGCGCCAAGCAAGAGGTCACCAGCGTCGTCCTCGCCACGATCATCACCAACCGCATCACCGAGACGATCCGGGAGGAGCTTGGTGCCAGCTATGGCGGCTTCGCCTCGATATCCGTCGACCGTGAGGGCCCGGGCGCGCTCGGCGCGTTCATCCAAGTCGACGGTGACCCGGCCCGACTTGACGAGATCCGCGGCACACTCGACACGATCCTCGCCGAACTCGCGGCCAGCGGGCCGACCGCCGACGAGTTCGATCGAGCCATCAGCGTGACGACTAACGACTACAACTTCGTCAACGATCAGACGTTCCTCGTCAGCAACATTGCGACAACGCGTCATCCCGACGCCGACGTGCTGTTGGACACAAACCGCGGGCAGATCCTTCTCGGCCTGACCGCCGGTGATGTGCGGGCCCTCGCCGCCGCGCTCTTCGCCGACGCCGCCACGGTCGAGGTTGCCAAGGTCCTGCCCTAGGCCATCGGGCGAGAGAGATGGCATAGTCACACCCGTGCACGTCACAGTTGTTGATCATCCCCTCGCCGCGGTAGCGCTTACCCGCCTGCGCGACGAGACCACCACCCGACCCGCGTTTCGCGCGGCCCTGCGAAACCTGAGCCGCAATCTTGTCTACGAGGCCAGCCGCAACCTCGCGATCACCGAGATCAAAGTGGTCACGCCAATGGGCCCGACCACCGGAATCAGCCTGGGGGCCGACACTGAACTCCCGCTCCTCGTCCCGGTGCTGCGAGCGGGACTCGGCATGCTCGATGCTGCGCTGGCCGTCCTCCCGGAAGCCCGGACCGGATTTATTGGTCTCAAGCGCAACGAAGACACCCTGCAACCCGATGTCTATCTCGACACTGTGCCCGGCGACCTGAGAGGCCAGCCGGTCATGGTGCTCGACCCAATGTTGGCCACCGCGGGATCAGCCATCCACGCCTGCCAAAGCCTGCGGAACGCCAATGCTGGGGCTATCACCGTCGTCTGCGTGCTCTCGGCGCCCGAAGGGGTCGAAGCGCTTCGGGCCGCAGGCACCGCCGATGCTCACGTCACGGCATCGATCGACAGTCACCTCAACGAGATCGGCTACATCGTGCCGGGGCTGGGTGATGCCGGCGACCGACAGTTCGGCGTCGACTAGTGACCAGAGGCGTTGCCGTCGTCCCCGAGAGCCGTCCGGCGATGCACCAGGCCCTCACCGCCGCGGTGAAAGCCGCTGGCGCGGAAATTGTGCCTCTCGCCCATGCCGAAGCCGTGGTGTGGGCCGACCCGGCGGCGGTCGGCATGTTTCGAGAACTCATCGACGAGGCAACGGCGGCATCCTGGGTCCAACTCCCCTACGCCGGCATCGAATCGTTGGCCGACCTGCTCGACAACGATCACAAGTGGACATGCGGTAAGGGCGTCTATGCCGATGCCTGTGCCGAGTGGATGATCACTGGCCTTCTCGCTGCCTTTCGCGATATCCCCCGATTCGCCCGAGCTACATCATGGCCCCGCCAGGGCGGGCGCAATCTTCTCGGCGCGAAGATCACCCTATTGGGCGGCGGCGGACTGGCCGAGTCGTTCCTGCGCCTGATCGAACCATGGCAATGCGACGTCACGGTCGTGCGCCGAACCGGCGAGCCCCTTCCCGGCGCGACCCGAACAGTCACCGCCGAGCAGCGTTTCGCGGCCGTGGGTGATGCCGACGCCGTGGTCGTCTGCCTGGCGCTCACACCCGAGACCACCGGCATTGTCGACCGCGAGCTTCTCGCGGCGATGCCCGACGACTGCTGGCTACTCAACGTCGGCCGCGGCCTCCACGTGCGCAACGCCGACCTGCTCGCCGCGCTCGATGCCGCCACAATCGGGGGCGCCGTGCTCGATGTCACCGATCCGGAACCACTCCCCGACGGTCATCCGCTCTGGGCCTACGACAATGTGCTCATCACCCCGCATGTTGGGAATACGCCGGAGATGGGGCTCCCGCTCCTCGCCGCCCGGGTTGAGGAAAACGTCCGGCGCTGGCTTCGGGGCGACGAACTCCTTGGCGGCGTCGACGTCGACGCCGGGTACTAGCCTCAGCCTACAATGCTCGATCATGTCTTTACCGATGCCATCGGCGCGCTACGCGACGCTTTCGAGTTCTCCCGCCTCGAACGGCAGGCGTTTGAGGAGCGGTTCCAGGTAGATGTGCTGCTTGGTGATGTCACCTGGCAGACAAGCTACGGACTTCCCGGTGAAGGCCTTCCGCCCCGCGTGCAGGCCGACGTCACCTGCAGCTGGCCCACCTGGTCACAAACCGCATATCGCAGCTGGTATGTCGACGAGGAGCTCTCGGAGCCGCCCCGCATCGAGATCGAGGTCACACTGCGGGTGCAGCGCATGCAAGAGTCCCCGTCGCCCCGCACCGTTCTCAGTGTGCTGCCCATCACGAGCCCCGCGGTCGGCCGCGAGAAGCTCACCCGCAGCGGCCCCACGGTCGAGTCGATCTATGGCGCCGACCCCGACGATGCCGAATACGCGATCGAAGTGTCCTACGAAGGCGTCTACGAACTCGACGAAGCGTCGCTCGTCGATGGCTCGGCCCTCGATGAGCACTTCAACGCGTTGGGTGGGTGGGTCGCCTCCACTCTCGTGAAGCTGGGTGACCTCGACCTCGTGTTCGGACCGCCGCTCGAGGGTTAGATCCCTCGGCGAATCTCGCCCAGATCATCGAACTTCGGCTCGCGCCCTTCAGACTTCGCCACGAAGGTCTCGGCCATATCGCCGGGCTGGAACATGCCGGTCTGCCACGCGGCGATGTACTTCAGCGAGTTTTCGACGGTGTGATCACGGGTGTAGAGCACCATCTCCTTGGTGCCGTGCACGGCCAGAGGCGACTTCGACGCGATCTCGGCCGCGATCTCATGGACGCCGCTGAGCATCGACTCCTGATCATCGAAGACCTGGTTCACGAGGCCATAACCCCAACGCCTGATCAGCCGGCATCCGGCGACCGGTGTATGCGAGTTCCCGGACGATGCCTTCGGGAATCAGCTTCGGAAGACGCTGGGGGGTGCCGACGTCGGCGGTCATACCGATATTGATTTCCTGGATGCAAAAGAACGCGTCGGCGGTGGCGTAGCGACAGTCGGCCGCCGTGACCATGTCCACGGCGCCCCCGATACAACCACCCTGAATTGCAGCCAGAACGGGCATACGAGCCTGTTCAAGAATCGAGAACGATTGTTGGAGATGGAGCACGTTGTAGCGAAATGCCGCACGCTGACGGCCTCGCTCCTTGATGTCCACGCCTCCTTCGACCGAGTTGCCGCCACCGCCGCCGAAGACGCTGAGATCCATTCCGGCACAGAAGTGTTTGCCGGTCGAGGAGAGAACCACCGCTCGCACCCGGCCAGAGTCAGAAAGCTCGCTGATGATCTCAGGAAGCTCCGACCAGAAAGCCGGAATCATCGAGTTATACGCGTCGGGCCGGGAGAGGCGAAGGTGGGCAACACCATCGGTCTCTTCGAGTTCGAAACAGGTGTATCCCATGCGGGCGAGGCTAGCGGCCTAGACCAGGCTGGTGAGAGCCACGTGGGGCCGGGCGCCGATGTGGGAGATGATCTCCCCGGCCGCAATCCCGCCGAGCTCGGCACAGCGAGTCAAGTCGGCACCATTAGCGAGCGCATGCATGAAGCCCGCGGCGTAGAGGTCGCCCGCTCCAGTGGCATCCACGACTTGGGTGACGGTCGCCGCCGGCACCACAATCTGCTCACCGTTGGCCACAACGACCGAGCCGGCGGAGGAGCGGGTGAGGGCGGAAATCTCCACCATCTCGCCAATCTTTGCGGCCGCGACATCGAAGTTGTCGGTCTCAAAGAGCGCGCAGATTTCGGCCTCGTTCGCGAACAAAAGGTCGACATTGTTCGTGAGGAGATCGAGCCATTCCTCGCGATGACGGTCGACACAGAAAGAATCGGACAGCGTGAGCGACACGCGTCGCCCCGCGTCGGCGGCGACGGCCATTGCGCCACGGATCGCTTCTTTCGCGATGTCCATGTCCCAGAGGTAGCCCTCGCAGTAAGTAATCGCGGCAGAAGCGACGACACTCTCATCGATGTCGTCGGGGCTCAGCATGGCGCTGATGCCCAGGAACGTATTCATCGTGCGTTCGGCATCCGGTGTGACCTGGATGAGGCAGCGGGCAGTCGGCGGACCGTCAGTCCCGGGCGCAACATTGAAGCCCACGCCAGTGGCTCGCAGGTCGCGAATGAAGACCTCGCCCAGCTGATCGTCGCGGACCTTGCCGAGATACGCGGCGTTGGAACCAAGGCTCGCAAGCCCGGCCATCGTGTTGGCGGCGGAACCGCCGGAAGCCTCGATGCCAGCAGGCATCGATGCGTAGAGCGAGGTGGCCCGATCGGCATCGATCAGGGTCATCCCACCCTTATTCAGGTTGTGCCTTGCGATGAATCCTTCGTCGACAGTGGCGATGACATCAACGATGGCGTTACCGACGCCAACGACGTCAAGGGAGGATTCCATGAGGGCTCCAAGGGCAGGGGTCCGGAACCCATCGACTGTATCGTCTCGGCTCTGAGGCTCACCCTGACACTTCGGGGTGAGCGGCGGCTAGCGCACTAGGCCGCCAGCTCTTCGTCTCGCCCCTCAGTAATAGCGCGAGCGAACGCTTCGTCGTCCACCCCGAGCTGTGCATCGGGCCATTCGATTGGATCGAACGACTGCTGCATCTCTTGGTGACGATCTCGGCTCCGCATACCGACTCCTCCGGTTTGTCCCCCAACGAGTGTCGGGCGAAATCTCAATACCTCCATCAAAACAGATTTGCGTATTACAGAGGTGCGTTTCGTCTTACGATCCGATGAAGATCTGTCAACGGGAGCGGGCGGCAATACGGCTAGATTTTGACTATGACCGACCCGGATCCACGCCTTCCGACGCACGTTGTCCCGCATCGCTACGAACTTGTGTTGGAGCCCGACCTCCCGGCGGCGACGTTCCGCGGCAGCGTCACGATCGACGTTGAGCTCACCGAGAAGACCGACGAAATCATCTGCAACTCGGCCGATCTCGACATCGAGACCGCCCTGATCATCACCGGCGAAGGCGCTGCGGCAGTCGAACATCGACCCGACGTGCGGCTCGTTCCGGACACCGAACGACTCCATCTCACGCTACCGAGCGATCTCGAAGCCGGGACCGCACGGATCGTCTGCACCTTTCGGGGCGAACTCAACGACCGGTTGAAGGGTTTCTATCGGTCGACCTATACCGACGACGGCGGAGCGGAACACACGATCGCCACCACGCAATTTCAGTCGACCGACGCTCGGCGAGCGTTCCCGTGCTGGGACGAACCGGCGTGGAAGGCAACGTTCGCCACCACGCTGGTCATCGACCCGGACCATCTCGCCGTCGCCAACAGCGCGGAGATCTCCGACACGATCGACCCCGACGGGCGCCGACGAATCGCGTTCGCGGAAACCATGCGGATGTCCACCTACCTGGTCGCGTTTGTTGTTGGCCCGCTTGAGGTGACCGAACCCGTCGATGCCGGCGGGGTTCCCGTGCGGGTCGTCCACCGTCCCGGCCAGGGCCACCTCACCTCATTCGCTCTCGACGTGGCGGTTCACGCACTCGATTGGTTCGCCGCCTACTACGCAATCCCCTACCCCGGCGACAAGGTCGACCTTCTTGCTATCCCCGACTTCGCCTTTGGGGCGATGGAGAACCTCGGCTGCGTGACCTTCCGAGAGGTGCTGCTCTTGGTCGACCCCGACGGCGCCAGCCAACCAGAGCTACAAAACGTGGCCGACGTGATCAACCACGAACTCGCCCACATGTGGTTCGGTGACCTTGTCACGATGAAGTGGTGGGAGGGGATCTGGCTCAACGAGGCGTTCGCCACCTTCATGGAGACATCCTGCAGCCACGCCTACCGGCCGGATTGGCAAGTCTGGACCACTTTCGGGCGAGCCCGCGCCGCGGCATTCGACACCGACGCGCTTCTCTCCACCCGTCCGATCGAGTTTCCGGTTGTCACCCCCGAAGAAGCCGAAGGGATGTTCGACATCCTCACCTACGAGAAGGGCGCGTCCGTCGTCCGGATGCTCGAGCAACATCTGGGAGCCGAGCTCTTCCGAGATGGGGTCCGTCACTATCTCCAGACCCACGCCTACGCGAACACAGAAACCAGCGACCTCTGGGACGCACTCGAGCACGTCTCCAACGAGCCCGTCCGTCGGATGATGGACGGGTGGATCTATCAGGGCGGGTATCCCGTGATCGAGGCCGAACAGACACCCCATGGCACTGATCTCAAGCAGCGCCAGTTCACCCTCGACGCGGCCATCGCCGACGATCGGGCGTGGGTAGTCCCGATTGGAGTGCGGCTCCTCCATGAGGGAGCGGTGACCGACCATCGTCTCCTTCTCGACTCAGCGACAACCACACTCACCGCGCCGGGAACGCTGGTTTCCGCCAACGCTGATGCGGCTGGCTTCTTCCGGGTAAAGCCCGGCGCAGCAGTCCGAGCCGACGTGATCGCCAACGGCCCTGCTCCTCGCACTGCCGACGAGCGCCACGGCCTGGTCGATGATGCGTGGGCACTCACCATTGCTGGCGAGCTCACCGCCGCCGACTGGCTAGCCCTTGCCGCGGCCCTCGCGGGCGAGACTGATCTCACCGTGTGGCAGGCAATTAGCACCGGCCTGGCTGGCCTAATGCGGCTCGTTGAAGACAGCACCGCGGTCACTGCCGCAATGGCCGCTCGGATCCAAGCCCTCGCCGGACCGGTGCTCGCTCAGCTCGGATTCGATGCCGCTCCGGACGACGACGACCGCACTCGCGAGCTCCGGGCAACGCTGATCCGACTCCTTGGAGCGGTAGCCAACGATTCGGCGGTCATCGCCGAGGCAAGAGCGCTGGTCAACAGCGCCGACGCCACGATCGCCTCCGCAGCCCTCGTTGTTGTCGCTCACCACGCCGACCGCGCCGATGCAGAACGAATTCGGGCAGAGTGGAAGGGAGCCGTCGATCCGCAGACCGAACAGCGCAACCTCCGCGCTCTCGCTGATTTACCCAACGTCGAACTCGTCGCCGAAGTGCTCCAAGAGGTGCTCGACGGACACGTTCGCACCCAAGACGGGCCGTACGTGCTCCGCCGAGCGCTCACCAATCGGGTTGCCGGCGCCGCGGTGTGGGAATTTGTCACCCAGAATTGGGCGGCGCTCACTGAGCGATTCCCGAGCAACTCCGTCGCCCGCATGCTCGAAGGGGTCACTGCGCTCGACCGAGAAGGGTCCGTCACTGAGGTTCGCCAGTTCCTCGCCGACCACCCGGTACCCCAGGGTGAGAAGCAAATCTCACAACATCTGGAGCGTCAACGGATCAACGCCGAGTTCCGCGACCGGGAAGCCTCTCGCTTTGGCGCATCGCTGTAGCAACGCCCGACCTCAGAATTTGGGGCGTCCGCGCCGATAGCTGAACGTGACACCGACTCTTCCTTTCACCGCACTGCCGAGCGTCGAGGTCTTCGCGTGCGAAGACCGTGTCGCCCAGCTGATCTGGCGAGACCTTCCGAACGGCCTCGTCGGCGCCATCGTGAATGGACGTGAACAGATCCTAGGCGAGGGCGGCCGACCCGGTGCCGGCGAGATCACCGGACTCAAGCCAAGCACCAGCCACGCCGTTGACATCACGCTCGATGGGCGGGTCCTCTTCCAGCGAACGATTCATAACGATTCGACGGTCGAGGGCGACGCGCTCGCCCGCATCGCCACGATTAGCGACCTTCACTTGGGCGAGGAAGGCTTCGGACTCTTCAAGGAGATGAAGGAAGCTCATTCGGTCGATGCCGACTACCCACTGCGATTCGCCCGCGCCGCCGTCCGAGAAGCGGAGGCTTGGGGCGCGGAGTTGCTCGTCATAAAGGGCGACATCACCGACTTCGGACTCCCCGACCAATGGGCACTCTTCGACGAACTCCTCAACCACGTGAACATCCCGGTGGTGGCGATTCCTGGCAATCACGACACAGTGGGCCGCCCCGGCTCGCTCGATGCGACTGCCGAACTACAACGACGAGGCCTCTTCCCTTCGCCGGTCCACACGATGGATCTTCCGGGCGTGCAGTTGATCGCCGCCAACACCGCGATCGATCGCCACAACTGGGGAAAGCTCCAGCCAATTGCGGATGACCTCGTGTCGGCAGTCGCCGCCGATCGGCCCTCGATGTTGTTTGTGCACCACCACTTGGAGACGCACTTCTACCCGCGGATCTGGCCCTTTAGTGCCCGCCGCCGCGATGCGTCGCCCGTCATCGATGCAATGCTTGAGCGCAACCCTGCTCTCTTCATCACGTCGGGCCACTCCCACCGCAATCGCCGGCGTCGGCAATGGTCGGCAATGGTGACTGAGGTCGGCTCAACGAAGGACCACCCGGGTGTGTGGGCTGGCTATGTGGTTCACCAGGCTGGCGTGCGCCAGGTCGTTCGCCGGGTCGCCGAGCCATCCTGTATGGAGTGGACCGACCGCACCCACGCCGCGGCCGGCGGGCTCAGGGGTCAATGGTCTCCCGGGACAATCGGTGACCGATCGTTCCACCACGCATGGTCACCGGTGTCGACGTCTCCGACCTGGCCGGAAGAACAAACACACCAGCGGGTCTTCCTCCCTGGTTGAAATCTATTTCTCGACGGCGTCGAGCCCACCGCGGAGATTCCCGTGCTGGTGGCCACGGCTCGCGCCGTGCCTACTTCTTCAACAAGTCCCGCAAACATTTCTGGAATACGTTCCAGAAATGTTTCTCACATGGCAAACGCTACTCAGCCCCGCAGCAGCCCACGAGCGTCTGCGACGTCGTTCTGGAGCTGCGCCACGAGCTGGTCGATTCCCTCGAACTTTCGTTCGCTGCGGAGGAACTCGACAAACGAGACCTCGAGCTGCTCGCCGTAGAGATCGCCGTCGAAATCGATGAGGTGCACCTCGAGCAAGGACTGCTCGGCATGTTCGTAGAACGTGGGCCGGCGTCCGATATTGATGGCACACATGTGAACTGATCCGTCGGCCAACTGGCACCAGCCGGCATACACGGCATCGGCGGGCCAGGCCATGACCTTCGGCACGGGAATATTTGCTGTAGGAAACCCGATGCCGCTCCCGCGCTGATCGCCATATTCGACGACACCGCAGACGGTGTAAGGCCGACCGAGCATTTCCTCCGCACGAGCGACGTCGCCGCCGGCAAGGGCCCGTCTGATCTTCGTGGACGACACCGGCTCGCGTGCCTCTTCGCTGTGGCGAATGAGTTCAAGGGCACGCACCTCGAAGTTCCACACTTTGCCGAGCTCACGAAGACCCTCGACATTTCCACTCCGGCCCTTACCGAAGTGGAAGTCCTCGCCAACAACGATCGCGCGGGCGTGGATGGCGTTGATGAAGACCTGCTCGACGAATACCTCGGGATGCGTCGCGGCGCGCTCCTCGTCGAAGTGAATCACATAGGTGTAGTCGATCCCTTCGGCTTCGATGAGTTCGAGTTTCTGATCGAGCGTCGTGAGGAGCAATGGCGCGTTCTCAGGCCGAACGACATGGGCAGGATGACCGTCGAAGGTCACCACAGCAGAGGCGACGCCAAGCCGGTCGGCGGCGGAACGGACCTGACGGAACACCTCTTGATGGCCGAGGTGAACACCATCGAACACGCCAATCGTGGACGCCACTTCGACCGTCTCCGGCAGCTGGTCTTGACGATCAAGGAGAATTTCCATTCCACGAACGCTATCGGCGGGCCTGCTCAGCGGGGTATGACGACCGCAGGTTTCGTTGCACCCTTGTGCGCTTGGTAGACCGCCAGCAGTTCGCCCGCTTCGTCGAGCATCGCCCAAGGTCCGGGCGCGTCGCCAACACCCAGTCGGTCAAGGTCGAGCAGTTTGCCGTGGCCGATGTCGACCGCCATCTCTGCGTCGGCCACCACATGGTCGAGATGCCGAACCGCATCAGAAATCGGCCGCAATACCGGGGCCTCAATCGTGCCCGCGTCGTCGAGTTTGAACCCGCCAACCGCCGTACGACGAAGCGACCGCAGATGACCACCGCCGCCGAGTGCAGTGCCAAGATCAGCCGCCAGAGTGCGGATATAGGTGCCCGAAGAGCAGTCGACTTCGCAGCGCCACACGCCAGGCTCGCCAGCGACGGGCTCGACCTCATAGCGATACACCGTGACCGGGCGAGGCGGACGATCGATCTCAATGCCCTGACGAGCCAACTCGTGCAACCGCTTTCCGCCAATCTTGACGGCCGACACCATGGGCGGAATCTGCTCAATCGCCCCCGTTAGCGGCAGGACGGCCGCTCGAACCTGATCCTCGGTGACGGCCGACATGTCGTGGGTCGCAGTGACCTCTCCCGCCGCATCTAGTGTCGAAGTTTCGACGCCAAGCACAATTTCACCGACATACGACTTCGGTAACTCAGTGAGGAAGCGCAACAAGCGAGTGGCCTTGCCCACACCAAGCACCAGGATGCCCGTGGCATCGGGGTCGAGTGTCCCACTATGGCCCACCTTGCGGGTGCCCAGCACGCCGCGACTCTTGGCCACCACATCGTGGCTGGTCCAGCCCGCGGGCTTGTCGACGACCGCGACCCCGTGGGGTCCGAGATCAGCCGTCTTCGACATCGAGGTCGGGCACGGGCGGACGATGATCATTCCGCAAGAGTGTCTCGATTCGTTCCGCCGAACGCAGCGTCTCGTCGGCCTTGAACTCGAGCAACGGGGTCTTGCGCAGGCGCGCCTGGCTACTCACCGCGCGCCGGAGGCGGCCGCGATATTCATCGAACGCTTCGTCGATATCGGGGTCGTCTTCGGCGTTGAGCGTGGTGAACCAGATCACTGCCTTGTATAGATCACGATCGACATTGACACTCGTGATCGATGCCATCATCAGACGGTCGTCGTCGATGAGATCCATTTCTTCAGCAATAATGCGACGAACAAGTTCGCCAATACGCGCTGTGCGGTTCGCGGTGGCCGGATTGGGGCGACGAGAGCCCTGGTTTCCCTTGGCCATAACTCAGCTATCGAGTGTGCGGGCGATCTCTCGCTGTTCGAACGTCTCGATCACGTCGCCTTCCTTCAAATCCTGGAAGTCGGAGAGACCAATACCGCATTCGTAACCAGCGGCCACCTCGGTGGCGTCGTCCTTGAAGCGCCGGAGCGACTGGACGGTGCCCTTCCAAATGATCGTGCCCTGACGAAGGAACCGAACCTGGGAGTTACGGGTGATGACGCCGTTCGTGACGTAACAACCAGCGATGCGACCGATCCGGGGAACGCTGAAGATCTCTCGAACTTCGGCATCGCCGGTGACCACTTCTTCGAACGCCGGTGCCAACAAGCCCACCATCGCTGCTTCGATGTCTTCGAGCAGCTTATAGATGATCTCGTAGGTGCGGATCTCGACGTCTTCGAGCTCGGCCAGATCACGGGCCTTACGTTCGGGGCGAACGTTGAAGCCGATGATTGAGGCGTTAGACGCCGCCGCCAATTGGATGTCGTTTTCGGTGATGCCGCCCACGCCACGATGAACAAAGCCAATCTTCACTTCGTCACGTTCGAGCTTGCGTAGCGACTCAGTGACCGCTTCGAGCGAACCGTTCACATCGGCCTTGACGACCAGGTTGAGCGTGGCGGCCTCGCCTCGCTTGATCTGCTCGAAGATGTCTTCCAGCTTGGCGCCGCCCGACAGGGCGTGCGCTTCACGGCCGAGGCTCGACTGACGCTGCCAGTGCTCACGAGTGTCGGCCACCCGGGAGGCGACCTTTTCGCTAGGCGCGATCACGAAATCGTCGCCGGCGACGGCAACTTCGCTCAGACCAAGCACCTGTACCGGAGTGGAGGGGCCTGCTTCCTTCACGTTTTCGCCGCGGTCGTTGATGAGGGCGCGGACACGGCCCCAGGCCGCACCCGCGACCATCGGGTCACCGACCCTCAGCGTGCCTTGCTGGACAAGAATCGTGGCCACGGGGCCACGACCGATGTCGAGATTTGCTTCGAGCACGGTGCCGGAGGCACGGCCCGTCGGGTCGGAACGAAGGTCCTCGACCTCCGCGACCAGCAGGAGCTGATCTAGTAGTTCGTCGACACCGATGTTCTTGAGAGCAGAGACTTCCTGGAAGATGGTCTCGCCACCCCAGGCTTCGGGCACAAGACCATGCTCGGCAACGCCAGCAATCGCCTTCTGCACGTCTGCGTTTTCGCGGTCGATCTTGTTGACCGCGACCACGATCGGCACACCGGCCGCCTTGGCATGGTTGATCGCCTCAATGGTCTGCGGCATCACACCGTCGTCGGCCGCCACCATCAAGATGACAATGTCAGTCGCGCCAGCACCACGGGCACGCATGGCGGTAAACGCCTCGTGACCGGGCGTATCAATGAAGGTGATCATCTGACCGGCGCGGTCGACCTGATACGCACCAATGTGCTGGGTGATGCCACCGGCTTCACCCTCAACAACGTTGGCGTCGCGAATACGATCGAGAAGCAAGGTCTTGCCGTGGTCGACATGGCCCATCACGGTGATAACCGGCGGGCGCAAGGGCGAGTCAACATCGGCGTCGGCATCAACCTCGAGTAGCTTCTGCAGCTCGACTTCTTGTTCTTCACCCGGGTCAACGAGGCGAATCTCCGCCCCGATGTCGTCGGCAAACAGCTCGATCATTTCGTCGGACAACGACTGAGTAGCCGTAACCATCTCGCCCGCTTCCATCATGAAGCGGACCACATCAGCAGCCGTACGGTTCATCTTGGGACCGAGATCGAGCGGAGTCGAGGCGCGCTCGACAACAATCTCGCCCGCGGGAACTGGGGCGTCGGCTGGCGTATAGGACGGAGCATCCATTGGCTGGAGCTCGTCACGACTACGACGACGACGACCCTTGCGACGCGGTGGGCGACGACCCTGGTTAGGTCCGCCACCAGGACGGCCGCCACCAGGTCCACCACCGGGACCACCACGGCCACTAGGAGGTCCACCGGCGCCAGGAACTTGTTCTCGCGGACCACCGCTCGGACGACGACCGCCCGGCATTGGGCCACCACCACCGCTGCGACCCGGAGGGCCACCCGCGGGGCGCGCAGCAGGACCACGCCCACCTGGCGGCGGCGGAATTGCTCGACCTGTTGCCGACCGCGGCGGAGGCGGAATCGGCTTACCAGAGGTGGAAGTGGGCGCATCGCCCGGCTTCACGTTGGGGTTGATCGCGACCTTCTTGACGACCTTCTTGACGACCTTCTTGACGACCTTCTTGACGACCGCAGCAGCGGCGGGAACAGGCGGTTCCTCAGTCGTGCGCTTCGGCGGCGCAGCACTGCCGCTCGAAGAAATCACGCGGGCAGGGGCGGCGGGAGCCGGAGGCGGTTCTTCCGCCACGACGGGCGCCTCAGCGGCAACCTCGACCGGTTCGGCCGGCGCGTCGACGACCGGTTCGGACGTCGGTGCGGGCGCCTCAGCCACGATGGGTGCCGGCGGCTCTGCAGCCTCGACCGGCGCTTCAGCCTCTACGACTACGGCAGGCTCGTCGACCTCGATGTCAGGCTCGTCGTCAGCACTTGAAGCGGCCGTCTTCGCCGACTTCTTCGCCGACTTCTTAGCTGTCTTCTTAGCTACCTTCTTAGCTGCCTTCTTCGGCTTTTCCGGCTCCGGCGGTTGTTCGGCGCGGATCAGGCCCTCGCGCTCCGCCTTACGGCGAACGCGGTCAGCTTGCGCGTCAACGATGCTCGATGAGTGGCTCTTGACCCCGATACCGAGGCCTTCTGAGAGTTCGAGTGTCTCTGCATTGGTGAGACCGAGCTCTCTGGCGAGCTCGTAGACGCGAATGTTGGATGGCACGTTCTGGCGAAAGTCCTTGGTGATATTCGAACGGCGAGGACTCTGCCCCGCCGATCACGGCTTCAGTTACTCACGTGCGGACACACGAGCGATTCTGTCGGCCACGACTCGTCGAGCCTAGCGATCTCTTCAGCGTTCGCCTCGGCTCGTAAGCCTCGACGCAAACCCTGACGCTGCGTGGCCAAATCGAGGCACGCACGAGACGGCCCAACCCAAGCCCCTCGGCCTGATCCAGAACCGGTCTCCAACGCCCCAGCGACCGCTCGGACGCGCACGAGTTGATCAGCAGGCAACGCCTGCCGACACCCCACACACGTCCGAATCGGAGAACTAGGAATCGGTAACTTCGTTATCTGCGCCGGCATCCGCCGGGACCGCGTCGGTCGGTGCGCTCTCCTCGGCGGTAGCCGCCTCGGGCTCCTCTTCCGGAGCCTCGGCTCCGGCGGCATCGTCGGCGACAACTTCCGGGGCTTCCGGTTCCGCGGCTTCAGCTTCAACGGCATCCTCAGCAGCTTCGGCGGGAGCGTCTTCGGTGGCGGGGGTGTCTTCGGCGCTTTCGTTTTCGTCGACCGCCACGGCCCAGTCCGTGGCCGATACGGCTTCCCCACCATCCGCGGGCTGCCAGACCTGCTCACCGGTCTCGGCGTTGGTGACCCATTCGCCCTCGGCCCACTCAACATCGCCATAGGCCTCTTCCTCAGCAAGCTGAGTTTCGGACTTGATGTTGATGCCCCAACCGGTCAGACGCGAAGCCAAGCGAGCGTTCTGCCCTTCCTTACCTATCGCAAGCGACAGCTGGAAGTCAGGCACGATGACATCACAGTCGCCAGTCTCCGGATCGGGACGGACCTCGGTGACCTTTGCGGGCGATAACGCCTTCATGACGAACTCGTTGAGGTCCTCGGAGAACGGCACGATGTCGATCTTTTCGCCACGCAACTCGGTGACGACCTGACGCACTCGGGCGCCTCGGGCACCGACGCACGCGCCGACAGGGTCAACATTCGGGTCGTTCGAGAAGACGGCGATCTTGGTGCGGTGTCCGGGTTCGCGCGCACACGCCTTGATCTCGACGACGCCGTCGGCAATTTCAGGAACTTCGAGCTCAAAAAGACGCTTTACCAGACCCGGGTGGGTTCGGCTCACGACGATCTGCGGACCCTTGGCCGTCTTGCGCACCTCGACGATGTAAGCCTTGATGCGCACATTCGAGTCGGGGCGCTCGTAGGGCACCTGTTCGGCTTGTGGCAAGAGCGCTTCCACACGACCAAGGTCGAGCAGGGTGTAGCGAGCGTCGGTCTGCTGAATCATGCCGGTGACGATGTCGCCCTCACGGCCCGCGTACTCTTCGTACTTCAGCTCACGTTCGGCTTCACGAATGCGCTGCGTCATCACCTGACGGGCGGTCTGAGCGGCGATACGTCCGAAGTCGTCAGGAGTGACGTCGAACTCTTCGCCGACCGGCTCGCCTTCTTCGTCGAGTTCCTGCGCGAACACCTGGAATTCCATGGTGTCGGGGTTGATCGTCACCCATGCGTACTCGTACGCGTCGGGCATCCGCTTATAGGCGGACTCCAATGCGTCGGCGAGCGCTGCAAACAGCGCGTCAACCGAAATTCCTCGCTCGGCGGCAAGCGCCTGGAGGGCTTCCATCATCTCGGTGTTCATGAGGTTGGAGCCTTTTTCTCTGGGGTCGTGGATGAATCGTTCTTTTTCGGTCCGCCGGGCTTTGGAGTGGGGCCCCACTCGAAGACTGTGCGCGCCTTAATAACGTCGTCGTAGGACAGCCGACGGCTCTCGCCCTCGACAGTGATCTCGAAACCACCGTCGTCGGCGGCCACTAAGGGGCCTTGGATTCGACGTTCGCCCGCATAGTCAGGGCGGGTCTTGATCTTCACATCGCTGCCGATTGCGCGATGAAAGTGATCGGGGGTACGCAGTTGCCGCTCGAGACCGGGGCTCGACACTTCCAGCGTATAGCGGCCGGGAATTGGATCGAGCTCGTCGAAGAGGCGGCTCACGCTGCGGCTGATCCGCTTAATCACGTCGATGCTGATCCCGTCGGGATGATCGACCGAGATGCGAAGCACGGCACCGCTCTGCTCAATGTCGTAGAGCTCCACGGACTCACCCTCAACAATCGGAAGAACGAGTTCACGAACACGGTCGATGATGGCCATGACGAAACACCTCTTTCAGATCGATATAGATGATGCGGAAACTTGTTGCGAATCGAGAAAGGCGTGGCCTAGGGCCACGCCTCATCCAAACGGACTACCGAAACGCAGCCCTCACTGTAGCAAAATCGTCTGGTCCTCAGTCGGGCACTTCGGCAACCGCCGCTGCGAAGTCCTTGTGGACGCCGCTCAGCGTGAACTCGGCGGAACCGGGGCCAGCCTCAACCACAGGCAGCAAACGGCGCAACTGCAGCCAAATCACTCCCCATAGCCCTGCCGAGAGCAACCCAATCAGAAGACCGAGCGGCAACAAGACGGGGAATCGAGACATCGATACACCGACGGCCGCACAGGCGACACCACCCCAGATCGCCGTTCGGCGCCGGGATTCGAGCGACCGCGCCATGTCGAACTCGTCTTGGGTCAGCGGTACCTGGATCACGTATGGCGGTCGGCCGGCTTTCACGAAACCATCAGCCGGGGCGCCGCTTCGCACTGAGACCAGCGGGAGTCCGCGCTCTCGAGCTTGATGACGGTCGACCCGAACCGTCGCCATGTTCAGCCCTTAGGACTTGCGACGAATTTCAGTGATGATCGACTCGGAGTCATTGGCGTCTTCGCCCTTTTCTCCGAGATTGCGGTCACGATCTTCGTCGGCCGCCCGCTTGGCGGCGTCCTTGGTGGACCTCGCCTTCTCCAGCGCGGCCTCCGCACCGTGTTCGTGAATGAACTCGGCCCACTCGACGAGCGTGTCGACCATCTCGTCTTCCGGCACGACCATGACGTTCTGGCCCTTGACGAACAGGTGGCCACGCTTGTTGCCCGCCGCGATTCCAAGATCGGCATCTCGTGCTTCGCCCGGACCGTTTACGACGCAGCCCATCACAGCAACCTGCAGAGGGATCTCCCGTTCGCCGAAAGCAGCCATCGCGTCGTTCGCAATCGTGACCACATCAACCTCGGCCCGACCACAGCTCGGGCAGGCGATCAGATCAATGTTCTTGCGTTCTCGCAAGCCAAGGGTCTCAAGTAGTTGCCGGCCGGCCTTCGCCTCTTCAACCGGGTCAGCGGTGAGCGAATAACGAATGGTGTCGCCAATCCCCTCGGCGAGCAGTGTTGCCATACCGGCCGTGGCTTTGAGGGTGCCGATCGGCGGAGGGCCGGCTTCGGTCACTCCGAGGTGCAGCGGGTAGTCGGTGACCTCGGCGAGCTGACGGTAAGCCTCGATCATCAGCGGCACACTCGATGCCTTCACCGAGATTTTGATCAGGTCGAAGCCGACCTCGTCGAAGTAGGAAATCTCTTGAAGCGCCGACTCGACCATCGCCTCGGGGGTGACCTTGCCGCCGTACTTCTTGTAAAGGTCCGGATGAAGCGACCCACCGTTGACACCGATTCGAATCGGCACGTTTCGATCTTTGGCCTCGCGAGCAACGGCCTTGATGTGCTCCGGGTTCTTGATATTGCCGGGGTTCAGACGCAGGCAATGCACCCCGGCTTCGAGGGCCTCGAGCGCTCGGCGGTATTGGTGATGGATGTCGGCCACGATCGGGACCGGCGATCGCGGCACGATGCGGGCCAGGCCCTCGGCCGCCTCGGGTTCGTTGCACGTGCAGCGCACGATGTCGGCACCCGCCGCGGCCAGTGCATAGATCTGCTGAAGCGTCGCCTCATGATCGGCGGTCTTCGTGATTGTCATCGACTGCACGGTGATGGGTGCTCCCCCACCGACCGGCACATCGCCAACCATGATTTGCTTGGTGGGACGTCGGGGAAAGCTCTGTGTGAACTCCACAGCGTCAACCTATCGCCCCAATCCCCCCGCACTTGCGAACTGACGGTTAGCCGATGTTGATGGGGTCGATGATATCTCGGAAGATAGCGAGCAGGCCGAACCCGGTCAACAGTACGAAGATGGCGTACGTGAAGGGCAGGACCTTGTTGTAGTCGACCTCGTGTCGGCGCCCGCCGAAGCTGCGTAGTCGCTCGTAGCTCGCGATGACGACATGGCCGCCGTCGAGCGGCGGGAACGGCAACAGGTTCAAGAATCCGACCGAGATGTTGAGGCCAGCCATGAACAGCAGCACGCGGTCGAGTCCGTCTTCGGTGATCTGACTTCCGAATCGGGCCGCCCCGTAGATCGAGACGATTCGTTGCTCGTCAGGATTGCCCTCATTGAGCGCTCGGCTCGCGACCTCGCGCTCACCGGCATCCCTCGACGTGATGTCGTCATGGACGGTGTCGACGTCACCAGACAGGGTGTCGCTTACGAAGTTCGGCAACGCGCCACCGGTAAAGGTGTCCCACATGCCGGTGGTGACGGCGCTGAAATAGCTGCCGAAGTCGCCGATGCTGCGGGGAACTGCCGCCAACAGACCGACGTTGTCTCGGGCAGATTCGCGAGAGACACCAAAGAAGCCGATGGTCGCCTGATTTGCCGGCAACAACTCCTCAACCACCGCGTTGTCGATCACTTGAATCTCCAACCCGCGAGCCGGGTCGAAGACGATTGGTAGTGGCTCGCCGACACGGCCGCCGACAACCGCAACGATGTCGTTGTAGCTAAAGACATCCACGCCATCGACCTGCAGGATGCGGTCGTTCTCTTCGAGGCCATGGAACGTGGCCGCGCCTGCAGCGCTCAGACGGGCGCCGATCACGACATTGCCCGCGAGGGTCTGACCGCCACGGCGATACACGACCTCAACGTCGGCGTCGCCGCGACCCTGCACAACCTCACCGAACTCTGCCCAGGAATCCACCTCGATTCCATCGATGGAGACAATCTCGTCGCCGACCTCAATGCCGAGTTCACCCGCGGCGCTGGACTCGCTCACGCTGGACACCGCCCAGGCACCGTTGGCGGCCGGAACGCCCTGCCACACGAGGAACATGAAGATCAGGATCAACGCCATCGCGAAGTGCATGAGCGATCCCGCCGTGACAACAAGGAGCTTCCGCGGGAACGATTTCACCCGATAGGCCCGGTTCTCCTCACCGGGCTCGACGGGGTCGAGGTTGTTCATTCCAATGATGCGCACGTACGCGCCGGCCGGGATCAACTTCACGCCGTATTCGGTGTCGCCCTTATGGAACGACCAGATACGCGGACCGAACCCGATGAAAAACTCGGTGACTTTCATGCCCGTCAACTTGGCCGTGAGGAAGTGTCCCATCTCGTGCATGAAGATCATGAAAATGATCGCCACGACGATGAACGCCCAGCTCCAGCTCGCGAACACACCAAGCGCGACGATGGCGCCGATCAGCAGAATAAGGCCGGTCCAGTCGTTGGGCCGTTCCTCGGGCTCTTCGGCCTTCGGGCCAGTGTTCATAGTCATGCGTGTACCCGTTTGTCGATGAGGTTCGCGGCCATGCGGCGAGCAGCGCTGTCGGTATCGAGGACAACGTCAACATCGGTGGCCGTTGTTCCCGGCCACCTCTGCAATGCCTCTTCAAGAACGTCGGAGATGTCGACCCAACGGATTCGCCCCTTGAGGAACTCCTCCACTGCGACCTCGTTCGCCGCGCTGAGCCACGCCGGCGCGGTTTCACCCGCTCGACCTGCTTCATAGGCGAGGCGAAGACACGGGAAGGCTTCGAGATCTGGGCGTTGGAAGTCGAGTCGCGACATCTCACTCCAATCGATTGCGCCGTACGGCACTTCCAATCGGTCAGGAAAGGCCAACGCGTAGCCAATACACAAACGCATATCGGGCATCGAAAGCTGGGCGATCGTTGCGCCATCGGTATAGCTGACCATCGAGTGGATCACGGATTGCGGATGAACCACCACGTTGATTTGGTCGTAGCTCACCCCGAACAGTTCGTGGGCCTCGATGACCTCAAGTCCTTTGTTCATCAGCGTGCTGGAGTCGATCGTGATCTTCGGCCCCATCGACCACGTGGGGTGAGCGAGCGCATTCTCGATCGTGACCGCTTCCAGATCGCCGCGACTGCGCCCACGAAAGGGACCTCCGCTGGCCGTGAGCACGATTTCGTGCACTCGATCCACCGGTGTGACCTTGTCAGTCACCTCGTTCGCCCGGAGGCATTGGTGTACGGCACAGTGTTCGCTGTCGACCGGGATCAGATCACCCGCCGAGGCTTTCCAGACGCGCTGGACGACTGGACCGGCCGCGATAAGCGACTCCTTGTTGGCCAGCCCGAGCCGCTTGTCCGCCTCGAGCGCGGCGAGGGTGACCGAGAGGCCCGCGAATCCGACGACACCGTTGATAATCACGTCGGCCGATGTTGCAGCCTCGGCCATTGCCCGGTCGCCGACGAGCAACTCAGTACCAGCGGGAAGCCGGTCGCCGATCGCTGCGGCCTGTGCCTCGTCGGCCACCGCGACAACGTCGGGGTGGAACTCTTCGGCCTGGGCAATAACGGTGTCGACCGATCGGGCGACACCAAGCGCGGCCACTCGGTACCGGTCTGGTTCGGACCGCACGATGTCGAGCGTCTGGGTGCCGATCGAACCGGACGAGCCGAGCACGGCAACCGAGATAGTCATGGGGGCGACGCTACCGCCCGCCCCCGGGTGGACGGTGTCGCGTCAGCCCGGGATGCCAACGTCGAGCAGACGAGCCACGTAGTACGTGACCGGCAAGACGAAGAGCAGACCATCAAATCGGTCGAGAAGACCACCATGGCCGGGCAAGATCGAACCCATGTCCTTGATACCGAGGTCCCGCTTGATCTGCGACTCGGCGAGATCTCCAATAGGCGCCGCAAGCGCGGCAGCGATGCCGATCAGGAGGCCGGGACCGAAGCCGCCGCCCCATGCGCTCTCACCGAACGGCGAGGGACCTTGGAGCCCGATAATGACGCCGGCGGCAACCGCTACAGCCATACCGCCGACGAGGCCTTCCATCGTCTTGTTGGGGCTTGCCAGCGAGAGCGGCGTGCGCCCCATCACCTTGCCAATCGCGAGGGCACCGACATCGTAACCAACCGTGACGAGCACCGCGGCCGTGAGCAATCCGGTGCCAACATCGACGCCACCAACGTTCATGCTGAGCATGAGGGCGGCGAACGAACCGAGGACGCCGATATGGATGATTCCCAGCAGGGTCGTGCCGAGGCCGCGAACTGGAGACTCGTTGCCAACCCCAGTGAGGTACCAGACCGACCCGAAGATCAGCGCCAGCACCAGAATCATGACGATCGCCTGCTCACCTCGCCAGTAGACGGCGATGGGCATCGTGACCGACGCAGCCAACCCGAGCAGAACCGCGGGCTGGTGCCCGGCCACGCGCACAGCATTGAAGAATTCGACGGCGGCGAGACCGAGCAGAACGGTGACCACGGCGAGCGCCGCCGCGGGGCCAAAGCTCATTGCCGCAAGGATCAGCGCGGCCAGACCAACACCAACGATGATCGCGGCTGGCAGATCGCGCTGATCGTCGCCGGAAGTACCGCTGGTGGCGTTGAGGGCCGCTCCGAGTGACGGCTCGGCCGTCTTCGAGGCGGCCATGTCGTCGAACTCGAAGAAGTCGTGCGCGGCTTCCTCGGCGGCAACCTCGGGTTCGTCAACCGGCGGTCGCGGGCCTTCTTCATCGGCCCATCGAGGCGTCGAGGAAACATCGGCCCACGCGGCTAGGTCCGCTTCGGCGAGCGTCGGCTCGTCGGGCGGTGCGAAGGTGACGGCATCGGCGGCCGCGCCTCCGACCTGTGGGACAGCACCCGTGGCCGGTTCGCTCCAATGTGGAACGGCGGCATCGTCATCGGCGAACGACTCATCATCGTCGCCGAAGACCGAGCGGCCCGGCGCAACGTCGTCGTCAAATGTTTCGGCGTTTCCGAAGTCGGAATCGTTGTGGTCAGTCATGGTCTCGCCCTTCCCAGGCAGACAGAGGTTAGACCTCCATCAGCTCCTGTTCCTTTTGGACCTGCGCAGCATCAATTGCTGCGATGCGCTCATCCTTGAACGCGTCGAGTTGCGCGCCGGCCCTCGCGATGTCGTCGGACGAGACTCCCCCATCGTTCTCATGGTCGTCAAGATCCTTGCGCGCACCGCGGCGGACAGCATTCACTCGCTGCTTCGCCTCTTCGGCCATGCCACGCACCACTTTGGCGAGTTCACGGCGACGTTCTTCGTTGAGTGGGGGGAAGGCCAAACGAATCATTCGACCGTCGTTCGACGGGGTCAGGCCCATATTCGAGTTGAGGATTGCTCGCTCGATCACGTCGAGGTTCGCAACGTCGTGCGGAGTGACGATGAGCATCCGAGCCTCGGGTACGCCGAAGCTCGCAAGCTCCTGCAGCCGCATTTCGACGCCATACGCCTCAGCCGTAAGCCGCTCGAAGAGCGCTGAGCTGGCTCGGCCGGTACGAATGGTGGAGAACTCCGAACGGGCGTGCTGAACAGAACCGTCCATCTTCTCAGCTGCGTCTTCGAGCACGAGCTCGATCATCTCAGAACTCACAATGACCCCTTCTCGGCGGTCTCCCCTTCGGCGTTGTCGCCGTTGACGAGCGTACCGATCGCTTCACCTTCGAGCAGGGACCGCAGGTTTCCCTCACCCATGAGGTCGAAGACAACGATCGGCAGATCGTTGTCCATACACAGGGTGATTGCCGTGGCGTCCATCACCTTGAGGCCTCGGTTCAGCACGTCGAGATAACTCACGTGGCCGAGTCTGGTCGCGTTTGGGTCGAGGCGGGGGTCGGCGGTGTAAATACCGTCGGTACCGCCGTGGGTGCCCTTCAGCACCACGCCCGCTTCGATCTCCACCGCCCGCAGAGCGGCGGTGGTGTCGGTCGTGAAGAACGGATAGCCGTTGCCGCCGCCGAAGATGACGATGCGATCCTTGTCGAGATGGCGGATCGCCTTACGACGGATATAGGGCTCCGCGACCTGCGCCATG
>Ga0209709_10000452_pt1 | contig 39061 bp, 42 predicted proteins | sample ArcticOcean_MG_C_2_FD_187435 | JGI IMG/M metagenome (GOLD analysis project Ga0209709, IMG submission 187435) | Marine microbial communities from western Arctic Ocean - ArcticOcean_MG_CB4_136 (SPAdes) (version 2) | ecosystem: Environmental > Aquatic > Marine > Oceanic | place: Arctic Ocean... | reverse complement strand
GATAGCCCAGCACAACCACCACCAATAATTATATAGTCAAATTCTTTCATTTAAATCTATTTCCTCACTAATTAAAAAGTGTTCATTATTCATATAACCACTTTTTTGTTTTGTTAAAAAAAGTGTTACTAAGTCAAATACAGAAAGAATGGTCTGATAGATTTTTGCAATATTATTTACATAAATCTTACCTGCTTTATTATAATTCTCTATATTCTTTGTTTTTAAAATTTTATCACCTATTTTTTTGTAAACCCTTCTTGCTACAAGTATTGCAAATCTAAACTTAAAGGGTATTTTATTTATTGCTAAAAAAGAACTTTTATAAAATAAATCAGCTAAAGCTAAGGTGTCTCTTATTGTCTCAAAATCATTCTTAATATAAAATCTATTAACCTTTGAGTCTTCAACAATATCCCTAGATATATTTGTTAGTTGCATTGCAATACCTAAATCTATGGCAGCTTTCATCGAATTGTCACCTTTAACATTTAAAATTTTTGCCATCATCAAGCCTACTGTACCAGCAACCCTGTAAGAATAAATTAACAAATCTTTTTTATTATTTAATTGAACTTTTTTACTTAAATCTGATTCAACACCATCAAATAAGTCTTTAATAATTTTTATTGAAATTAAATGATGATCCATAAGATCCCACATATTCTTAATTATTATATTATTATAGTTTTTATTAAGAAAATCATTCTTAAAAACCAATAGATTGTTTTTCTTAACTTCTAATTCTTCATCGTTATCTGCAATATTATCTACAGTTCTACAAAAATCATATAAAGAGGAACACTTTTGATAGGTTTTTTCTGGTAAAAAGAAACCAGCCCAATTAAATGACTTTGCGTAAATAGACAGGTAGTTTTTATTAGACATTATATAATCTTATCTAGAACTTTTGCTGAGGATAGCACTCCAGGAACACCTGCACCAGGATGTGTTCCAGCCCCAACAAAATACAAACCATCATAAATTTCTGATTTATTATGAAACCTAAAATATGCAGACTGTGTAAATTTAGGTTGGATCGAAAAACCTGATCCAAATTTAGTATTCAATTCATTTTCAAAATAATCTGGCGTTAAATAGAAATCTTCAATAATATTCTCTCTAAGATTAGGAAGTAATGCTTTTTCCATTTTATCTATTACTAAATTCTTCATTTTTTCACCTTCAATTTTCCAATCAATTTTGGATTGATTGTTTGGGACGGGCACAAGAACATAAAAGCAATCATTTCCTTCAGGCGCCATTGATTTGTCTGTAGCTGATGGTCTATGAAGGTAATAGCTTATGTCATCATTTAATTTTTTATTATCAAAAATATCACTCAGGTGTTCTTTATATTTATCACCAAATTTGATTGTGTGATGCTCAACATCTGGGTATGTTTTTTTTGTTCCAAAATAGTAAACAAATAGACCCATAGAATACTGCATTCGATTTTGTTTCCATTTAAATAGAGAGCTTGTTTTATTTAGACTTAGAAGTTTTTCATATACAGCAGGAGGATCAGCATTACATATTACATTATTTGAATGTATTTCTTTTTGATTGTCTAATTTTACTCCACTAATTTTTCCATTATTTGAAATTATTTCTGTTACTTCATGTCCTTTGATTAATTCAATTTCTTGTTCAATCATTAATTTTTCTAAGCCATTGATTATGTTCCCAGTTCCACCCATTGAGTAATGTATGCCCCATTTTTTTTCGAGATATAGAATTAATCCGTATATTGATGTTGTTGTAAAGGGGTTTCCGCCAACTAATAGAGGATGCATACTTAGCATACGTCTTAATTTTTCATTTTTTATATATGAAGAAACTAATGAATAAACTGATTTATAGCTTTTAAGTTTTAGTAAAGAGGGCAATTGTTTCATCATCACAAGAGGTTTATCAAATGGAACATCAGCTAGTTCTGTGAAGCCTTTATCAAATATTTTTTTTGTGAATTTTACAAGCTCCTCATAACCTTTAACATCTTCTTCATTAATTTCTTGAATTTGTATTTTCATTTGGTTTTCATCTCCTGAATAATCAAATTTCATTCCATCTTCAAAAATAAATCTATACCAAATTTTAAGAGGGGTAAGCTCTATATAATCTTTAGGATTTTTGTTAAATAATCTAAAAAGCTCTTCAATTAGGAAAGGGGCTGTTATGACAGTTGGGCCGCCATCAAAAGTAAAACCATTTCTTTTAAAAACTCTAGCTCTTCCTCCAAGATCAGGGTGTTTTTCAATTAAAGTTACATCGTGATTTTTAGCTTTAAGCCTTAATGCTGCGGCTATCCCACCAAATCCTGAACCAATGACTATAGATTTCATTTAGTTAATTTATAGTTTTTTAAAAAAATTGTAAGGGAATTATGAGTTAATTTTCTTTAATGCAACTTTTGTTTCTTCTAGATTTTTATCAAATAAGCTTTCGAGTTTTGATTTGTCTATAGATGTACTGATAATTTTTTTAACAGAGTCTACAGCAATTTTAATCGAAACATCTTTTATTTCTTTAAGAGCTGCTTCTTTCATTTGTGTAATTTTATTTTCTGCTAAATTTTTTTTGATTTCAGAAGATTTATGAAATTTATCATTAATTTCTATGACTAAATGGTCACTATCTTTTTTTACTTGCTCTAAAATATCGTTACTAACAGCTTGAGCAGTGTCTAATTTGTTTTGTGCATTATCCATTAGAATTTTTGCTTCTGATCTTAGCTTTTCACTCTCATAAATTTCATTTTTAATATCTAAAATAAGTTTATTTAAAATATCATTAATTTTTTGAGGTATTTTTAAGTAAATTAATCCCCCAATAAAAATTAAAAAAGATATTGCTACCCAGAAAGTTGCATCAATTACCATAATATTCATCCATTTTTTTTCTTGATAGATCATCAACAATTGCTGAGATGCTACTCTTGTTAACTTCTGTACCTATTAACTGCTGAAGCAAATCCGCAGACGTTTCTACAGCTATCTTATTAATTTTTTCAGGAGCTTTATCTCTAAACTCTTGTATTTCATCTTCCACTTTTTGAATTTCTGCATTCAGCTCTTTGTCTAAAGCTTCTTTTTTAAGATTAATATTTTTCAATACTTTTTCTCTAGCATGATTAAAATAATTTTTTGAATCATTTTTACTATTTTTAACTATTTTTTCGTATTCTTGTAACTTTAGTTCGCTTTCTTCTCTTTGTTTCTCTGCCGCCTCAATATTCTCTAAGATTTGTGATTTTCTTATCTCAAGGTTCGCACTAATTTTTGGAAGTATAAGTTTAGAAAGAACAACATATAAAATTCCAAAAGTTATAGTTAACCAAAAAATTTGAGAAATCCAAAACTCAGGGTTTAATTGAGGCATACCTCCACTTTCAGCTGCAAAAGCTTCCATTAAAAACAGGAAGCTTAAAAATATCGACTGAAAAAATATTTTTTTAACCATTATATTTAAAATGCAAATAAAATAATTAATGCAACAACTAATCCAAATAGGCCAGTGGCCTCAGCTAAAGCAAATCCTAATAGTAAGTTAGGAAATTGTTTTTGAGCTGCAGATGGATTTCTCATTGCGCCAGAAAGGTAATTACCAAATATAATTCCAATCCCAACACCAGCGCCGGCTAGAGCTATTGCTGCTAGTCCTGCCCCGATCATTTTTGCTGCTTCTAATTCCATTATATCCTCCTTATGTTAGTTAATGGTGTAGGTTTAATGCATCATTTAAATAGATGCAGGTTAAGATTGCAAAAACATATGCTTGAAGAAAAGCAACTAAGATCTCCAAACCAGTTAAAGCAACCGAAAAACTTAGTGGAAGCCATCCACCAACTATTCCAAGACTTATCACAAAGCCTCCGAAAACTTTCATCATAGTGTGTCCAGCCATCATGTTCGCAAATAAACGAACAGAAAGACTGATTGGTCGACTTAAGTATGAAATAATTTCAATCACAACAATTAAAGGTAAAAGAATAACAGGCACACCACTTGGAACAAATAGTTTTAAGTAACCCAAACCATGCTTCATAAACCCAATAATTGTTACACCAATAAAAATGAATGAGGCCAAAACAAAAGTTACAATAATATGACTAGTAACAGTGAAACTGTACGGGATCATGCCAAACATATTGCAGAACAATACAAACATAAAAAGTGAAAATATAAATGAAAAATAAGGCTTTGCTTTTGATCCTGCGGTATCACTAATCATTTTTGAAACAAAGCTATAGCTGAGTTCTGTTAAAAGTTGAATTTTACCAGGTAGTAAAGAATTTTTTTTTGATCCGAGGTTAAAAATTAATAGTATTGCCAAAGAACTAATTACCATAAATAAACTTGCATTAGTAAACGATATGTCTATTGCACCTAATTTAATTTCTGGGCCAATTCTATAAACTTCGAATTGGTGCATTGGGTTTGTTGCCATAATTTTTTAAATTTATTTTTGCATATTTTTCGCAGATCTGAATACATTTACAATACCAGCAATCACACCTACAAAAAAAAATATTAATATTAACCAGGGTTTAGTATCAAAGGTATTGTCTAAAATAAACCCAATAATTGTCCCAACTACCACTGCAGACACTAATTCTGTGCTTAATTTTAGTGCAGTACCTATAGAAGAGGGTGGTTCTTTTTCATTATACAAATTTCTCTTGGAAATTTTGTTTTTTGCAATCTCTAAGCGAGTTTTGAAAGGATCTTTGGGCATATAATTATTATGCCACCATAGTTTCAGCTTTTTGTAAATCGACAGCAACTAATTGGCTAATACCTTTTTCTGGCATAGTAACTCCATAAAGTCTATCCATTTTTGACATAGTTAATGCATGGTGAGTTACAATAATAAATTTAGTGTTAGTTATTTTGGTTAATTCTTCTAGCAGGCTACAAAATCTAGTTACGTTTGCATCATCTAACGGAGCATCAACCTCGTCTAAAACACATATCGGTGATGGATTGGTTAAAAATACAGCGAAGATAAGAGATAAGGCAGTCAAGGCTTGTTCACCACCAGATAATAAAGTTATTGATTGAAGTCTTTTACCTGGGGGGCTTACTAGCATTTCAAGACCAGCTTCAAGTGGATCATCAGAATCAACCAATTCTAGTTTAGCATTTCCACCATTAAATAATCTTGTATAAACTTCGTTAAACTTTCTGTTAACTTTTTCAAATGCCTCTAAAAGTCTTTCCCTCCCTTTTTGGTTTAGTTCATTAATACTTTCTTTTAATTTCATAATTGCCGAAACTAAATCTGCCCTATCTTGTTCCATTTTTTTAATTTCGATTTTATATTTATTCGTTTCTTCATCAGCTCGTAAATTGACTGAGCCTAGTTTTTCTCTCGTTCTCTTTTTTTCATCTAAAATTTCTTCTTGTGCAATTGCATGAGGTAACTCATCAACACTATTTAAGTTAGAATTTTCAAGAATATTATTTTCATCAAGGTTAAGTTCTGCATTAATTCTCTCAAGTAAGTCATCTTTACGTTTTTTTAATCCCTCAACAGTTGCCCCGGAACTTGCTTTCCTTTCTCTTATTTGAATAGATTTTTCTTGGACTTCATTTAAATTAAATCTTAAGGAATTAATTTTTTTATCTGTTTCTTCAATAATATTTTCATTTTCTATTTTCTCTTTTTCAGAAATTCTTAAACCTTCAGAAATTTGCCCTTTTTTCTCAGCCTGTACCTGGGGTTGTTGATCAAGATCATTTAACTGAGATGATAATTTATTTTTTCTTTCACTTAATTCTTTTACCATTTTTTCAGAATTTAAAAGCAGACTTTTCCAACTCTCAATTTCTATTTCAATAGTTTTAATTCTTTCATTTCTTTTAATCGATTCTTTTTTTATAGATTGATTTTTACTAAAACTATCCGCGTAGCTTTCCTGTAGTAATTTTATATTGTCATTTTTTTTATTAATATTTAAAAGCTTCTTTTTACTTTCTTCATCCTGTAAATTATTTAAAAAACCATCTATTTCAATTTTACATCTATCAAGCAATGTAAGAGCTTGATTTACCTCATTATTATTTATTAATTCTTTTACTCTATTAATTGTATTTTTAACATTTTGGATAGGGCCTATACTTATATTTATATTTCCATCAGCAAAAATATTAATAATCTCATCTACAGATTTTTGTTCTTCTTTAAGTTTATTTTTAGCATTTTCCAGATCTTCATTAGAAAGTTTCTCTGTCTCAAAATATTTAGAGTCAATTTCTATTAGTTCATTTTTTTCTTCTTTTAATCTTTTTTCATTAGATTTTGCATCTATTACAATGCCCTTTTCCCTATCAATATCTTCCTCAATAGTTTTTGAAGATTCTTTTATGTTTTCAATTTCGTCTTGTGTTCTTATATGTTCCTCTTCTAAGCTTTGTAGCTCTAGATTCAAACGTTGTATTTTTGATAGGTTTTCTATATTTTCTTCTCTTAGTGGAGAAACCTTATCAGTTTCAACTTTAATTAAGTTTTCAAATTGAATTATTTGCTCATTAAAACCACTGACTTCACTTTCGGCTTCATTATTAATTTCATTTTCTACTTTAATTTCTTTGTCGATATCTAGTAATTTTAAATAATATAAGCCAGCTTCAATTTTTTTAATTTCTTCAGAAATAGTCTTATACTTTGTGGCTTCTTCAGCTTGTTTTTGAAGGTTTGCCAACTGTTTTTCTTGTTGTCTTCTTAGCTCATCTGCTCTTTTAAGATTAGTTTCAGCAGCGTTTAATCTAAGTTCTGCCTCGTGTCTTCTCACATGAAGTCCAGAAATATTTGCAGCCTCTTCTAAGATAGCCCTTCTGTCTGTAGGTTTTGCAGTTACTAATGCTCCTATACGACCCTGACTAATCATTGAAGGAGAGTGAGCGCCTGTTGATAAATCTGCAAAGAACATTTGAACATCTCTAGTTCTTACTTCTTTATCATTTATATAAAATTTAGATCCTTTATCTTTTTCTATCTTTCTTCGAATTTCTATTTGATTTAAATCTTTATATTGAATTGGGCCATCATTACTTTCGTTAGAAATACTAATTGATACCTCTGCAATATTTTTTGAGGCTTTATTTGAGGTTCCAGAAAAAATAACATCTTCCATACCTGAGCCACGCATACTCTTAGCCGAAGACTCGCCCATCACCCACCTTAAAGATTCAACAATATTTGATTTTCCACACCCGTTAGGCCCCACAATACCCGTAAGCCCATGCTCAATTAGAAAATTACATCTTTCTGCAAATGATTTAAATCCATTAAGTTGGATTTTTTTAAACTCCATGCATTAACTTATATCAGTTTTTCTAGATATTTTTTTAAATTTTTATAATTAAGAGCTTTATCAAACTTTTTATCATTAATTATTATCGTAGGAGTAGCATTAACTTTAAATTTTTTTACACCTTCGATTCGATCGTTTAAAACATAGTCTTCAATAGCCTTGTCTACTAAGCATTTTTCAAAATCTACATTAATACCTTCATCGGTCAGAAACTTCTTCAAATTCATCGTTGCTTCTTCTGGAGTTTCTCCTTTAGCCCATTTTTTTTGACCAGAATATAGAATTTGCATTATATTTGATTTTCCATCATTATTGCACTGTCCAATTTTTGAAGCATTAAATGCTGCTATATCTAAAGGAAAATGTCTGAATTCAATCCTAACCAAACCCTTATCAATAAAATCCCTTTTAAGATCAGGATAAACGTTTTTGTGAAAGTCAGCACAGTGTCCACAAGTTAAGGACTCATAAGCAATTATTGTTATTTTAGCATTTTTTTTTCCTTCAGAAATTCTTTTTATAGTTTGATTTTCCTCAGAAGATAAGTTGGCACTAAAGCCAATGATCATAATGATTAATAGTGAAATTATCTTTTTCATCTTTGTTTAAATATTTTAGTTAATTCTAATAGTGAATTTTTAATTTTACTGTTTTTAATATCTTTAATTCTATCTGTATACTTATTATTTGTCACATTATTTTTATTTTCATTTATCTTTTTAAACTTAGTTTGGGCGTCATCAAAGCTTATAAATTTTAATTTTTCCACCACGGCATAACCAAAAAAGCCATTCATTTTATCTATTATCTTTTTTTTTGAATATTCTAAGTCTATTTCATGTCCTCTTTTAACCATTATTTGAAGAGTGCTGAGCCCAAATTTATTAGAGTTTTTAAAAGACTTGGGGTAACATATTTGAAAAAGTTCATCTCCAACTATGTATTTCCAATTGTTAAGAGTTTCAGAGAATATATGTCCTTTTTTCTTAATTATTTTTTTGATATTTTTTGGCAAAGTGTCCTTAAAAGACCTTAAGCCTTGAATAGTTTTAAACCTCTGCTTAGTATTATTCTTAAATTGCATATGTCTAATTCTATACTAACAAAAAAAATTCTCTATTGGTACGATAATAATAAAAGAACACTACCTTGGAGAAAGAAAATTTCAAAAAGCAAAAGAGAATATTACACCCTTGTAAGTGAATTTATGCTTCAACAAACTCAAGTAGCAACTGTCATTCCATATTTTAACAATTTTGTTAAGGATATTTCAAACTTGAGTTCGTTAGCAAAAATTAATGAAGGTAAATTAATAAAGTATTGGGAAGGGCTTGGCTATTATTCAAGAGTTAAGAATTTAAAAAAAACAGCACAAATTATAGAAAAAAACTTTAAAGGTCAGTTACCCAATACTATTGATGAATTAAAGTCATTGCCTGGAATAGGGGATTATACAGCAAATGCCGTAATGGCAATTGCTTTTAATAAACCTTTCATTCCTTTAGATGGAAATATTGAAAGATTAGTTAAAAGATTATTAAATTTAAAATCAGCAAATGAAATTTCAAAAGAAAATCTCATTAGAGAAAAAAAAATATTCGGAATTTCAAAAAGGTCAAGTGATTACGCACAAGCATTAATGGAATTAGGAGCCCTTGTTTGTCGACCTAAAAACCCTGTATGCGATCAATGTCCTTTAACAATAAATTGTAAATCTTTTAAAAAAAATGATTTTGAAATTATAAAAAAAAGAATTAAAAAAATTGATAGATTTTACTTAGTAGAGATTCATAAAAAAAATAACCAATTTTTACTGATAAAAAATACTAAATTTAGTTTCTTGAAAAACTTAAAAATATTTCCCATGAAACAAATATCTAAACCTAATAATTTGGCTAAAGTATTAAATTTTAAAATGTCCAATATGAATATGAATATAATTGTTAAATTTACCAGGTTAAAAAGCATTATTCCTGACTCTTCTTGGATTGATAGCTCAAAACTTAATAACTATACTTTACCGACATTTACTAAAAAAATTTTTAAGTATTTAGACAAATTTAAATGAAAAAAATAGCAATAATAGGTGCTGGAATATCGGGCTTGTATATCACAAATCTATTAAGACAAAATCCTAATTATGAAATCACAATTTATGAAAAAAATAATTCTGTAAATCTAGAAAAGGGTTATGGTATTCAACTTTCGGTTAATAGCATTAAATTATTAAATGAAATAGGTTTTCAGAACATTAATTTAGAAGATAAATTTTATCCTAATAAAGTAGATTTCTATTCTTTAAAAAATAAGAAGAAGATATGTGATTTAGATATATCAGTTTTTAATAACACCGAAGCTAAGTACACAACACTACAAAGGTTTACTTTAATTAATTTTTTAAAAAATAGACTTCCTGATAATTTTATAAATTATAATAAAAGAGTCACTAAAATTGATTATGAGGGTGATGATATAGAGGTAACTTTTGAAAACAGCACTTCAATTAAATGTGATTATTTAGTTATATCCGATGGGACATTTTCAAAATCAAAATCATTAATTGCTAAAAGAGAAATTAAACCAAAATATTTTAAGTCCATTGCCTTAAGAGCGACAATAGATTGGAATAATCTTCAAGGAATTGACCCAAGTAACATATCTTTATCTTTAGGGTTCAATTTACATTCCGTGTCATACCCAATTGATAATAGAGGTCAGTTTAATTTTATTAGTATTCTGAGGAAAAAGCTTAATATTAAGGAGTTATCCGATTATTCTTTATTTGAAAAAAAATATTTTATTTCATCCATTTTGTCTGAAATATCAAAACAAGTAGATCCAGATATTATTAAAAATTTGAAAGACATTAGGTGTTTTCCAGTATTTGTTAGTTCTGAAATATACCAACCAATAAATAAAAACATTTTTCTTATTGGGGATGCTTTTTTTTCTTTCCCTCCAACTTTTGCACAAGGTGCGTCTCAATCAATAGAAGCTGCACATGAAGTATATAAAAATTTAGAAAATTTAATAAGTGAATTTAACTATGAAAGAATTAAAAGAACTAAAATGATTAATCTGAAATCAAAATTTAATTATTTTGCTTTTCATCTTTCTAATCCAGTATTGATTTGGGTCAGAAATATGCTACTAAAATATTTAGTTAAAAATAATAAGTTTATTAATAGTTATTTAGGAAAAATTTATAAAAATTAATTATTAGCAATTAATCTTTGTCTCAAGCTATCTATTGGAACACTCACACCGTTTATATTGCAATGCCAGTAAGTCCAACCATTACAACTCTCAGAGCCAAGAATAGTCGCTGCAACTTTATGAATAGATCCTTCAGCTTGATTGTGTTTGATACTCCCATCAGCCATAATTTTAGCCATGACTTTTTTCTTTTGATCAAAAATACTCGTTCCTGGTTTAATAATTCCTAATTCAACCAAAGACCCAAAAGGTATTCTTGGCCTGGATCTATTGTTTTTAAGAGTATCTAGAAAGTTATCTTCTATAGGCTTTGTATTTTTTAATCGCTCTTCTGCAGCTTTAAAATAATTCTTTTCTTTTTCTATTCCATAGTAACTTCTACCTAATTTTTTAGCTACGGTAGCTGTAGTACCTGATCCTAAAAATGGATCTAGAATCAGATCATTTTTGTTTGATGAGGCCAATAATACTCTATGAAGTAAAGATTCAGGTTTTTGAGTAGAGTGAACTTTTTTACCATTTTTCTTAAGTCTTTCAGCTCCATTACAAATAGGTAAATTCCAATCTGATCTCATTTGGAGGTCATCATTTAAGCATTTTAAAGATTGATAGTTAAAAGTATATTTCGATTTTTCACTTTTAGATGCCCAAATTAATGTTTCATGAGCGTTAGTAAATCTTGTTCCTCTAAAATTAGGCATTGGGTTTTTTTTATTCCAAATCACATCATTTAAGATCCAAAAGCCCAAGTTTTGTATTGCAGTTCCCACTCTAAAAATATTGTGATAACTTCCTATTACCCAAATCGCACCATCTTTTTTTAAAATTCTTTTACATTCAGTAAGCCAAGTAACTGTAAAATCATCATATTTTTTAAAACTTTCAAATTGGTCCCACTTATCATTAACAGCACTGACCTTGCTTCTATCTGGTCTGGTAAGTAAATTTTTTAGCTGAAGATTGTATGGTGGGTCAGCAAAAACAAGATCAAAAGTTTCGCTTGGAATTTTCTTTAGTTCCTTGAGGCTATCACCATTAATAATCTTATTTTTAAAATTATTTTCCATTTTATATAAAACAATTAGACTCTAAATGGATTCCACGGTCAACTTCAGATTGAATTAATCAGATTCCATTTGTGTTAAGATTTCTTTTAACAACTAGATATTGTGTTGTTATACGTGAAACTTATTTATGATTAGAAATAGGGGAGAAGGTTTTTCGATGATATTGTGTAATACCAAATTTTTTAATAGCTCTTATGTGCTCTTTAGTTCCGTAGCCAAAATTAGTATCCCATCCATAATTATTAAATTTTTTAGAAAGAGTTGTTATAAATCTATCCCTTCTAACTTTTGCAATAATAGAGGCAGCTGAAATACTGGAAATTTTTTGGTCTCCTTTTATCACATATTCTAAATTATAATTTTTGAGATTAGGTAGCTTATTTCCATCAATTAAAACAAGAGAAGGTTTTTTTTTAAGTTTAATTATAGCCCTTTTCATTGCAAGCAAGCTTGCTTGGAGTATATTTATTTTTTCAATTTCCTTAACTGATGCTTGACCTATAGCCCAGATAGAGTTTTTTTTAATATAAGAGTAAAGCTCTTCTCTTTTCTTTTTAGATAAACTTTTAGAATCTTTTAATAATTTTTTATTAATTGATTTATTTAATATAACAGCTGCTGCATAAACTGGACCAATTAAACTGCCTCTACCTACCTCATCAACACCCGCTAAAATTTTCACTAGATATGCAAACCTAAGTATGTCATTTTTTGTTTTATTTTTTTAAGGTCTTCCCAAGAATATTTTTTATTTTCAGGAACTCTTAAAAGATATGAGGGATTAAATGTTATAATAATATTATAATTTGTATTTTGTATTATGACTTCTTTCCATTTTCCCCTCTCAATAGAGATTTTATTATTTAAGCCAGTTAATGATTCCATTGCAGTGCTACCCATTAGAATTATTATTTTTGGCTTTATGATTGAAATATGTTTTTGAAGATATTGTGAATATTTTTTAATTTCAGCAGAAGTAGGCTTTCGATCATCTGGTGGCCTAAAATTTACAGCATAAGTAGAGTAAATATTTTCTTTTTTAATATTTATTGCAATTAACATCTTTTTTAAAAGATCACCAACTTCTCCTGTGAACATTAGTCCCATTTTATCATCCTGAGCATTTGGGGCCTCACCAACTAGCATGATTGGGCTGTTAATATTCCCATCACCCAAAACCATTTTTTTTGAATTATTCTTTAGACTACAATTTTCAATGGAGTTTATTTGTCTTTTTAATTCTTCGAGTTCCGTTTTTTTATTGATTTCTCTATTTTTATTCTCTGCTTGAAAATTACCGCCAGTATTAACGAATCTGTTGATAGGCTTTTCATCAAAAGTGAAGTTAGATCCTATAGAATTTAATAACTCTGAATCATAATTCGTATTTTGATTTATTACTTTTTTAGACATACAATGACTTAATGTTAATAAAGCTCTTTAAATTTGTTTTAATTTTATTATTTTATCAAAGCCCATTATACTCAAAAAGCAAGTCTTTAAACGATTTTAATTCAAGTTATTTATCCAACTATTTTTCAGGAATTGTTGCCTATGAGAATAACAATAATTTTAAAGCATTAGAATTTTTCAAGTCATCAAAGTTTTTGGTCAAGCAACACGATCCTTATCTTAAAAAATATATTTATTCTTTAGTACTACAAGGAAACGTTCAACAAGCGACCAATGAAATTAAGCAAAATTTAACAGAAAATAACTCTAAATTTTTTGAGGCCCATTTAATATTAGCAATAGATAGTTTAAAAAAAAAAAATTATAAAAAAAGTAAAGAATATTTGCAACAGTCTTATGAATTCATTAATAACGATAAAATTGCATTAATAATCGCTGAAACACTAAAACAATATATATATGTTTTTGAAGAAAATAAGATTCCAAATACGAAAAAAAAATTTGGTAATTTTGCATTTATTAACGAAGCTTTTCAAAGATGTTATTTAAATGATAAAAATACAAAAACTTATTTTGATAAAATAATTAATACTGATTATGATGATAATTATTCTAGATATATATTCTTTTATATAAATTATTTAATTGAAAATAATAGATATGATGAAGCGAAAGAGATAACCAATAATTTAAATTATTTAAATTTATCACTACTTAACTCACAAGGAAAGAAATGGATTGAAGATCAAAGATTAAAAGAATTTCAAAAAATTTTTTCATGTAGAAATTCAAATGATGTAATAAGTGAACTTTTTTTTTTAATAGCAAACCTATATTCTTCACAAGATGATTATGAACAGTCAAATTTTTATTTGAATATATCTTATTATTTAAATTATAAATTTCATTACAATTTGTCTCTACTTGCAGAAAATTATTATATTAATGAAGATTATTCAAATACCTCAAAAATTTTAAAATCCTTTAATAAAAAAGATGGTTTTTATTATTGGTTTAAATTAAAAAAAGAAGCGCAAATCATCTCAAAACAACAAAATACTAATGCGTCTTTAAATTTTATCAACTCAAAGTTTCAAAAAATTAAAAACCCATCTATAAAAATAATTTTTGATATCGCAAATTTCAATAAAAATGCAAAAAAATATGAAGAGGCAATAAAGTATTATGATCAAATCATATTAAAGATTGATACTAACTCTTTTCTTTACTCTGAAATTTTATACAGAAGAGGAGGTAGCTATGAAAGAATAGGTGATTATAAAAATTCAGATAAAGACTTGCTAAAATCTTTAGAGATTAATTCAAATGACGCACATGTGTTAAATTATTTAGCTTACTCATGGTTAGAGCGAGAATACAAGATGGATACAGCACTTCAAATGCTTGAAAAAGCTTATGAGACCAAAAAAAATGATCCATACATAATTGATTCTATTGGTTGGGCCTATTATCTGATTGACAATTATGTAAAAGCTGAAATTTTTTTAAAAAGAGCAGTTGAATTAATGCCAGAAGATCCAACTGTCAATGATCATTATGGTGATATTCTTTGGAAATTAGACAGAAAAATTCAAGCAAGATATTTTTGGGAAAGTGTTTTAAATTTAAAAGAAACAGAAGATGAAATGAAAAAAATTATTAATGATAAATTAATTGAAGGATTAGATAAATCTTAGTTTATGAATAGTTTTAAAATTAAATCTTACGCTAAAATAAATTTGGCGCTAAATGTAACGGGAAAAACATCGAAGTTGCATCAAATTGAAAGTATAGTTTCCTTCATTGATTTACATGATTTAATTTATTTAAAACGAATAAATTATAAAGATCACAAAATATACTTCAGGGGTAGATTTTCTAGAAACATTAATAAAACAAATACAGTTACAACGTTACTTAAACTGTTAGACCAAAAAAAATTTTTAAATAATCAAAAATTTGAGATAAAGATTATTAAAAATATTCCTCAGGAAGCAGGAATGGGAGGTGGTTCTATGAATGCGGCAGCTTTAATAGATTTTTTTATTAAAAAAAAAATAATTAAAATAAAAGAAGATGATCTGATAAAAATTACAAGACTAGTAGGTTCTGATGTCATTTTGGGAATAAAACCAAAAAATACTATCTTATCTTCAAATAATAAAATTAAAAAATATGATAAAAAAATAAAGACACATATTTTAATTGTAAAGCCTGATTTTGGTTGCTCAACTAGGTATATTTATTCAAAGGTTAGAAAATTTACTAAACCACAATTTAACTTCCCAAAACAATCAATGTTTAAAATAGACTATTTAAAAGATTTAAATAATGATCTTGAGAAAATTGCATTTAATAAATATCCAAAACTTAAAAAAATTAAATCATTTTTATTAACCATACCAAATAACATCTTTGTTAGAATGTCGGGTTCTGGCTCATCAATTGTGGCTTATTTTCATTCTAAAAGGGCCTGTGTTAATGCATACAGTCAGTTTAAAGGCAAATTTAATGGTCACTGGTGTATTATATCAAAAACTATATAATTTTTTTTTTTTATGCTATACGAAATTAATATTGGGGCGTAGCCAAGTGGTAAGGCACTGGTTTTTGGTACCGGCATCCTAGGTTCGAATCCTAGCGCCCCAGCCATATATGAATAATTTAATAGATAAAATTTTTTTCAGATCTAAGAATCTTAATTACATAAATTTAAGATTCAGAAATGTTAAAAGAGAAACCGAAGTAGAAAAAATATTTAACGCAATTCACTCTTTCTCTACAAACAGTGAAATTCGATATGTTGGTGGATGTGTTAGAAAAGCTATTAATAAAGAAAAGATTGACGATATAGATTTGGCTGTAAATTTAAATCCAGATAATGTTTGTGAGGCACTTCGGAAAAAAAATATAAAATATTACGAAAGTGGAATTGAACATGGAACAATCACTGCATTAATAAAAAATAATAAATTTGAAATAACTTCATTAAGAAAAGATGTCGATACAGACGGAAGACATGCAAAGGTAGAATTTTCAGATGACTGGAAAGAAGACGCGTCTAGAAGAGATTTTACAATTAATTCTATTTATGCTGACATTGAAGGAAATTTATTTGATCCTTTTGATGGGAAAAAAGATTTAGAAAATGGACAAATTAATTTTATAGGAGATGCAGAAACAAGGATTAAAGAAGATTATTTAAGAGTACTAAGATATATTAGGTTTTTTCTAAATTATTCAAAAAATAAACATGACCCAAAAATTATTAAAATAATTAAAAGAAACCTAAGTGGTTTTTCCAATATTTCTTCTGAGAGATTATTAGATGAATTTCAAAAATTACTAAGATCTGAGGGTTTTTTTAAACTAACAAAAAATAAAGATTGTGTAGAAATTATAAATCTTATTTTTCCACAATTAAAAAGTATTTCCGTATTTAATAAGTTAAATAGTTTTGCAAAAAAAAACTTTTATAAAGTAGATTTTATTTTTTTATTATCTTTAATGATTATTGATGGGACTGATAATGTGGATTATTTTATTTATAAATTTAACCTTTCTAAAAAAAATAAAAAACGTCTATTATTTTTAAATAATTTTAACTCTCAAAAAATTACTATTAAAACATTTTTGGAAAAAAACCTAAACAAGATTTTTTATTTTAATGGTAGGGAAGCTTTAATGGATGTTATTTATTTTAAGATTTTTAAATCAAGTAAAATTGATATTAATTTATTAAAAATGATCGAAAACTTTAAAGATAAAGAAATTCCTGTAATGCCTCTTAAAGCAAATATTTTAATGGAAAAATACAATATTGCTGCAAGTAAAGAATTAGGAAGTAAGCTTAAGAGGATAGAGGAAGTTTGGACTAATAATAATTTTCAAATTTCTGAGAAAGAGATACAAAAAATAGTAAACAATTAAATGTATTTAACGTCTTTAATTTCGAAATTTTTTACACCAGCTGGAGTTTTGATTTCAACTAAATCTTTTTTATTTTTACCTATCAATCCTTTGCCAATTGGTGATCGAAAAAAAATAAGTTTTTTCTGTAAGTCAGCTTCATCTTTTCCGACAATTTTATAACTAATTTTTTCCTCGGTATCGAGATTTATTAAATTCACTGTAGAACCAAAAATAACTTTTCCATCATTACTTATTTTTGTAACATCAATTATATTTGCACGAGCAATGGTATCGTTAATTTCAACTATCCTTCCTTCATTGTGTGATTGTTCTTCTTTTGCAGCATGGTATTCTGCGTTCTCTTTTAGATCTCCATGAGATCTTGCCTCTGCAATTGCGGCTACTATTTTAGGGCGTTTTTTTTCTTTTAAAAAAATTAATTCTTCTTTTAATTTTTCTAAACTAGCTAACGTAATTGGTTCTTTATCCATATTAATTCCACTTTGCTATTGGAGGTAGTGACATTAAAATAGCTTCTGTATTACCACCTGTTTGTAATCCAAATTTTGTTCCTCTGTCATTTAGTAAATTAAACTCTACATATCTTCCTCTTTTAATATACTGCAACCCTTTTTCTTTTGTAGTCCATTTTTTTTTATATTTCTTATTTATTATTGAATTAAATATCATTTTAAAAGTTACACCAAGATCACGAATAAATCTAAAGTCTTTTTCCCAATTATCTTTTTTATAATCAAAAAAAATACCCCCAATTCCTCTCGTCTCTTTTCTATGCGGTAAGTAAAAATATTTATCACACCATTTTTTATATTTTTTGTAATAATTTTTATTATGTCTGTCACACATTTTTTTTAATTCATTATGTAATAATTTTTTTTCTTTAAGGTCTTTGATACACGGAGTAACATCCATTCCACCACCAAACCAGCCATGCGATGTATAAATAAACCTCGTATTAAAATGAATTGCAGGAATATGAGGATTATTCATGTGCATAACAACAGAAATTCCAGATGCCCAAAATTTTTTATTTTTATTTGTACCAGGAATATTTTTTTTTATTTCGTTTGGAAATTTTCCATAAACTTCAGAAAAATTCACTCCAACTTTTTCAAAGATTTTACCATTTTTCAAAATTCTAAACTCACCACCCCCTTCATCTTTAATCTTATTTCTATGCCATATTTTTGATTTAAATTTTATTTTATTTTTCTCCAACTTCTCAAGATCATCACAAATAACGTCTTGTAATAATTTAAACCAATTTCTAGTAAGTCTTTGTTTAATTTTTTTATTCATTATCTCTAAAAATAGATTGTCGTAAATTTTCTGAAAGTATTATAGCAACTGAAGAGGCTATGTTTAAAGATCTTTTATTATTTGCCATAGGAATTTTTAATCTATGTTTTGTTGAATTGTGAATATTTTCTGGAACACCCGCACTTTCCCTTCCAAACAGTAATGTATCACCACTTTTGAATCTAAAATTTGTATATGGTTCAGATGATTTAGTTGTCATCAGAATCACTCTTTGATTGTTTTTTGATTTAAAAAATTCATCTGAGTTTTGATAAAATTTTATCATTTTTTCGTCCATATAATCCATAACCACTCTTTTAAACCTCTTATCATCAAATAAAAATCCACAGGGTTCGATAATTTCTAAGTCAGCACCAAGACAAGAGCAGGTCCTGATAATTGCAGCAGTATTTTGTGGAATATCAGGCTCATATAACGCTATTTTAGGTCTTATATTCATTACTTCTGTGTCATTGTTTCTGTAGAAAAAAAACTTTTTTCTTATATGAAATCATATATTAGATAATAATAAACAAAAAAATTAAAGATGCCTGAAAAAAAAATTAAAAGAAGAGAATTTTTATACACAACATCATACGCCGTAGGCGCAGTAGGAGTGGGAGCTGTTGTTTGGCCATTAATTGACCAAATGAATCCGGACGCTTCAGTGAAAGCACTAGCAAGCACTGAAGTTGATATAAGCTTGGTGCAACCTGGAAAGGCCATTACTGTGCTTTGGAGAGGCAAGCCAGTTTTTATTAAAAGAAGAACCCCTGAAGAAATAGATGAAGCAAGAAAAGTCAAAATGGAAGACCTAAAGGATCCTCAGAAAGATGAAGACAGAGCCAAAGATCCAGAATGGCTAGTGATGTTAGGAGTTTGCACTCATTTAGGATGTGTCCCATTAAATGACAAAGGTGATTATAATGGATGGTTTTGTCCTTGCCATGGATCACACTACGATACATCTGGAAGGATAAGAAAAGGTCCTGCCCCAACAAATATGGAAATTCCAAAATATGAATTTATAAATAGTAATACAATTAGAATTGGATAATAAATAAATTATGAGTGATCACGAGTACGTTCCTAAATCAAAATTTGGAAAATGGTTTAATGATAGACTGCCACTTTTATCACTCGCTAGTCATTTAACTGACTACCCAACACCTAAAAATTTAAATTATTGGTGGACTTTTGGTGGCATACTAACTTTTTGTTTAATAATTCAAATTGTTACAGGTTTAACTTTAGCGATGCATTATATTGCTCATGCCGACTTAGCTTTCGAAAGTGTTGAGCACATAATGAGAGACGTAAACTATGGTTGGCTTATAAGATATGTACATGCAAATGGTGCTTCGATGTTTTTTCTTGCAGTTTATATTCATATTTTTAGATCATTATTTTATGGATCATATAAATCTCCTAGAGAAATAATTTGGATTATAGGAATAATAATTTATCTTTTAATGATGGCTGCTGCATTTATGGGCTACGTACTTCCATGGGGACAAATGAGTTTTTGGGGAGCAACAGTTATTACAAATATTTTTAGCGCAATACCCTTTGTGGGAGAAGGAATAGTAACTTGGTTATGGGGAGGGTACTCAGTAGGAGACCCTACTTTAACCAGATTTTTTACACTTCACTATTTAATACCATTTTTAATTTTGGGTTTAGTAGTTCTTCACATTTGGGCATTACATATTCCAGGAAATAATAATCCAATAGGAATCGATGTTAAGAAACCATCAAAAGATACAGTACCATTTCATCCATATATAGTTATTAAAGATGGATTTGCTTTATTAATGTTTACAATTGTGTTTGCGTTTTTTGTTTTTTATTCACCAAATATTTTAGGACATGCAGATAATTATATTGAAGCAAACCCGATGGTTACCCCAGCTCATATTGTTCCAGAATGGTACTTATTGCCTTTTTATGCAATTTTAAGATCTGTACCAGATAAGTTAATGGGAGTAATCGCGATGCTGTCAGCAATTTTTGTCTTAGCAGCATTACCTTGGCTTGATACTTCAAAAATTAGATCTGCAGTATTTAGGCCTCTATACAAGCAGTTTTATTGGATTCTTGTAGCTGATGTTTTAATACTCGGTTATGTAGGTGCAATGCCAGCTGAAGGAGTGTACTTATTAATTGCTAGAGTTGCGACTGCATATTATTTTATACATTTTTTAATAATTCTTCCAGTTCTAGGATCTAAAGAAAAAACTATACCTTTACCATTAAGCATTACAGAGCCTGTCCTTGAGTCCTCTCTAAACTCACCAATAATAAAAAAAAAAGAAAGTTTAAATTAATCTAGTGAAAAATATTTTTAAAATAATATACTTAACTATTTTACTATTAGCAGCAATGCATCAAGTTAAGGCAGCAGAAAAAGTAGACCTTTTAAAAACAGATTGGAGTTTCAAAGGTTTGTTTGGAAAGTTTGATAGAGGATCATTGCAAAGAGGTTATCAAGTGTACACAGAGGTATGTGCCTCTTGCCACTCAATGAAATATTTAAGCTATAGAAACCTATACGAAAAGGGTGGACCAGAATTTTCTATAGAACAAGCAAAAGCTATAGCAGCAAGTTTTGAAGTAACAGATGGTCCAAACGATGATGGTGAAATGTTTGAAAGACCAGCAAAACTGTCTGATAAATTTGTAATGCCGTATGGAAATATAAAAGAAGCGCAAGCAGCCAATGGGGGTGCTTATCCTCCTGATATGTCAGTCCTAGCAAAAGCAAGAAGTGGTGGAGTTGACTATATTTATTCAGTTCTTCTAGGCTATGAAGATCCTCCAAGTGGAATAACTCTAGAAGACGGTGTTTATTATAATAAATATATGTACGGAAATAATATTAAAATGTCTCAACCGTTGTATGATGGTTCAGTTGAATATAATGATGGCACAGAAGCCACTCAAGAACAAATGGCAAAAGATGTAGCAACATTTTTAATGTGGGCTGCCGAGCCTCACTTAGAAGCAAGACATAAAATGGGTTTCAAGGCAATTATGTATTTGATTATTTTAACTATATTAGTTTACTTCAGCATGAAGAAGATCTGGTCACGTATTGAATCTGAAGTTTAATATATCGCCATCTTTAACAATATAATCTTTTCCCTCAAGTCTCATTTTCCCGTTTGTTTTTGAGTTTACCCAGCCTTGATTAGTTATAAAATCTCCATAAGCAATCGTTTCAGCTCTTATAAAGCCTTTTTCAAAATCTGTGTGAATTTCTCCTGCAGCTTTTGGTGCTGTACAATTTTTTTGAATCGTCCATGCTCTTGTTTCCTCAGGTCCAGAAGTAAAGTAGGTATCAAGCTCCAAAATACTGTATCCTTTTTGAATTAGCATATTTAAGCCAGTTCTTTTTAATCCAATCATTTCCATATAATTTTTTTTTTCTTCACTTTCTAACTGATTTATTTGATTCTCAATATCAGCCGAAACAATTAATGTGTTTTTTTCACTAAATTTTTTTATAAATGCCTCTGTATATTGATTTCCATTTTGAACACTTGCCTCATCAACATTACATACAAAAATTTTAGGTTTTAAAGACAATAAGCTACTCTGACTTAATAATTTTTTTTCAAATTGATCATGGAGAATTTTAATATCTTTACCGTGATCTATACAATCTAAAGCTATTTTTAATATTTTAAGTTGTTCTTCATCAACATTTTTTTTATTATTTTTTTCTAGTCTTTTTTGAATAGATTCAAGATCTGCTAGCATCATTTCAGTTTCAATTATTTCTAAATCCCTTATAGGATCTACAGTAGGGTTTACATTTTGAATATCATCAGAATCAAAACATCTAATCATATGAATTATTGCATCAACCTCTCTTATATGAGATAGAAATTTATTTCCTAAGCCTTCCCCTTTTGAAGCGCCTTTTACGAGACCAGCAATGTCTACAAATTCTATAGCTGTACTTATTTTTTTTTTTGATTTTGATATTTCAACTAATTTATCTAATCTTTCATCTGGAACTGGAACAACACCAACATTTGGATCAATAGTACAAAAAGGAAAGTTGGCAGCTTGTGCTTTGCTAGAATTAGTAAGGGCATTAAATAGTGTTGACTTACCAACATTTGGTAACCCAACAATACCACATTTGAAGCTCATTTATTTATTATTTATTGTACTAGAAAATAGATCTAATTTTTTATCAATTAGAATAGATATTGAATCAATTATAATATTTGTAATTTTTTCCAATTCTAATATTTCATCTTCATCAAAGTCTTTTAAAACATGATCAGATATATTGACTTTTGTTTTTGGCTTTCCAATTCCTATTCTTACTCTTGAATAATCTTTGCCAATAAATTTATCTATTGATTCAACTCCATTATGACCAGCGCTCGATCCTCCAAATTTTGCTTTTACTTTGCCAAAATCAATGTCTAGATCATCATGAAAAACGATTATATTTTCAGAATCTATTTTAAAATACTCAATTAATTCTCGAATACAAATCCCTGAATTGTTCATAAAAGTTAAAGGTTTTATTGCATAAACTTTTTTTTCATTAATATTTCCAGTAGTTAGCAATCCTTTAAATTTAGGTTTTTGTTTTGATAATCCAAATTTTCGATTGATAGCATCAATCATTTTAAAGCCAATATTGTGTCTATTATTTTCGCTATCAGGAGCTGGGTTGCCTAAACCTACAAGTAGAAGCATAATTTTTTTAAATCGTGTCTGGAAATTTTCACTATAATTTGATTATTTTTTTTCCGGAGGGGTTTTTTTTTCTTCGCCTTCTTTTTTATCACCTTCTTTTTTATCACCTTCTTTTTTATCACCTTCAGTAGTAGGAGTGGCTCCTCCATCACTAGCCGTAGCATCTGCACCCTCTTCTCCTTCAGTAGTTTCTGCAGGTTTTTCAGGTTCTTTCATAACAGTTGGTGCTGCAAGCGTAGCAATCACAAAATCTCTTCCTTGAATAGTTGGTGTTACATCTTCTTCTAATTTTATTGAAGATATTTTAAAGCTTTCGCCAATTTCAACTCCATCAAGATCAATGGTTATCCCTTCTGGAATTTTTTCACTCGGGCATTTTAATTCAATCTTTCTTCTAACTATATTCAATACTCCACCTCTTTTTAAACCAGGTGACTTTTCATGATTGATAAATTGTACTGGTACTTCTATTCTAATTTTTACCCCAGCAACTATTCTAAGAAAATCCACATGAATAGGTTCATCAGATATAACGTTATACTTAATTTCTCTCGGTAGAACATTTTGAGGCTTGCCGTCTATATTAAGAGTAATAATATTTGATAAGAAATTTTCACTGCTCAACAATGATTTTAGTATTTTTTTTGAAATTGAAACTTTTTCATTTTGTGCGCTACCACCATAGACTATAGCCGGAACATTACCGTTTAATCTAAGAGATCTTACATCTCCTTTTGATTTAGTATTTCTAATGCTTGCGTTAAGTGAATTCATAAAAACAAAGTTTTTTAGCTCATGTATTGTAATAACTCAAGATAATTATTTAAATAGATCTGATACAGATGTTGAGTTAGATATTCTTTTAATTGCCTCTCCCATTAGGCTTGATATTGGCAAAAGTTCAATGTTTTTAGTTTTCATAATTTTTTGTTGATTATCGATAGTGTCAGTTATTACTAAATTTTTAATAGTTGATTTTTTAATTTTATCAACTGCTTCGCCACTAAGAACACCATGCGTAATATAAACGTAAACATCTTTTGCCCCTCTATCTTTTAAAGCTTTAGCAGCATTCACTATGGTTCCACCTGAATCAATTATATCATCCACTATAATGCAGGTTTTACCCTTTACACTTCCGATTACGTTCATAACTTGAGACTGCCCGGGTTTTGGTCTTCTTTTATCGACAATAGCCAGCCCAACATTTAGAGTTTTTCCAAGCGCTCTTGCTCTTTCAGTTCCACCAACATCTGGCGCAACACAAATAATATTTTTACTTTTTATATTTTTTTTTACATGTCTTGCAAAAATAGGAGTAGAGAATAAGTTGTCTACTGGTATATCAAAAAAACCTTGAATTTGTCCAGCATGCAAATCAACAGTTACGACTCTGTCAGCCCCAGCTTTAGTGATTAAGTTAGAGACAAGCTTAGCTGATATTGATGTTCTTGGTGCCACTTTTCTATCTTGTCTTGCATAACCAAAGTATGGAATAACAGCAGTAATATTTTTTGCCGAAGATCTTTTTAAGGCATCTATGCAAAGTAGTAACTCCATTAAGTTATCATTAGCTGGTGAAGAAATAGATTGAATTATAAAAATACTATTTCCTCTAATGTTTTCATTTATTTCTATATATATTTCACCATCAGAAAATTTTTTAATACTAGAGTTTATTAATTTAGATCTTAAATATTTTGCAATTTTTTTACTTAAAGTTTTATTGCTATTTCCAGATATTAATTTCATTTGAGATGTTTAATTAAGCATAATTATTGAAATATTTCTACCATAATCATTCTCATTGCGACTAATAGATCTTCTTGCACTGAAAAAATTGTTTTTAATATCAAAAGTGTCTTTTTCAATTTTTTCAATATTTTTAATATTAAGATTTTTTAGTTGATAATAAACGTATTTATTTAAGTTAAAAAAAATTTTATTTTTAACTTTTTTGAAAAAGAGTTGATTTTTTTTATCTTTCTTTAAAAACTTGTTAAGGAAGTCTTTTTTTACTTCATAATTTTTGATTGATATACATGGTCCAATAACTGCAGTAATGTCTCCAGCTTTACAACCATTTTTTAACATAAATTTAATAACATTTTTTATAATATTTTTATAAGCACCTTTCCAGCCCGCATGAATTGCTGATATCATATTTTTATTTTGATCATAAATTAATATTGGCGCACAGTCCGCTGTTAAAACTCCTATAGGAATATTTTTTTGATTGGTAATAATAGCATCACCTTTAAATTTTTTTTTTTTTAATTTTGATTTTTTATCAATATAAAAAAACTTATTACTATGTATTTGATGAGGTAAGATAATATTCTTAGAATTAGCTTTGATTTTTTTGATAACAATTTCTAGATTATTTAATATATCCTTTTTTTTATCAGACGAGCCAAGACCACAACTTAAACTTTTGTATATACCTTTTGATTTTCCACCTAATTTATTGAAAAAAGCATGTTCTATATTTTTAAATCTAGATAATTTTTTTGATCTAATCAGTTTAAAAGCCTAGTTGAAATTTATTATTTTTATTAGTTACAAACATTACTTTAAATAGATCGCCCATAGCATTTTTATCAGTTAACCTTTTAATTCTAAAATAAATATCAGCTTTTTTAGAAAAAGGCATATTCTTAGATAATATTTCAGCTCTTTGAAATATACCAAGTCTTAGTAAAAAGTTTTTTTGACTAGTAGTTAATATATTGAATGATTCAAATTTCTTAAATATTTTTTCAGTCAAATAAAAACTTAAATTATAAGTAATATCTGATTTACCAAAATTATCTAAAACATTACTATATTTATGATCGAAAACAGCCTGAAGAGTATTTTTAATTTTTTTATCTAAGTATCCATAATCTATAATCAAAATACCTCCATTATTGTGTTTAATTTTTTTTGAAATTACATTTAAATAATTCATTGTTAGTGGAGAGTATTCAATAAATTTTTGTTTATAGGAAATTTTAAGTTTAATTTTTTCTTCAAATTTTTTCATATTAAACAATATATCTACATATGTAGATTTTTTAAATTTAGAAAATTTAACATGTCTTTGATACCATTTTTCTTTTTTTTTAATAAATTGCTTGATTGGTAGAGCATCAAAGAATTCATTAGCGACAAATATACATGGCATATCATTTATCTCATTTAAATTTTCTATCCATTTTATATTTTTATTTTTAATATTTTTTTTTTGGATTTTTTTAAGTAAGTTACTTTTTTCTAAAATAATAATTTTACATCCTGATTTAAATCTTGGAAATTTACAAAAGGTCTTAATTAATATTCTCATCATTTCACCGTTGCCTGCACCTAATTCAATTAAGTTAAATTCTTTTGGGCAGTTTAAATGCTCCCAAAAAGAAACAATCCAAATTGCAATCATTTCAGAATATAATATTGAAATATTTGGAGCTGTTATAAAATCACCTTTTTTCCCAAAAGGATTTTTACTCATATAATAACCAGATTTTTTATTATAAAGAGCCTCTTCTATGTATTTGTCTATAGTTAATAAATTATTTTTATTAATTTTCATTTTTTTTATAAAAAAATAAAATTGCACCTAGAATTAAAAATATAATACTTATAAACTGACCAAGTGTTAAGTTTAGAGCCATATAGCCTATCTGCGGATCTGGATTTCTAAAAAACTCAATCATAAATCTAAATAATGAATAAAAAATTAAAAATATAGCAGATATTAACCCTGGATTTTTTAAGTACTCTTTTTTAGTGAAGTATCGAAGAATTAAAAATAAAATTAAACCTTCAAAAATAGCCTCATATATCTGTGAGGGATGTCTTTTTATATTGTCTATCATTAAAAATTTTACTGACCAAGCCACATCTGTCGGTCTTCCATAAAGTTCTGAATTTATAAAATTAGCAATTCTTCCAAAAAAAATTCCAATAGGGGCTGTTAAGGCCACCAAATCTAAAAAAATTAAATGATTTATTTTATGTTTTTTTGAAAAAATTAAAGCAGCTATAAAAACTCCTATTAGGCCACCATGAAATGACATTCCACCATTCCATATCATAAAAATTTGAACTGGATTTTCTAAAAAATAATTTAGATTATAGAAAAGACCATAACCTATTCTACCTCCCAAAATAATACCAACGATCAAGTATGTGATAAAATCATCAAATAGATCAAGTAAAATCTTATCTTTTATTATTTTTTTTTTACAATATATCCAACCTGACAAAATTCCCACAATATATGCTAGAGAGTACCATCTAACCTCAAGTGAAAAAATTTGGAAAGCAACAGGGTCAAAATTGTTAGTGAACATTTTTAATAAATAATTATAAAGTATATTAATTTTATAAACGAATATATGACAAAATCCAAATTTGTAATTGATAAATTAGCTAAGCTATTTGAACAGGGACTTATTTCTTACAAGGATTTAAGCTCAGAAATTTTTAATATTTTAAGATCCAAAAGAGACGAAATAGTTTTCAAAATGAAACTGACCAGCAAGGAAGAAACTGATATTTTGATTAAAAGGCTTGAAAATCTAGAGAAAAAAGTTGAAAAATTAGAAAAAAAAACCCTCAAAAAAAAATCTATAAAGGGAAAAAAATCTTAACTCTTAGACCATTTGTGGGAGATTTTTCCAGCAATATATTGCCGCCATGCGACTTAATAATATCTGATGTAATTGACAAGCCAAGCCCTACACTTGATTTAGAATCTCCTCTGCTTTTGTCTATTTTATAAAATGGTTTAAAAACATTTTCGTATTCTTTTTTTTCAATACCCAATCCATCATCGTCAATAATAATTATGATACTACTATCTTTTTTTGATAATTGAATGTTAATCTTATTTGCATATTTGATTGAGTTATCAATCAAGTTACTAATAGATCTTTTAATTAAATTTTTTCTTCCATTCATATAAACTCTAGAAATTAGTTGACTAGAAATATTTGTATTTTCATATTTCTTAATTACGTTTTCAATTAATTCTGATATATCAAACGTTTCATCTTTTTCCGAAAAACCAGATCTTGTAAATTGTAGATATTCATTAAGCATTTTCTCCATTTCATCTATATCTAGTGAAATTTTTTTAGATAGCTCTTGATCTTTAATAAAAGTCAACTGAAGTTTCATTCTTGTTAAAGGAGTTCTTAAATCATGACTGATGCCCGAAAGCATTCCTGATCTTTGATTTAAATGTCTCTCAATTCTTTTTCTCATTTTGTCAAATTCATAACCCGCCTGTCTTATTTCTAATGCCCCTGAAGGTCTAAATTCATCAATATTTTCACCTCTACCGAATCTTTCAGCAGCTTTAGCAAGGTTAACGATTGGTCTTGTTTGATTTTTTAAAAATATCATCGCAATTGATATTAATAAAATTGCTGGAAAGGTTATCCATAACGCAAATAGTCTTGCAGAAGTACTTGTTACTCTATCTTTTGGTATTAAAAATTCAAAATAACCATTTTTATATTTAATATTCAGATGTATTAATTCTTTATATGCCGTTGTATCAAACCAGTATTGTTCGATACCTATTTTTGATTTTAGCTCTCTTCTTAAGGTCCTATCTATTGGGCTGAACCATCTTTTTTTAGTTATTTCATGAAAGAAATTATCTTCTTTATATTTTACATTCAAATCTAAATAAATTGTAAAAAGATTTGATAATTCATTGCTATTATATTTTTCACTATCATAAGCAGCAATAAAGGTTTTAATTTCTCCTACTAAAGCTCTTGTCATCCCCTTGTTAGTTTTGATCCAAAGACTATCAAAAAAAACTATTGTAATGATTAATTGTAAAATTATAATTGGAACTGCTACAATTAATAACGCTCTGTAAAATAATCTACGTGGTAGTAAATTTTTTATAAAATTACTCAACCCATAAGACATAGCCAGCACCTCTTAGGGTTTGTAAATATTTAGGATTTTTTGGGTCGATTTCTATCTTTTTTCTTAATCTTGTTATTATAACATCTATTGATCTTTCTTTATTTAAGTCTATGAATTTTCCAATGGCCTCTCTTGAAAAAGTTTTGCCAGGACAATTTATCATTTTTTCTAATATAATTTTTTCAGTATTATTTATTTTAAATTCTTTATTATTTTGAAAAATTATTAGTTTATTTAAATCTATTTTTATATTATCAAATTCAATAATTCTTTTTTGATTGTTTTGTTTTGTTTTATTAAGAATATTTTTAATCCTTAAAATTAGTTCCTTGGGCTCAAAAGGCTTAGGTAAATAATCATCTGCACCAACTTCTAGCCCTTCAACTCTCTCAATAGCCTCACCTTTAGCGGTTAGTAAAATAATAGGAGTATTAATCTTTTCTTTATGTTCTTGAGTAAACTCTAAACCATTTTTACCAGGCATCATTATATCTAGCACTATCAAGTCAAATTTAATGATTGAAACTTTTTCACTAGCATCTTCCGCATTATTTGCTGTTGTAACCAAAAATTTATTTTCTGTTAGGTATTGCTTAACCAATGATCTTATTCCATCATCATCATCAACGACTAAAATATGAGCTATAAATTTATTCATTAATCAGTTTTTTTAAAACATTATTAAAATTAAGTACTTCTTCAGACCTAGAGCTTAAAAGAGCACTATATATTCTTTTTTTTTGTATTAAAAATATTTCTTCAAAAAGTTTTTCCCCTTTTTCATTTAAGAATATGTGCTTTATTCTTGTATCTAGTTGGTTTTTTTTAAAATCGATAGTTTCTAATTTGATAAGATCTTTTAATACTCTATTGAGACTTTGCTTGGTAACTTTCAATTTTTTTAATAATTCAGAAATTGCAATACCTTTATGGATTGAAAGTAGGTGAAGAACCTTATGATGAGCTATTCCAATTGAATATTGATCTAATATCTTCTTAGCATCGGCAAAAGACTCCCTATAAACAACAAATAGTTTTTCCATTGTCTCTTTTATCTGCTCATCTTTTAAATATAAAAGTTCTTTCATTATGGGTAAGTTATATTGACATATTATAGATACAAAGATAATTTTAAAAAATAATTAAAATATTTCAATCATGACACCCTACGACATAAGATCTGGTAAAATCTGGTATAATAATGAGCTTGTTGATTGGGCTGACGCCAAAATTCATGTTTTAAACCATGGACTTCATTACGCTAGCTGCGTTTTTGAAGGTGAAAGAGTATATGATAGTTCAATCTTTAAATTAGAAGAGCATACTTCAAGACTTTTTTATTCAGCAAAAAGAATGGGTATAAAAATCCCATACACTGAGGAAGAAATAAACTCTGCATCTAATAAAATAATTTCAGTTCAAAATGTTCAAAATGGATATGTTAGACCAACAGTTTGGAGAGGAAGTGAAATGATGGCTATTTCTGCACAACAAACAAAAATTCATGTTGCTATAGCTACATGGGAATGGGGATCTTATTTTGATCCAAAACTAAAAGTAGAAGGAATTAGATTAAATATTTCTAATTGGAGAAAGCCAGCACCAAATACAATACCGTGGGACACAAAAGCATCAGGTCTTTATATGATTAATACTTTATCAAAACATGAGGCAGAACAACAGGGTTTTACAGATTCTTTGATGTTGGACCATGAGGGAAATATAGCCGAGGCAACTGGAGCAAATATTTTTTTTAAAGATAAGAATGGAGAAATACACACCCCGATCCCAGATTCTTTTTTAGATGGAATAACAAGAAGAACAGTAATTGAAATAGCTAAATTAAAAAGTATTAAAGTTCATGAAAGAAAAATTGCACCTAAAGAATTATCAAATTTTGTTGGGTGTTTTTTAACAGGAACTGCAGCGGAAGTGACCCCAGTATCTTGTATAGCAGAAAATAAATTTAAAGTTTGTCAGACAATAATAGATTTAAATGAAAGTTATCAAGTTTTAGTCAGGAAAAAGCAAGCAGCCTAGTTTTTGCTGTCTTCAGACATTGCGTGGTCAATTCCTTTTCTAAGATATTCATAACCTGTAAAAATAGTTAAAAAAGCAGAAAGCCAAAGTAAAATTATTCCAATAGTTTGTGCATTATAATCTTGAAAGTTTAAGATTTTATTTCCTGTTTCACCAGTCAGTAGTAGGGAAATAGACATCATCTGTAAAAAGGTTTTCAATTTAGCTAAGTTTGACACTGGTAGTTTAATTTGACCTTTAGCTAAAAATTCTCTTAAACCTGATATTAGAATCTCTCTTGTTAATATTGTTATTGCAGCGATTACTTCATAATTTTTAATAGTTCCATCCATTACAAGTAATATCAATGCTGTAGCTACAATAATTTTATCTGCTATTGGGTCAAGCAATTCTCCTAACTTAGATTCTTCACCTAACATTCTTGCTAGCATACCATCTAAAAAATCAGTGAAAGAAGCTATTACAAATAATGCAAACGCAGTTAAGTCTCCATAAAAACCTGGTAAATAAAAAGCGAGTACAAAAAATGGCACCAATATTATTCTGCCAATAGTTAGTATATTTGGAATTTTTTTAAGCATAATTAATCGTGAAAAAAATTATATATCTTTTTTGCAACTTTTTCCTCAACACCTTCAACTGATTTAATCTCATCAAAACTTGCAGATTCCACGGCTCTTGCAGAGCCGAAATGGTTTAATAATGATCTTTTTCTTATAGATCCAATGCCATCTATTTGATCTAACATGGATTTTCTAATTCCTTTAGCTCTTTTAGCTCTATGCGAATTGATGGCGAATCTATGAGCCTCATCCCGTAGTCGTTGCATAAAAAATAGAGTGGGGTCATTTTTTTCAAATTTGAAAGATTCACCTTTATAAAAAAAAGTTTCATCACCACTATTTCTCATTTTACCCTTTGCAATAGCAATCATAGGTAGATCATGTAAACCAAATTCATCTAACACTTCTTTAGCAGATGAATACTGACCTTTTCCACCATCAATTAGTATTAAATCTGGTAACGTTAAATAGTTTCCTTTCTCAAGCATAGCTCGTTTAAATCTTCTGGTAAGAACTTCTTTTAACATTGCAAAGTCATCCTGTTCTGCACCCTTTGTTTTAATATCAAACTTTCTATATCTCTTTTTAATAAACCCTTCATTCCCAAAAGTTATCATTGCTCCAACACTATTTGTTCCAGAAATATGACTGTTATCATAAACTTCAACTAAGCTTATAGCATTTTTAAGATTAAATTTTTTAGACACACCCTCAAATAAGTTTTTATTATTATTTGTTTCATAAATTTTTCTATTTAAAGATTCTTTGGCATTTTTTTCTGCCATTGCAATAACCTTAGCCTTTGTCCCTTTTTTAGCTATGTTAATAGAGATAGTGTTATTTTCTTTCTTACTTAAAGTTTCCTCTATTAATTTTTTATCTTCAATATCTGAATTAATAATTATTAATTTTGGAACATTTTTATTTTCATAAAATTGCATTAAAAAAGAAGACATTATTTCTTTAACATCTTGATCAGGGTCGTGCTTTGGAAAGTAGGCTTGGTTACCCCAATTTTGTTTAGATCTATAAAAAAATACCTGAATACAAGTTTTGCCAGATTCTTTATATGCAGCAATAACATCAGCATCCACAAGATTTGCCTCATTAATTCTTTGTGATGATTGAATTATATTTAGTGACTTAATTCTATCTCTAAAAATAGATGCTTTTTCAAAGTCAAGTTTTTCACTTGCCTCCTCCATTTGTTCGGATAGGTTTTTTTGAATATCTCTGGATTTTCCCGATACAAACTGAATTGCATGTTCAACTGATTTTTTATAATCCTCTTTATTAATATAATCAACACATGGTCCTGAGCATCTTTTTATTTGATAAAGTATGCAAGGTCTCTTTCTATTCTTAAAGGTTGTGTCATCACAAACTCTTAGCAGGAATATTTTTTGCAGCATTTTTATTGTCCAATTTGCTGTTCCAGCAGATGCAAAAGGTCCAAAATAAAAACCTTCTTTATCTTTTTTTCCTCTGTGTTTTGCAACTTGTGGCCACTGATCATTGTTACTGATAAAGATAAAAGGAAAAGATTTATCATCTTTAAGTAATATATTGAACTTAGGTTTATATTTTTTAATTAAATTAGCCTCTAAGAGTAATGCCTCACTTTCGTTGGCAGTAGTCGTTATCTCTAATTTAAAAGTTTGAGACAGCATTCTTGCAGTTCTAATAATGTGATTTTTTTCAGCTACATAGCTCTTTAATCTATTGGGAAGATTTTTTGCTTTTCCAACATAAAGAATATCGTCTTTATGATTAAGCATCCGATAAACTCCGGGACTCTTCGGAATTAAGGGTAGCTCTTTTCTAATTACGTCTTTGCCTAGTTCAGAACTTTTCATGACTTCTTTTTTTGGTAATTTGGATACCAACAGAGGCACATTCTTTTATGATTTCTAATTTTTCAATTTGAAGCATTATTTTTCCAATTCGCTTATCCTTAAATAATACATCAAAAACATCTTCTGCAAGTGTTTCTAAAAAATTGTAGTGTTTCTTTTTTGCAAGTTTTGTAATTAGTTTTACTACTTGACCATAATTAACAATAGATTTGATATCTTTGTCATTTGTTGGTTTTCTATCTTCATAATCAATTTCTAAACTAAATTTTACTCTTTGAGTTTTTTCTTTCTCAAAATCATAATATCCAAGTTTTAAATCTAGAATTAGTTCTTTAATAAGAATTTTTTTTTCATAATTAAATAAGTTTTTGTTCTTATCTATTTTTATAATATTTAAATTATTTTTTTTCATTCTTTTCCAATTACATCTGGCGTTTGCCAGTTTAAACTTTGTCCACTATCTATCGCAATTACTTGACCTGTAATTGAACTGTTTTTGATAAAAAAGTCAATAGCAGAACATATGTCTTTTACATTTACTTGTTGTTTTAAAGGTGTTGCTAAATATTGCTTTTTAAAGTGTAACTCTGTTTGTCTTTTATTTTTTATAGTAGGCCCAGGTGCAATTCCGTTTATTCTTATATTTGGAGCCAAGTCCATAGCGCTAGTTTTTGTAAGAGTATACAAACCAGTTTTGCTTAAAGTGTATGAAAAGAAAAAAGGAGTTAATTTAAAAACTCTTTGGTCAATTATATTAATTATATTATTATTTTTACCTCTTACATTTTTCGAAAATTCTTTTGTAAGATATGCAGGTGCTTTTAAATTTACATCTAAGTGTTGATTCCAACTTTTAGAAGAAAAATTTTTAAGATTATCATTTTCAAATAGTGAAGCGTTATTAATTAAGCAATCAAAATATTTTAATTTTGACTTTGAAAACTTAATAATCTTTTTTAAATCCTGTTCTTTAGCAAGATCGCCTTTTATTAAATAAACTTTTGTTTTATTTTTTAATAATTCTTTTTGTAATTTTTCTGCTTCTTTTTTTGAGCTGTTGTAGTGAATTACCATTTCAACCCCTGGACCTGAGAGTTTTTTGGCAATAGCAGCCCCCATTCTTGTTGCGGCCCCAGTAATAATTATTTTGTTTGCTTCCATTTTTTCTTACCTTTTTGTGCTCTTGTACCAGGTAACCCCATTGTTGATCTACCTTTTGGATATGTTCTGTTTTCTTGGTTATAGTGTTTTATTTTTGGGTTTAAAACAATTTCCAACTCGGATGCCTCTAAATTTCTTATTTCATCTCTAATTTTAGCTGCCTCTTCAAATTCAAGGTTTGTAGCTGCATCCTTCATTCTTTTATTTAATAACTTTAAGTGTTTCTTTAAATTTCCACCAATATTATCTCCAGTACCTACTTTTAGATAATCTTTATCATAAACATTTTGTAACACATCACTGATTTCTTTTTTGATAGAGACGGCATCAATATTATGCTTTTTGTTATATGCTACTTGAATTGCTCTTCTTCTATCAGTTTCTTGTAGGGCCTTTTTTATACTTTTAGTTTCTTTGTCTGCATAAAGGATAACTCTACCCTCTATGTTTCTGGCAGCTCTTCCAATAGTTTGAACCAAAGAAGTTTCAGATCTTAAAAATCCCTCTTTATCAGCATCTAAAATTCCAACCAATGCACACTCTGGAATATCTAGCCCTTCTCTTAAAAGGTTAATTCCTACTAAAACATCAAAAACACCAAGTCTTAGATCTCTCATGATTTCTATTCGTTCCAGCGTATCGATATCGGAGTGTAAATATCTAACTCTAATACCATTTTCGTGAAAATATTCTGTTAAATCTTCAGCCATTTTTTTAGTCAATGTAGTAACTAAAACTCTAAAATTTTTATCTATTGTTTTTTTACATTCATGCATCAAGTCATCCACTTGATTTTTGGCAGGCTTTATTTCAACTGGTGGATCAATTAGACCAGTAGGTCTTATTATTTGTTCAACAAATTTACCTTTAACTTGTTCTAGCTCCCAAGGACCTGGTGTTGCTGATACAAAAACTGTTTGAGTTCTCATTGCATCCCATTCTTCAAACTTAAGAGGTCTATTATCCATACAAGAAGGCAATCTAAAGCCATACTCCGCAAGGTTGCTTTTTCTAGATCTATCTCCTTTATACATACCATTTAATTGTGGAACTGTTACGTGGCATTCATCTACAAAAATAAGAGTGTTGTCAGGAAAATATTCAAATAAAGTGGGAGGTGGTTCTCCTGGTTTTCTTCCAGATAAAAACCGAGAATAGTTTTCAATACCAGCACAAGATCCTGTTGCTTCAATCATTTCTAAATCAAACTTAACTCTTTCTTCTAATCTTTGTGCTTCAAGTAATTTATTCTGTTCTTTGAATTTTTTTAAAGTTACCTCTAACTCTCTTTTAATTTTAATAATTGCTTGCTCGATAGTTGGTTTGGGTGTGATGTAATGACTATTAGCATAAACTTTTATTACATCTAAATCCTTTATTAGATCTCCTGTTAAGGGATCAAATTCTTCAATTTTTTCTAATTTATCACCAAATAAACTTAACCTCCATGCTCTATCTTCAAAGTGTGAAGGAAATATTTCAAGATATTCTCCTCTTGCTCTAAAAGTTCCTCTATAAAAACTTTGATCATTTCTTTTGTATTGTAAATTTACTAAAGTTTTTATTAGTTGCTCTCTGCTGTATTCATAATCTTTCTTTAAACTTAAAGTCATCTTGCTGTATGCCTCAACAGAACCCAAACCATAAATACAAGAAACACTTGCAACAATAATTACATCATCTCTCTCTAACAAAGATCTAGTAGCTGAGTGACGCATACGATCTATTTGTTCATTAATAGATGCTTCTTTTTCAATATAGGTATCTGACCTTGGTACATAAGCTTCAGGAGTGTAGTAATCATAATAAGAGACAAAATACTCAACAGCGTTTTCTGGAAAAAATGATTTCATTTCTCCATAGAGTTGAGCTGCTAGTGTTTTGTTAGGTGCAAGTATTAAGGCAGGTCTATTAGTTCGTTCAATAACCTCTGCCATTGTAAAAGTTTTTCCAGAACCTGTTACACCAAGCAAGACTTGGTTTAATTCGTCTTTATTTGCTCCCTTAACTAATTGTTTTATTGCTTCTGGTTGATCGCCAGCAGGTTTAAAATCTGTAACAAGTTTGAATTTTTTTCCACCTTCTAGTTTCTGGTGTATTTGTGGATTTTTACTTTGTATTTCAGTAATTAAATCTTGATAAGTATTTTGCATTATCTATAAAACTATTAGAATAAAAATATATTTCAATGAGCATTATATCAGACAGTCTAAAAAAGATTAAACCATCACCAACTATTGCTGTAACTCAGAAGGCTAGAGAATTAAAGGCTGCTGGAAAAGACGTAATAGGACTTGGGGCAGGAGAGCCAGACTTTGATACCCCAGATAACATCAAACAAGCCGCTATAAAAGCCATAAATGATGGTGATACTAAATACACAGCTGTTGATGGAACTGCTGCCTTAAAAGATGCCATTGTTAAAAAATTTAAAAGAGAAAACAATCTAGATTACACAGTTGATCAAATCACAGTTGGTGCGGGTGGAAAGCATGTAATTTATAACGCTATGATGGCAACACTAAATGAAGGAGATGAGGTCATTGTTCCAGCTCCTTACTGGGTTTCTTATCCTGATATGGTTCTATTAGCGGGTGGAACTCCAATCATTTTAGAGTGTAATGAAAAGCAAGGATTTAAAATTAATCCAGCTGAATTAGAAAAATCTATAACACCAAAAACAAAGTGGATAATATTAAATTCACCTTCTAACCCAACAGGTGCTTGTTATACTGAAAGTGATATTAGAGAAATTGCAGATGTTTTAACTAAACACCCCCACGTTCATATTCTAAGTGATGATATTTATGAGCACGTAATATATGAAGGGTTTAAATTTTTTACTATTGCTCAAATTGATAGCTTGAAAGAAAGAGTTCTTACAATGAATGGTGTTAGTAAAGCTTACTCAATGACTGGCTGGAGAATAGGATATGCTGCTGGTCCAAAAGAAATTATTAAAGCAATAGCTAAAATACAATCACAATCAACAACTAACCCATCTTCAATTAGCCAAGCGGCAGCAGTTGAAGCTTTAAATGGAACACAAGATTTTATAAAAGAAAGAGCAACTTCATTTCAAGAAAGAAGAGATTTTGTTGTCAAAGCGTTAAATGCAATTAGTGGAATTGAATGTTTAAATCCAGAGGGTGCATTTTATGTTTTTCCAAGCTGTAAAGGTTTAATAGGAAAAAAAGATAGCGCTGGTAAGGAACTTAAAACAGATACTGATTTTGTTCAGTCCTTATTAGAAAATAGTGGCGTTGCAGTAGTTCAAGGATCTGCATTTGGTTTAGAGGGTTTTTTTAGAATATCATATGCAACTTCTATGGAAAATCTTAAAAAAGCTTTAGAAAAAATATCTACTTTTTGTAAAAGCTTAAACTAAATTCTGGGTAGGCTTTTGTTTTTCCCACATCTCAAAATACTTACCTTTTTCTAATAATAAACTTTCATGCGTTCCTTCTTCAATGATAACACCCTTATCAAGAACAATAATATTGTCAGCGTTTGCAGCTGTAGATAAACGATGCGCAATTATCAAGGTTGTTTTGTCTTTAGAGATATTTTCAAGATTTTTTTGAATCTCTTTTTCAGTACTACTATCTAGTGCAGATGTTGCCTCATCAAAGAAAAATATTTTAGGATTTTTTAGAATAGTTCTTGCAATAGCAACTCTTTGCTTTTCACCACCTGATAATTTTAATCCTCTTTCTCCCACAATTGTTTCATAACCATCTGGAAGAGCCGATATAAAATCATGTATGTCAGCATTTTGAGCAGCGCTAATAACTTTTTCTTTAGTAGCCTCAGTATTTCCATAAGCTATATTATAATAAATTGTATCATTAAATAAAACAGCATCTTGTGGAACTACACCAATTATTTGCCGTAAGGACTCTTGAGAAATTTTATTAATATTTATATTATTAATATAAATTCCTCCTCCTTTAGGGTCATAAAATTTAAAAAGTAATCTGCTAATTGTAGATTTTCCAGCCCCAGTAGGTCCTACAATCGCAACTTTTTTTCCATTTGGAACTGTAAACGAAATATCTTTAATAATAGTTCTTCTTACATCGTAATCAAAACTAACTTTATCAAATCTAATATTAGCATCATTGCTTTGAGGCATATCTTCAAGGTTATCTTTGGACGTTGTCGAGACTTCTAATAAACCAAACATATTTTCCATGTCAGTTAATGCTTGTCTAATTTCCCTATAGACTGAGCCTAGCCAATTTAATGGTTGATATAACTGAAACATGTAAGCATTGATAACTACAAACCCTCCAACATCGATATCCCCACTCTTAATACCATAAGCAGACATTACCAACATGATAGTAATTCCAAGCATTATAATAAATGTTTGAGCCACATTTAATATTGAAAGGGAATGCCTACTTTGATTGGCGGCTAATTCATATTCTTTTAAAGATTCATCAAGCCTATTAAACTCAAATTTTTCGTTGTTAAAATATTTAACTGTTTCATAGTTCAACAAACTATCAATCATTTTTGTACTGATATCATTATCAG
>Ga0209709_10000450_pt1 | contig 39102 bp, 39 predicted proteins | sample ArcticOcean_MG_C_2_FD_187435 | JGI IMG/M metagenome (GOLD analysis project Ga0209709, IMG submission 187435) | Marine microbial communities from western Arctic Ocean - ArcticOcean_MG_CB4_136 (SPAdes) (version 2) | ecosystem: Environmental > Aquatic > Marine > Oceanic | place: Arctic Ocean... | reverse complement strand
AGCGGGCGGCGATCAGGTCAGCGCCGATGCCGCCGAATGGTTGGCCGAAGCGCAGGCCACCGCCGACACCGCAACCATGATGGCGCTCGACGAGAATCCTTCTCTTGGTGGCGAGGGTCAAGAGGAAGCGCTTCGTTGGGCGGCCCTCACCATGCTTTCCGACGAGGAAAGCACCGTGCCGAACGTCGAGAACTACCGGATCTACGGAAGCTTCTTGTTTAACAACCCGGCCGCAGCCGGCACCTACAGTTGCGCTCGCTGCCACACTTACGGCTTTAGCTTCGGTGCCGCCGAACGGTTCACCGTCCGGGCGAATGGCACCACCAAGTCGGTTCTGCCCGATGGTTATGTCGACGGTGGCGGCTTCTTCGGTAAACGCCTCACCGGTGAGTCCACCAGGGATCAATTCTTCACGGTTCGCACCCACGCCCAGTTCATCGAAAACGGCCAGGCCATCGGTCAGCCGTTTGGTCGTGGCGGCTCCGGCGGTAACGGCCAGATGCCCGGCTGGGCTGCTCGCTCCGAGTCAGCGGCCGTCGGCCCGGGCATCGCCAACGATGCTGAAGCCCCTTATGACGCTCAACTCAACTCTGATCAGATCGATGCCATTGTGGCGTTCGAGAGGAACCTCTGATGCAGATGCTCGACCTTATCGCTGGGCTCGCCTGGGACCCTGAAATTCGCGGCTTCATGGCCGTCCTGACGGGCATTGTCGTCCTTATGGGCTCGGTGTGGCTGGTCCTATCGACGAACTCCGGCCCCCGTCTTGGCACCCTGCTCTCGGGCGCTGCCTTCTTCGGCTGGATGGCGATCATGGGATCGGTCTGGTGGATCTACGGCATCGGCTACGCCGGTGACCGCCCTGTCTTTGAAGAACTAGAGATCGTCGATGCCAACGACGGAATCCACCTTGATCTCGCCGCGACCGATGTTGCCGAGGACCTCCAGTCTGAGAACCTTCCCGTGGCCTTCGAAGTGGTCACCGTCGCGCACGATGATCTTGTCGAAGAATTCGGCGAAGCCGTCTTTGCTGATGGCTGGGAATCGTTGGTCACCGTCGCTGACATCGGACGAGTCAATGAGATCCGTACCGCCTGGGTCGAGTTCGGTGCTGTCACCGTTGCCGATTTGACGCCCGATCAGACGCAGGGTTTCGACAACCCGGCCGATATCGAGGCGTTCGCGGCGGAAGAACACGCCAAGAACGAAGCCACTACCCTCTCTGAACTCGCCGCCGTCGCGCCGGGCTTGGTGCCTGAATACGACGAACTTGGTCCGTGGCGCTTGCTCTCCACCGCCGAGATGGGTGAAGCGCAGGCATCGGCTATTGCCTTCATCATCGAAAGCGGCGACTACGACTTCCGCGGCCAGGGCGAGTTCCGTATCCTCAACGGCTTCGCCTCGGGCGGTAAGGGCAGCCTGCCCGACGACCCAAGTCGATGGGACCGAATCTCGCAACAGGTCACTTCGGCACTCACGATCAAACACCCGACGGGTTACGCGATCATCCAACTCCAGGCCGTTACCGCGGACTCCCTCGACAACCTTCCCGGCCAAGCACCGCAGCGCACCGTGGCCGACCGCGACGAACCGATTGTGTCCGTCGTGATGATCCGCAACCTTGGCAACCTTCGCCAGGTTCCCGCCCTCGTCACTATCGGCTCGCTGCTGATCTTCCTCGCTTTGTGTTACATGCTCCACGAGCGTGACAAGGTCTCGATGGCCCGCCGAGCCGAACTCGACGGGGCTCAGTAACTCATGCTCGGCCAGTACCTCCCGCTGCTGGCGCTCTTTGTTCTCGCCGCAGCATTTGCCGCCGGGAGCTTCGTGGCGTCCGGTCTCCTCGCACCCCGAAATCCGTCCGAAGCTAAGCAAGCGCCTTACGAGTGCGGCATCGTTCCCACCCGTGAAACCCCCGAACGTTTCCCGGTGCGGTTCTTCCTTGTTGCGATGATCTTCATCGTCTTCGACATCGAGATCATCTTCTTTTACCCTTGGGCCGTGGCCTATGGCGGCCTCGGAGTCTTCGGCCTGGGGTTGATCCTGATCTTCTCGTTCGCCGTGTTTGAGTCGTTCATCTACCTCATCGGCAACGGCGCCCTCGAATGGGGTCCGCTGAAGCAGACAAATGCCCCCTCGGGGATGCTGTCACCCGCGCGCACGACCGAAACGACGATTCGCCGAGTTGGCCTTGAAGACCGCGGCCCGGCCCCGATGGCCAACGACGCTGACGAAGTCGACGCCGGAGAAGCTGCCTGATGCCGCGTCTACCAATCATTGGTGACACCGCTGATATCGCCAGCGACGGCCTTGAGGGTCTTGAACACAACTTCATCACCGGCAATGTCGAATCGCTGATCCAGTGGGCTCGGAAGCGCAGCCTTTGGCCCGCCACTTTCGGTCTCGCTTGTTGCGCGCTTGAGATGATGGCGAGTGGCGCGGCGCACTACGACATTGGCCGTTACGGCATGGAGACCTTCCGGGCCTCACCTCGCCAGGCTGACCTCATGATTGTGGCCGGCCGTGTGTCGCAGAAGATGGCGCCGATTCTTCGTCAGGTCTACGACCAGATGATGGAACCCAAGTGGGTCATCTCCATGGGTGTATGCGCCTCCAGTGGCGGCATGTTCAACAACTACGCCATCGTGCAAGGCGTCGACCAGATCGTCCCGGTTGATGTCTACGCCCCCGGCTGCCCGCCCGGTCCCCAAACTCTCATGCACGCCATCTTTACGCTGCACGAACAGATCGGTACTGGCGAGATCCTTAACCGTCGCGAAGCGACGGGCGCCGGCGCCGGACTCGTCATCGAACAGCGCGACGGCCAGAGTGCCAGCCTCACCATCGGAGGCTGACGATGAGTGACGAAGACCGCACGGCGGAAGATGCCACCGACGACGCGGCCGAAGTTGCCGGCCCCGACCACGAACTCCGCTACGGCGCCATCGTTGATTCCGCCGCAACCGATGTCGTGTTGCACTGCACCCGCGCGTCCTATCTCGATACGGCCACTGCGGCCGAAGCCGACGGTTTCGATCAGCTCATTGATCTCACCGCGGTCGACTATCTCACCTTCGCTGCTCCTCGCGCGCTGCCCGACGGACTTGCGGCGGAGCGGTTCGAGATCGTCGCCCAGCTCATCAACCACACCTCCGGCGAGCGCATCCGCCTCCGCGCGCAGGTCCCCGTCGACGACACGGTTATCCCCTCACTCTTTGATCTCTGGCCTGGCTCCGAGGCGCTTGAGCGTGAGGTGTTCGACATGTTCGGCATCGAGTTTGCCGACCACCCCGACATGAGCCGCATCCTGATGCCGGAAGACTGGGTGGGCCACCCGCTTCGGAAGGACTACGCCGTGGGTTCGATCCCCGTCCAGTTCAAGGCTGCGAGCAACGTCCGATGAGCCGTGCGGTGCGCAGCCAGAAGGCGAGAGTTCAGCCATGACCGCCGAACGCGTCCGCCGCCGCGGTGAAGATTCTGCTGTCCTTCGTCTTTCCGAGGCCGAAGCCGCCGAGATCGGGAACAACCCCGACACCGCCGACGACGACGAGCGGGTCCTGCTCAACATGGGCCCGTCGCACCCGTCCACCCACGGTGTGCTTCGCCTCATGCTCGAGATGGAAGGCGAAACCGTTCTGCGGTCGAAGCCGGTAATCGGCTATCTCCACACCGGGATGGAGAAGCAGGCCGAGCAGCTCACTTATCTTCAGGGCGTTACCAACGTCACCCGCATGGACTACGCCGCCCCGCTCTTTAGCGAACTGGCGTTCTCGCTCGCCACGGAGAAACTTCTCGGCATCGAGGTGCCCGAACGGGCCACCTGGATCCGGATGCTGATGTGCGAGCTCAACCGCATGTCGTCGCACCTCCTCTTCATGGCGACCAACGGCATGGACCTTGGTGCTGTGTCGATGATGATCTATGGCTGGCGTGAACGCGAAGAGGTCCTGCGCTTCTTCGAAATGGTCACCGGTTTGCGGATGAACCACAACTACATCCGGCCCGGCGGTGTTGCCGCCGATCTGCCTGATGGTTGGGAAGACGAAGTCCAGCGCATCCTCGATATCACCGAGCCCCGGCTCGCCGAATACGACATCTTGATGACCGGTCAGCCCATCTGGCGTGAGCGGTTGCAGGGTGTGGGTGCGATGAACGCCGACGAGGCCCTCGCCCTCTCGGCGACAGGTCCGTTGCTGCGGTCCACCGGTTACGCCTGGGACCTCCGTCGCGACGAGCCCTACCTCGCCTACGACCAGCTCGACTTCGACGTCATCGTCGGCACCTACGGCGATTGCTACGACCGCTTCGCTATCCGTCTCAACGAGATTCGCGAGTCCATGAAGATCGTGGCGCAGATTCTGGCGAAGATGCCGTCGGGCGACTATCGGGTGCAAGACAAGAAGGTCACCCCTCCGCCGAGAGTGCGCATCGATCAGTCGATGGAAGCGCTTATCCATCACTTCAAGATCTTCACCGAGGGGTTCAAGGTTCCGGTCGGCGAGGCGTATGCCTGTGTCGAGTCGCCTCGGGGCGAGCTTGGTGTGTACATCGTGAGCGACGGCACCTCCACCCCGTACCGCATGCATGTCCGCGGTCCGTCGTTTATCAATCTGCAGACGATGCCCCACCTGATGAAGGACGGCCTTGTGGCCGACGGTGTCGCAATTATTTCATCGGTTGATCCCATCATGGGAGAGGTTGATCGCTGATGTCACGTTTCTCTGATGCCAATGCGGCGGTCGCCGCGGACATCATCTCCCGGTATCCGCGTCCGAAGTCGGCCCTGATCCCGCTGCTGCACCTTGCCCAAGAGCAGGACGGCTGGATTACCGACGAGGCCATGCGCCACATTGCCGAACTCACCGACACCACTCCGGCTGAGGTGAAGGGCACGGGCACGTTCTACGAGATGTTCAAGTTCCATCCCGTGGGCAAGTACGTCGTCAACGTGTGCACCAACCTCTCGTGCCAGTTGCTCGGCGGCGAAGAACTCCTTGCCCATGCCGAGAAGACTCTCGGCGTGAAGGCCGGCGGCACCACCGCGGACGACATGTTCACCATCGAAGACGTCGAGTGCATCGCCGCCTGCACCGAGGCGCCCTGCCTGTCAGTCAACTATCGCTACCGCCAGCGTGTCACTGAATCCGACTTCGACGCGCTCATCGACGACATCCGTCACGGCCGCACCGACGACATTCCCGAACACGGCACTCTCGGCGCCGTGCGTCAGACGATCCCCGCCGATCGCCTCGCCGGAATCGTTCCGCCGGAACAAGCAACTGCGGAGCCGGTCTGGTTGGCTCGAAATCGCGCCGATGAGGCTGTGGGGTCCGTCGACGGCGGCGACAACAAAGAAGGCGACGCCTGATGCCTACGCACGCCTACGTCCCTCACGCTCCCGGTTATGTCGACAACGACGGGCCGAAGATCGTCACCTCGCGATTCCCGCACGAGGATTCCTTCACTCTCGAACGGGCCGAAGCGACGGGTGCCTACGACGGGCTCCGTAGTGCCATGGACCGCACCCCGGCCGCCGTGCATCAAGAAGTGCGCGACGCCACGGTGCTCGGTCGCGGTGGCGCCGGTTTCCCGGCGGGTGTCAAGTGGGGCTTCATGCCTCCCGGCAAGTTCCCTTACTACCTCGTGGTCAACGGCGATGAGTCCGAACCGGGCACCTACAAGGATCGCCTCCTCATGGAGCGTGACCCCCACCAGCTCATCGAAGGCTGCCTGATCGCTTGTTACGCGCTCGGCCTCGCCCAGTGTTTCCTCTATGTCCGGGGCGAGATGGCCTTGGCGCAGGAACGCATAGCGATTGCCCTCAATGAGGCGTACGCCAAGGGCTATGTCGGCAAGAATATCTTGGGCACCGAGTTCAGCGTCGATATCACCCTCACCTGGGGCGCGGGTGCCTACATCGTCGGCGAAGAAACGGCGCTCATCGAGTCGCTCGAAGGCAACCGGGGCATGCCTCGTCTCAAGCCCCCCTACTTTCCGGCCGCGATTGGCCTCTACGGCCAACCGACCATCGTCAACAACGTCGAGACCCTGGCCAACCTGCCCTGGCTCATGAACAATGGCGCCGACCTGTACAAGACCTACGGCTCCGAGGCTTCGCCGGGAACCCGTCTTATTGCGGTGTCTGGCCACGTCAACCGGCCCGGTGTCTACGAGATCGAACAGGGTGTCACCACCTTCCGCGACCTCTTCTACGGTGACAATTTCTGTCGAGGAATCCGCGAGGGTCACGAGCTCAAGATGTTCGTGCCCGGCGGCGGATCCGCGCCCTGGTTCTTCCCCGAACAGGTCGACCTGCCCCTCGAAGCCCGCGCCGTTGGTGCGGCCGGCTCGATGCTGGGCTCTGGCGCCATCATCGTCATGGACGAGACCACCGACGCGGTGAAGGCCGCGTTGCGGCTGGTTCGTTTCTACGCCCGCGAATCGTGTGGCAAGTGCACCCCGTGCCGTGAAGGCACCACCTGGCTCGAGCGGGTGATGCAACGTGTCGCCGACGGCGAGGGTCGTCCGAGCGATATCGACATGCTGCTTGATATAGGCGACAACATCTCGCCCGGCCCCTACCCCAACGCGGCCGACCCCAACCAGGATCTCGAAGCGATTCCGTTCCCGCCGAAGCAGACCACCATCTGCCCACTGGGCCCATCGGCGGTTGCGCCGATCACATCGACAATCCGTCGCTTCCGCCATGAGTACGAAGCGAAAATCACCAAGCGCGACACCATTGCCGTGTCCGCCGCCCCTGTGATGGCTCAGACAATCCGTTCTGAAACAATGGAGCGCGAAGCGTGACCGATACCCACGAACCTGATTCTCTCGAGGCAATCTCGACCGTCACGGTCACGGTCAACGGCATCGAAATCGCCGCGAACCCCGATGAATTGCTGATCGACGCTTGCGAGCGCACCGGCACCTACATTCCGCGCTTCTGCCACCACTCCCGCATGAACCCAGTGGGTATGTGTCGTATGTGCCTGGTTGAGGTCGACACTGGCCGCGGTCCAGCCCTCCAGCCGAGCTGCATGCTTCCCGTCACCGAGGGCATGACGGTTGAAACCGAGACCGAGGTGTCGAAGAAGGCGCAAGACGGCGTCCTCGAGTTCCTGCTCATCAACCACCCGCTCGACTGCCCGGTCTGTGACAAGGGTGGCGAATGCCCGCTCCAGGATCAGACCATGGCCTACGGTCCGGGCGAGTCCCGGATGGTTGAAGAGAAGCGTCACTACGAGAAGCCGATCGCCATCAGCGACACGGTGTACCTCGATCGTGAACGCTGCATCCTGTGCGATCGCTGCACTCGGTTCGCTGATGAAGTGGCCGGCGACCCGCTGATCCACTTCATGGATCGCGGCAACAACACCCAGGTCAATACTTTCCCCGACGAGCCCTTCGCGTCCTACTTCTCGGGCAACACCGTGCAGATCTGCCCGGTGGGAGCCCTCACCGCGAAGCCATACCGCTTCAAGGCTCGCCCCTGGGATCTCGAAGAAACAATCTCCACCGCGTGGACCGACTCCGTGGGCTCGCGCATCACGGTGCAGTCGTCGCGCAACCAGGTGCTCCGGGTGCTCGGCGTCGATGCTGACCCGGTCAACTGGGGGTGGCTGTCCGACAAGGAGCGCTTCTCGTTCGAGGCGCTCAACTCTGAAGCTCGTTTCGTTGCGCCGATGACCCGCGACAACGTCACCGGCGACCTCGTCTCTACCGGCTGGGCGGGTGTGCTCGGCCGGGTTGTCGACGCGTTTACCGACGTCGACCCAAATCGGGTTGCTGTTCTCGGTGGCGCTCGTATGACCAACGAGGCGCAATACGCCTGGGCCAAGCTCATGAAGGGTGTCATCGGCACCGACCATGTCGACGCCCAACTCGGCGATGGCCTCCCGCCCGAGGTTGTCCTCGGTCTGCCTCGCGCCACGATCGACGACGCTTGTCGCGCTGGTGGCACGATCATTCTTGTCGGCCCCGATCCGAAGGAAGAGCTCGGCGCGCTCTACCTCCGTCTCCGTCACGCAGTGGTGGAAGACGGGGCAACGCTGATCGAGATCACGCCGCAACGTGGTGGCCTGAGTCGCATCGCCGCCCACTCGCTCCACGCTCGCCCCGGCGAATCCGGTGGTGTCGCCGCGGCTCTCGTTGGTGCCACCAATGGCGCCGCGGTCGACGCCGGCGGAATCACGGCCGACGCCATTGCCGCGGCCGCTGCTGCGATCTCTGGTCCCGTCACCGTCGTACTCGGCCGAGCCTCGCTCGCTGAGTCCGCCGATGCTGCGCTCGCCGCCGCCCACGCTCTTTCCGGTCTCGCCAATGTGAAGTTCTTGTCGGCCTTACGTCGCGGCAACGTCCACGGCGCCCTCGACATGGGCCTGGCTCCTGGTCTTTTGCCGGGCCGCACCACGTTGGCCGCAGGCCGTGCCCGCTTCGCCGACGCATGGTCGTCGGTCCCGAGCGCCGTGGGCCTCGACGCCGCCGGAATCTTGGCGGCCGCCAAGGCGGGTGAGATCGACGTGCTCGTGCTCCTCGGCACCGACCCCCTCAACGACTTCCCCGATGCCGAACTCGCGGCGGCCGGACTGTCCGGAGCGGACACCGTGATCTCGGTGGATCTCCTGCCCAACGACTCGACCACCTCTTATGCGGATGTGATTCTCGCCGCGGCCGCTCCCACCGAGTCGAGCGGCACCTTCACGAACCTCGAAGGTCGCGTGAGCGTGATGGAACAGAAGATCACCCCCGCTGGCACGTCCCGTCCCGACTGGATGATTGCGGCCGAGATCGCTTTACGTCTCGGTGCTGACCTCGGCGTCGATTCGCCGGAAGCCATTCGGGCCGAGCTGGCCGCCGTCTCCACGGTCCACGCCGACCTCACCGAAGAAGCCCTCGACGCCGGCCGCGTCGACGGTGTCTTGATCTCCGGCCGTGGCGATATCAGCGCTCCCGATGCGGCGGCGGCCAATGGTCCATCCAACGACGCCTACTCGTTGCGGCTCGTTGCGGCTCGTCGCATGTACGACGATGGTGTCGCGCTGCGACACAGCCCGGCTAGCGCCGGCCTCGCCCGCTCGATTCAGGTGCGGCTCAATCCGGTTGACTTCGACAAGATTGGTGTCGAGTCCGGCACGGTCGTCAAGATCGAATCGAGCCGAGGTCATCTCCTCGCTCCCGTCGCGAGCGATACGGGTGTCCCCGTCGGCTCCGCGGCTATTCCGTTCACCGTCGATGGCTGGGCGGCCAACACGCTGATCGATAGCTCCACTGTGGTCACCGACGTTCGGGTGGAGCGACCATGATCTTCGCTCTAGATCCGCTCTTCACCGATGGTCTGGACCTCGGCGACTTCGGCTGGGTGATCGTCAAGGCCGTTGTGGCTTTCGTGTTCCTGCTCGTGGCCGTGATGCTGAATATCTGGTTCTTGCGGAAAGTCATTGCCGACTTCCAGAACCGCATCGGTCCGAGCATGGCGGGAAAGTGGGGCATCCTCCAGTCGCTCGCCGATGGCATCAAACTCTTCATGAAGGAAGACCTGATTCCGGACAAGTCCGACCGGTTTGTCTTCAAGCTTGCTCCCTACCTCTCACTCATTCCTGCGTTCCTCGTCTTCGCGATCGTGCCGCTCGGCGGCAATTTCAACGAGAGCCGAGTGATGGAAGACGGCACCACTCAGACCGGCGTGTTCGGCTGGGGCGACAACTTCACGTACCTGCAGGTCGCGGATCCGCCTGTCGGCATCCTCTTCTTCCTCGCGATGTCGTCGCTGGCGATCTACGGCATCATGCTCGCAGGCTGGGGTTCGGGATCGAAGTACCCGCTGCTCGGCGCGGTTCGCGCTTCCGCGCAGATGATCTCCTACGAGGCGGCTCTCGGTCTGGCGATCGCCTCAGTCGTTCTCTTCTCCGGAAGCCTCTCCACCCACGACATCGTGGCCCAACAAGCGGGCGAAGGCTTTGGTGGAATCATCCCCAACTGGAACCTCGTCCTTACCGGCGTCATACCGTTCGTTATTTTCCTCATTGCTGGCACCGCCGAGCTGAACCATCCGCCCTTCGACCTCGTTGAGGCGGAGCAGGAACTCGTCGGCGGTTTCCACACGGAGTACTCCTCGATCCGGTTCGCTCTGTTCTTCCTGGCGGAGTTCATGAACCAGATCACGATGTCGGCGATCGCCGTCACCCTCTTCCTCGGCGGTCCGGCCGGACCGGTGCTGTTCGGCCCCGACTCCGTCGCCTGGGTCTGGGGCATTGTCTGGTTCTTCCTGAAGCTGATGTTCTTCCTCTGGGCCCTGGTCTGGGTACGAGCCACCCTGCCCCGGTTCCGCTACGACCAGCTCATGGATCTGGGCTGGAAGGTGCTCATCCCGGCCGCCCTCGGCTGGTTCCTGGTTCTTGCTGGCCTTCGAGTCGGCGATGCCAACAATTGGGATGGCGGCCAAACCGCACTCTTCCTGATCGCCTGCGCCGCTGTCGGCCTCGTCCTCTGGAATCTCCTCATGTTGGCGGTGCGTGCGGCGCGCCAAGAACGCCTCGAACAAGAAGGGGTTGACCATGGCTGACCCGCTTGACTACTTCCGCGGCTTCGCTGTCACGGTGAAGAAGCTCTTCAAAGACAGTGAATCGGGTAAGACCGTCACCGTTGACTATCGAGGTGGCTTCGGCAAAGAAGGCGCACCCGATGAGAAGCGTGAAACGACGGAGCGACTACATGGTCGCCACGTCCTCAATCGTTACGAAGACGGCATGGAGAAGTGCATCGGCTGTGAGCTGTGCGCGGGTGTATGCCCGGCCAACTGCATCTATGTGCGCGGCGCCGACAACGATCCCGAAGAACCCACTTCACCAGGCGAACGCTTCGGCTACGTCTACGAGATCAACTATCTGCGGTGTATCCACTGCGACCTCTGTGTAGAGGCCTGCCCCACGCAAGCCATCACCGAGTCGAAGCTCTTCGAGTTCTCGTTCACGAATCGTGACGACGCGATCTACACGAAGAACGAGCTCCTGGTGGGCGACGATGGCATGCCTCAAAAGCTGCCGTGGGAAGACTGGCGTCTCGGCGACGACGAAATGACATCGGGTTGGATGCGTGCCACGTCATCTGCCGGTGATCATCGCTACGAAGGTGTTGTCCACTGGGCGGGCGAACTTGGCTACGGCGTTCGTGCCCCGGAGGCGGGCCAGTCGGCGACCGCGGAGGACGAGTCATGACCGGTCAAACCATTACGTTTATCTTCGGCGCTGTGATCATTCTCACTGGCGGTATTGGTGTAGTTGCCTCCAAGAACCCCGTGCACTCGGCTCTCTTCTTGGTGCAAACACTGATGGGCGTCGCCCTGCTCTTCGTGGTGCAAGAAGCGCACTTCCTGGCGGCTGTGCAGATCATCGTCTACGCCGGCGCCATCGTCATTCTGTTCCTTTTCGTGATCATGCTGCTCGGCGTCGATCAGTCTGAGGAGTGGCAACTCAAAGAGTCCATCGCGGGCCAGCAGCCGCTCGCCGCCATCATCGGCGCTTCGCTGCTCAGTTTGGGTGTGGTGATCGTTGCGATTGCCACCGACACCATCACCGGTCAGGTACAGGTCTCGGGGGAACGGGCGCTCGACAACCAGTTCACCGATATCGAACGGATTGGCCGCGTTCTGTTCAGCGACTACGCCATGTCGTTCGAGATCACTGCCGGCCTTCTCACGATTGCCGTGATCGCGGCCGTGGTGCTTACCCGCACGATCGGCCACGACGAGCTGCTCCCCGACCTCGAGCCCGGGCCAATGGCACTGCCCGATACATCGCCTTATGGCGGTAACGATTCCGACTATGCCGAAGCTGCCGATGTATCCGGACCGGAAGTGTCCGGCGAAAGCCAGGGGGGCGACTGATGGAAGTCTCCACCGACTGGTATCTCATTCTGTCCGCAGTGCTGTTCTCGATCGGCGCCACTGGTCTCCTGATCCGGCGCAATCCGCTGGTGATGTTCATGTGTGTTGAGTTGATGCTCAACGCCGTCAACATTTCGTTCGTGGCGCTCGGCACCGAACTCAACGATGTGAGCGGGCAGATCGCCGTCTTCTTTGTTCTCGTGGTGGCCGCGGTTGAGGTCGTGGTTGGTCTGGCGCTCGTCGTTGCGATCAACCGCCGCCGCCGGGGCGCAACCGCCGACGACATTTCGGTACTGAGGGGTTAGGGCCATGGTCGAAGCAGCTTGGCTGATCCCCGCGTTCCCGCTGGCCGGGTTCCTCCTACTCCTGTTGGTAGGTCCAAAGCTTGGTGAGCCGCGGTCGGGCTGGATCGCTACCGCCGCGATGGGCGGCTCGTTCGCCGCCGCCGTTACCACCTACATCGGTCTCCTTGGACTCGATGCCCACGGCGATGCGGACAATGATCGCCAATACGTCCAGACCCTCTTCGAATGGGTGCCGGCCGGCGATTTCCAGGTCGACATTGGTTTCCTGGTCGATCCGCTGTCGGTCACGATGACCCTCTTCATCACCGGTGTTGGTGCACTGATTCATCTGTACTCGATTGGGTACATGCACGGTGATCCGAAGTTCTCGAAGTTCTTCCTTTACCTGAACCTCTTCGCCTTCTCGATGCTCATGCTCGTGCTGGGCGACAACATGTTGCTCACCTTCCTTGGTTGGGAAGGCGTGGGTGCGTGTTCCTACTTCCTGATCGCCTTCTGGTTCGACGACGAGGCCAACGCCTCGGCCGGCAAGAAGGCCTTCGTTACCAACCGCATTGGTGACTGGGGATTCATGGTCGCCATGTTCCTGATGTTCACCACGATCGGGTCGATCCAATACACCGACATCTTCGCCAACGCCGCCGGTATTTCAGAGTCGACGGCTACGGCTATCACCCTGCTGCTGCTGGTCGGCGCGGTCGGTAAGTCAGCGCAGATCCCGCTCTTCGTTTGGCTGCCGGATGCCATGGCCGGTCCGACTCCGGTTTCCGCCCTCATCCACGCCGCCACGATGGTCACCTCCGGCGTCTACCTACTCACCCGAATGAACGGCGTGATCGACGTCTCGGCCTCGTGGGCGCCGACCACCATTGCGTGGGTTGGCGCCGCGACCGCCTTGTTCGCGGCCACGATCGCGGTGTCCCAAAACGACATCAAGAAGGTGCTGGCCTATTCGACCGTCAGCCAACTCGGATACATGTTCCTGGCTATCGGCACGGGTGCATACGTTGCGGCGATCTTCCACATGATCACCCACGCCTTCTTCAAGGCGTTGCTCTTCCTCGGTTCTGGTTCAGTCATCCACGGCATGGACAACGACCAGGACATGCGCCACTACGGCGCGCTGCGCAAGCTCATGCCGATCACTTCGGCCACGTTCATCATTGGCTGGCTCGCCATCGCCGGCGTGCCCCCATTTGCGGGCTTTTGGTCGAAGGACGAAATCCTTGCCTTCGCCTGGGAAGAGAACAAGCTCCTCTGGGCCGTCGGCTTTATCACAGCAATTCTCACGGCGTTTTACATGAGCCGCCAGGTCTTCATGACCTTCTTCGGCCGGTACCGGTTTGCCGATGTGCGGGCTGAAGAGCTCGAAGAGCTCGCCGCCATGAAGGTCGCCGCCGCGGAAACCGCCGTCACTGAGGCCGAGGCCGGTATCGGTGATGCCGAAGCCGCCGTCGCGAAGGCCACGGAGAAGCTCGAGAAGGCCAGCGAAAAGCTGGTCACCCGCGAAGCGGAAATGGCCGACGCCGATGCGGCCGACGAGAAGGCCACGGAGAAGGCCACCAAGAACCTGGACAAGGCCCGCGATGGTGTGGAGAAGGCTCAGGTTGCGGCCGACGAAGCCACCACTGCCGTTGAGGCCGCTCGCCGCGCCGTGTCGGCTGCGCAGGCACAAGTCGCCCATGTTGCGGCTGCTTCGATGGGTTCCGGCTCGCTTGAGTTCGACCTCTTTGTTGCGCCCGACCTCGGGGATATCGCCGAGGAGGATCTGCCGGAAGCGGCTCGCGCTCGACGCGAGTACCACCCCCACGAGTCGCCCTGGACAATGACGCTCCCACTCGTGATCTTGGCGGGCGCCGCGATCGTTGCGGGTGGCATGAACCTGCCGTTCGCCAGTGATCTGCACTTCCTCGACCACTGGCTCGAGCCCACGCTCGTCCACCCCGCTCACCTCACCAGCTCCGCGAGCGTGAAATGGATCCTGGCGATCGTGGCGGTGATGGGCGGCGCCATCGGTATTGCCGCTGCGGTGATGATCTACCTCAAGGGGCGTTTCCCAGCTTCGAAGGTGGAGCTCCCGATCATGGCCGAGGGCTGGCGCTTCGACGAGTCGATTGCCAACTTCATGGGTGGTCCCGGCCGGAAGGGCTTCGATTTGGTCGCCTGGTTCGATGCCACGTTCGTCGACGGCGCCGTAAACGGCGTTGGTCGAGTGGTCCGAGAAGGTGGCGGTCAGCTCCGTCGTCTTCAGTCGGGCCTTGTGCGCTCCTACGCCGCCATGGTGGCGATAGGTGCCATTGGGTTGATTATTTGGTTCCTCTCGAGGGCGAGTTTCTAGATGTCTGCACTACTCCTCGCCACTGAGGCGGCCGGCAACGAAGCCGCCGCATCGTTCCCGGTGCTCTCCGCACTGGTGGTTCTGCCGATCCTTGGTGCCCTGCTTCTCTTGCTCTTACCGAATAGCCGGCCCGAGTACTTCAAGCAGGTCGCATTCCTGGTCTCTGCCGCCGTTGGCGGTATGGCGATTTGGGTCCTCACCGATTTCCAGACGGGTGTTCACGCCGCCGAATTCCAGCTGCAGAACTCCCATACCTGGATCGAGAGCATGGGGATCTCCTGGCATCTCGGCATCGACGGCATCTCGTTGTGGTTGGTCGTTCTCACCGGACTGATCTTCCCCATTGCGATTATTGCCATCGACGCCGAGCATGAGCCGAAGGCGTACTACGGCTGGCTTCTTGTTCTCGAGGCTGGCTGTATGGGCGTCTTCTTGGCGCTCGACCTCTTCGCCTTCTTCGTCTTCTTCGAAATCGTTCTCGTGCCGATGTACTTCCTCATCGGCAAGTGGGGCCACGGCGAGCGGGCCTACGCGGCCACGAAGTTCTTCATCTACACGATGTTTGGCTCGGCCCTAATGCTGGTGGGCATTTTGTCGCTTGCCTTCTTGAACGAAGCCGAGACCGGCATCCTCACCTTCAATCTGGTGGAGCTCGCCGAGTCCCAGATGATTGCCACCACCACGGCCCGCTGGATCTTCCTGTCGTTTGCGCTCGCGTTCGCGGTGAAGGTGCCGCTGTTCCCGGTGCACACCTGGCTTCCCGACGCCCACACCAATGCCCCCACCGCCGGCTCGGTCATCCTGGCGGCGGTCATGTTGAAGCTCGGTACCTACGGGTTCTTGCGCTTCGGCGTCTACCTGTTTCCCGAGGCCGCAGTGTTCTTCGCTCCGGCCCTTGTGACCTTGGGCGTCATCGGGATCATCTATGGCGCCATTGCCGCCACGATGCAGCACGACCTCAAACGACTCGTCGCCTACTCATCAGTCGCTCACCTCGGCTTCATCGTGATCGGCATCTTCTCGCTGAACACCGAAGGCATCGAGGGTGGCATCCTGCAGATGGTCAACCACGGTCTCTCGACCGGTGCCTTGTTCCTCCTCGTCGGCTGGATCTACGACCGACTCCATACGCGTCAGATCAGCGAGCTTGGCGGCTTGCAGAAGCCGGCACCGATCTTCGCGGGCGTGTTCATGGTCGTGATGCTTTCGTCGATCGGCCTCCCGGGCCTCAACGGTTTCGTCGGCGAGTTCCTCATCCTCCTCGGCGCCTTCTCCGCCCATCGCTGGTGGGCTGTCGTCGCCGCGACGGGTGTCATCATTGCGGCGCTCTATCTGCTGTGGGCCTACCAACGGGTCTTCCACGGTCCGGCTGAAGGCGACAACGCCAAGATGAAAGACCTCACCCTTCGCGAGGGTCTGATCATGCTGCCGTTCTTGGTGGGCATTGTGTTCATGGGCGTGTATCCGAAACCGGTAATCGAACGTATGGAACCGGCCGTTGACGCGCTCATCCAGCATGTCGAAGATCATGTCGACGACTTTGACGAGCCGGTCGCCAACATTGGGGTGGTCGTCGAAGACCACAGTGAAGACGAGACGGAGGGCGATCACTGATGCTCGTGCAAGAACTTCCCGCCCCGCCCGTTATCACTCCTGACATCGTTTGGTCCGCCCTCGCCCCGGTGATCGCGTTGGCCCTTGGCGCCATCCTGTTAATCATGTTCCGCTCCGTTGTGAAGCGGATGCCGGAGGAATACAACTCGATCGCCACCATCGCCGTCGGCCCCGTCACGGTGCTTGGCATGTGGATCGTCGGCGGTCTCGTCGGCAATGACGTGCCGCTCTCCGGTGTTCGAGACGACATTGGTGAGCCGCTCTTCTACCTCGGCCTCATTGCCATTCTCTTCTTGTCTGGTGCGTTTGTGCGATCGCTAGAGATTGGTTTCGACGCAGCGTTCACCGTCGGCGTCGGCCTTGTCTCCTTCGTGAGCACCGTCGAACTCTGGTCCGACAGCTTCCGCGTGCCCGTGCAGACTGTCAACGATCAGGGCGAGGTGTTCATCAGCGAGGTGGGCGCGCCAATCGCGGCGATCGGCAATCAGTACGGCATCGATGGCTTCTCGCTCGTCTTTGGCGGTGTGATTGCGTTGGCCGTCGTGCTTACGGCGCTCCTGCTCGACGCCTATCTGCGTCGCGAAGGCATCGACGGCCCTGAGATGTATGTGCTGCTGATGCTCTCCGCCACCGGTGGCGTGATCATGGCGGGCGCCAACGATCTCATCGTGCTCTTCCTTGCTCTCGAGACACTCTCGATCGCCGTATACGTAATGGCTGCCATGCACAGTCGTCGGGCGGAGTCGCTTGAGGCGGGGTTTAAATACTTCGTACTCGGCGCCTTCTCGTCGGCGTTCCTGCTCTACGGCATGGCTCTCGTCTATGGCGCCACGGGATCACTCAACCTTCTCGAGATTCGGTTCTACCTCGAGCAGGTAGTCATCTTCGATAACGCGATGCTGCTCGCCGGCTTCGCCATGCTCCTGGTCGGCTTTGGATTCAAGGTCGGCGCCGTGCCGTTCCACGCGTGGACTCCCGACGTGTATCAAGGCGCGCCCACGCCCGTCGTGGCCTTTATGGCTTCAGCGGTCAAGGCCGCCGGCTTCGCGGCTCTCGTCCGCGTGTTCTACGTCAGCTTCATCGACTACGCCCCCGACTGGCAGCCGGCGGTCTACGCCCTGGCCGGGCTCACCCTCATCGTCGGTGCGGTTCTTGCCATCGTGCAGCGCGATGCGAAGCGCATGCTCGCCTACTCGTCGATCTCCCACGCGGGTTTCATCCTGGTCGGCGTGCAGGCGGCTTCAACCCGAGGCATCTCATCGGTGGTCTTCTATGCGGCGGCCTACACCTTCATGGTTATTGGTTCGTTCGGTGTGCTCTCCGTGGTCAGCGGCAAGGGCGATCGTGGCACGGGCCTCGATGACCTCAACGGCCTCGGTTCTCGCAACCCGGGTCTCGCCTTCGCCCTCACGATCTTCCTTCTTGGCCAAGCCGGTGTGCCCCTCACGACGGGCTTTGTCGCCAAGTTCGGAGTCATCGGCGCCGCGGTCGAAGCTCGCTCCTTCTGGCTGGCCATCATCGCGATGATCACTGCGGTGATCTCGGCCTTTCTCTACCTGCGCATTGTGCTCTCGATGTACCTGGGCGCCGCGGCAGAAGATGACAACGAGAAGATCGCCGTGCACCCCACTGCGGTGCTTGCCATTGGCGTGGCCTTGGCTCTCACGATCGGCTTCGGTCTGGTGCCGGGTCCGATCGACCAGCTGGCCAACGACGCTTTACTCACACTGGTCGGCTGATCGGTGTCTCGCCCCGGGCCGAATGACCGCGGTCTGGACCTTGTCCCATGGGACGAAGCGCGAGAGGTTGTTGTTGTCGTTCTCACGCTTTGCGCGGCGTCGATGGTGCTGGCACCGATCTTGTTTGGTCTGGTTGACGGACAATACGATCGCGCCGGTTTCGCCTCATCGCTGAGTGGCCTTCGTCCGCTCACGGGGTTTGTCGTCCTCGGCGCGGCAACGTTGACCGCCACAACCCCAGCTGCCGATGTGGTCCCCCGACTTCGCTCGGCCGTTGCTGGTGTGGCCACGCTGATCATGGTGATTGGGGTTCTCTCGATCTTCGAGATTCTCTTCTCAGATTCGGCCGGTGGCGTCCGAAGGTTCTCCCTTCGTTTCCCGACGATCCTCACGTTCAAGGGCCCTGCGACTTTGATGGCAGGCTGTGCCGCCTGGCTGGCCCGCCGCGTCATCCCGTTTCCGGACGGCTGATGTGCGGCGCTTCCTTCTCGCCTTCGTGGTGGTGCTCCTTCTCGCCCCACCCGTTGCGGCGCAGGACGAAGTGCCACCGATCGATGCGGCCACCTACCTCTCACTCTTTGACGACGCGACGTTGCGCGGCGTCGAGCGTCCGGCCGATGAGGTATACGACCTGTTCATCGACATCGCGGGCGACGCTGACACGGACCAACGGATTCGAGAGGCGGCGGAGGCGCGCGGATACCGGCGTCAACCGGTTGCGGCTATTCCGCTTGTGCCGGTCGATGGTCGTGAACTCCAGGCCCCGGCGGCCGAAGCCTGGTTGGCGATGAAGGCACAGGCGCGGGCCGAAGGGGTGTCGCTCATCCTCACCTCGGCCTTCCGGGATCTCAACGATCAGGCGCAGCTCTTTCGTGGTCGTCTCGCTGGGCGATTATCGGATTCCGGCATCGACTCGGCCCTGCAGTTCTCCGCTCCCCCCGGATACTCCCGACACCACTCCGGCTTTGCGATTGATGTTGGGCAGGGTGGCGAATCCCGCAGCGGCTTTATCGACACGCGTGCGTACGCCTGGCTTTCGGCGAACGACTTTGCGGCGGCGAAGACCTTCGGATTCATTCCGTCGTATCCCGAAGATGGCATCCTGATGGGCCCCGATCCCGAACCCTGGGAACTCGTGTGGGTCGGCACTGGTCGTATCGCGTGCGCGCTTGGCGCGGATTTTCCGACCGGGTTCTGTGATGTCGGCCCCGGTGAGCGGGCCGACGATGTGGCGTGGCTTGTTGATCTCGGCGTGACGGTTGGATGTGCACCCGACCGGTATTGCCCCGACGATGCCATACGCCGCGGCGAGGCGGCGTCAATGTTGTGGCGCCTCCATGGTGCGCCCGCAACCGATCTGTCGACTCCCTTCGTCGACGTCTATCCCGAGGACCATTTCGCCGAAGCGGTGGCGTGGCTTCGGTCAGTCGATGTCGTGCTAGGCACCAGCACGTTCTCGCCTAACGACCTCCTCACTCCTGACCAGGCGTTTGCTCTCGTCGTCAGGCTGGATGCTCTTGGGCTCAAACCCGCTGGCCTCGGTGGCCCGGTGGCCGATTTCGCGGCGGAGACGGTGGTGCTCGGCGACCTCGGCGCGCAGGTGAGCCGCGGTGAGTTCGCTTCTGTACTTCGCGCCGTTGCTACGGCCTGAACTACCGTCGGCGAGATCGCGACAAAGAATGGTCTGATGTCTGAGCTTCCCCTCCCCCTCTCCCTCTCTGCCCTCACCCCGGAGTTCATCTCTGAACGCTTGGCCGCAGGCGGTCGAGATGTCGACGTCGCCTCAGTGTCCGTCAAACCGTTGGGTGGGTTTTCCGGCTTGATGGGAGAGGTCGCCAATATCGAGCTCATCTACGCTGGCGATGTTGATCTGCCGGCGATCATGATCGGGAAGTGCCCGCTCGATGACGATATGGCCCGGATGTACAACCAGGTCATGAACTCTTACAAGCGAGAAAACGGGTTCTACCGAGACCTTGCCGATGAGGTGCCGATGACGGTGCCGGAAGCGTTCGTCAACGAATACGACGAGGAAAGCGGACGCGGGGTCCTCCTCATCGAGAAGATCGAGGGGACAGCGGGAGATATTCTCGACCCGCCCGATATCGGGATGTACGAAACCCTCGTCACGCAGCTCGGCACGATGCACGGCCAGTTCTGGCTGTCGCCGATTTATCGCGATCTTGACTGGGCGATCGACTGGACGTTGCCCTCGCTGCGCTTGGGCATCCCGATCATCCAGGGGGCCTGGCCTGGCATGCGGGCCAAGCAACCCGACATGGCACCAGTCGAAATTCTCGACTTCTTCGAGCGAACCTGGGTCTACGACACCGAGAAGTGGCTCGACATTGTCGCGGAGCGGCCGTGGACGATGATCCACGGTGACTATGAATTTGACAACATCGTTTTTGGTGCCGACGGTCCGGTCATTCTGGATTGGCAGACCCCGATGATGAGTATGGCCGGCGGCGACCTCGCGTGGTTTCTGGGCCTCGGCGCCTCCGACGAGTCGATCGCCGAAGAAGATGCGCTGCTCGACGCCTACCTGGGCGCGTTCACGGGCGCGGGTGGTCCTGCATGGAGTCGTGATGAGCTGCTCGACGACGCAGCCTCGAGCTTGCAGTTCCATTGCACCTCTGCGGCCGCAACGCTAAACAGCATGATCGACGGCGGCCTGCCGCCTGAAGATCGAGGTCGTCGTCGGTTCGAGAAGATGCTGAGCGGGATGATGGGCTGCGCGGTTCGTTGGAACGTGCTCGACCGCGTGACCGATCCGGGTTGAATACCGGCCCGGCGGCCGTGCAGTGAGATGAGCGGACTGCGGAGAGTCGATCGAGACGACACATACCGTCCGGATTTCGTGTTTCACCGTGGTGCGGTTGCCGACCGTTTCGGCGGCGCGATCACCCCAAGGTGCGGTCTTTCGCAGGACCGATGAAGAGCAGCCAGGGGGTGTGTCGTGAAACAAACATTTCGAAAGCGACGAAACCCCAACAAGGCGCCTGGTCGAATCGACAATTTCCTGACCGAGTACTTTGCTCGCCGCCGCGGTCGCCAGGCCTCGCTCGGGGCGGGCACGCCGACCGACAATCTGCGCCGAACTCTGCGCCACGTTGGCGGCTATTACATTCCGCTTCCAACCTCGGGCCTCTTGGACGCGATCGAAGAGGGGAGCGAGGCGTACAACCGGTCGTTGTCCGACCCGCATCTTCCGCCGTCCACTCACATCTCCCACAATGATGTGATCCGCCGGGGTTTGGTCATCCCGGTGAGTGAGCGCTGCATCGAAGACTGGGACGCCGAGCCGTTCGAGCAGGTCGAGTTCAACGACTAATCGCTAACGGTTTTGGAGCGCAGAGCGATGGGGCGGCAGAATCGTGTCTATGCCCTTGAGCCCTGGCGATGACTTCCTGATCCACCAGTTTCCCGAACCGATCGACACGGTGTTCACCGGTGATCGACAGTTCTACGACCGGTACTACTTCAACATGCACGGGTCGGACGATTCGTTGTTCATGGTCTTCGGTATGGGTCAATACCCAAACCTTGGGGTCACTGATGCGTTCGTCACGGTCGCCCACGGCGACCATCAGGTGACGGTGCGGGCATCGCGCGAACTCGGGTCGGACCGGATGGACACCAGCGTCGGCCCGCTGAAGGTTGAGTTGCTCGAGGGCCTTCGGGCACTGCGCCTCACCTGTGATGAGAACGAGTGGGGCCTGTCGTGCGATGTCACGTTCCGCGCTACCACTGAAGCGCTGGCCGAGCCGAAGTCCTACACCTACGTCGGACAACGACAAACGCAGAACACCTATCGACTCGCCCACGTTGGTTCGTATGAGGGCTGGCTCGAAGTCGACGGCGTTCGTTACGACATCACTCCTGATCGTTGGTTGGGGGCGCGGGATCATAGCTGGGGTGTGCGCCATGGCGTTGGCGATCCGGAGCCGAAGGGCATCGGCGCCAAGATCCATCCCGACATGTCGATGGGGTTCTTCCACAACTGGCTGCCGATTCAATTCGATGATCACATGGTCAAGGTCACGATCGACAACGATCATGCGGGCCGCCGCATTCTCGAAGAAGCGGTGAAGCTCTACAACCTTGGTGATGAGCGACCGCCCGAACATCTCGGCCGTCCCGAGATCGACATCACCTACTTCTCTGGCACTCGCGAGATCGAGAAGGCGGAGTTGTGGTTCAGCGGCGATGGCGCCTCGGATCTGCGGATCACTACCACGCCGCTGAAGACCGTCTACCTCAAGGCTGGTTCGGGTTATATGCACGATGGCTATTGGGGCCACGGGGTCTGGCAGGGGGCCGATCTTAAGGTTGAAGGCGTCGACACGCCGATCGGGGAGCCGACCGAACGGCTCGACATAGCGTTCCTCAACGAAACGTTGTGCCGGCACGAGACCAACGACGGTCGGGTTGGCTACGGCATGCACGAGAATCTGGCCGCGGGGCTCTACATCCCGTTCGGTTGGAAGTCGCCCGATGCCGTCGCCGACTAAATCATCAACTACGGGCGGCCCGAGATGAAGATTGATGTTGGCGATGTTCGACTGTTTGTCGACGTTGATGGCGCGGAGTATGTGCCGGATGGTCCACAGATGGTTCGCCGTCCAACGGTCGTGGTCCTGCATGGCGGCCCGGGTATGGACCACAGCACCTTCAAGACCGAGCTCGCCTCGCTTCGAGAGATCGCCCAGGTCGTCTATATCGACCATCGAGGCAATGGTCGCAGTGACGCAGGGTCCCGCGACACGTGGGCGCTTGACCAGTGGGGCGACGATGTCCGCGCGGTCTGCGACGCGCTGGGCATCGAACGGCCCATCGTGATGGGTCAGAGCTTCGGTGGCATGGTCGCGATGGCGTATGCCGTCCGGCATCTCGGTCATGCCGCAGGTTTGATCTTCTCCAGCACCAGCGCGCGGAAGAACGAGGAGCGCAACCTGGCTGTCTTCGAACGGTTAGGTGGCCCGTCGGTGCGAGAGATTGCCCGGGCGTTCTACGCCGACCCGGGCGACGAGACACTGGGCCCGTTTATGGCTGAAGCGATGCCGCTGTACAACCAGCGCCCGGGCGACCCCGATGGTTCGGCCCGCACGGTCTATCGGCTCGAGGTGCTCTACGACTTCTTCCGTGGCGAATACCAAACCTTCAATTTGTTGCCCGGCCTGGCCCGCGTCGAATGCCCGACTCTCGTGCTTGGTGGCGAGGACGACCCGACCACGCCGATCGAAGATCAGGTAGAGATCGTGGCGGCCCTTCCCGATGGCCTGGCCGAATTTCACCGGTTCGCCGACTGCGGCCATGGGGCCTATCGAGATCAGCCCGAGACAGCGCTACCGATCATGCGCGACTTCATCCTTAGCTGTTGCGATTCATCGGGCCCATCTCCTCGCTGAACTAGACGGGCTCATAGAGCGGTCGACCGTCGTCGGTCGCGAAGAGCGAGAAGCGGCGCACACCCCGTGCTCGATAGTCGGCCTGCGCTCGGTCAACGGGTAGGCGGCCGATGCCATGACGCGCTGCGCTGTATCGACGTGCATGTTGACGAGGTAGCCGTCGGTGTCACGAAACTCTTCAGGACGAGGGGCGCGTCGGAAACAACCACGGAGACAAACCCGACGCAGTCGCGATCGATCTCGGCGAACCACGACAAGAACTTTTGCATGTGGGTGCGGCGCAGGAACGCTCGTGTGATGTCCACAAACTCGGTGTCGAAGCCAGAGCGGTCGACGCCGTGGGTGAATTGAGAACGAACGGTGAGTACGCGGTCAGCGAAGAAGAGCGGGCGCACTTCCTCGAGCACGGCTACGTCCATCTCCGCGGCCTCTTGACGGATTTGGAGGTCGCAACTCTCGAAGTCGACTACGACCGATTCCTGCGCCGCGAGATTGATGTGCCCGGCAACGACTTCTGCGACATGGCAGGTGACTACGGGCGGACGCCCGACGACTACTCGATCGTCAACGTGATGTTGCCGCGGCGCTACTAGCCGGCGTGGGAGGACAACGTCTACGAACGCCGGGCCGCCTCTGTTGCTCGCCAGCTCTGTGGCGATGGAATGCAGCTCGACTATGACCAACTGCTCGCAAAACGACCACACAAACGCGATGCGGTATTCGCGTGGCATCAGGACATGGCCTATTGGCCAGCGACGCCCGATACCCGAACGGCCCCAACATGGTTGGCTATCGATGATTCGACCATCGAGAACGGCTGTATGCGCTTCGTGCCGGGAACGAACCATGAGAACTCGCTCCGGCCGCATGTGCCCCAGCTTGGCGATCGATGCGAATCGCATGCTCTCGGTACCGATCTCCTGGCAACCGATGACCCCCAACATGTGCCGATCGTTCGCGGTGACGTGACGGTCCACAACGAGAGGGTGATGCACGGGTCGGGCGGGAATACCACTGACGGTTTCCGGCGTGCCTACATCCTTGCGTTCCGCTCGGAGGAGACCGTGAAGATTGAACGCCAGCTTGGTTTCACGCATAGCCACAACGACGACGACGACGTTCTCGATTCTGTCGGCGTCGAGGGTCAGACTCGCTGAACTACGGCCGGTAGACGTCGGCTGGGTCGTAATTCTCAACGGCGCGCCGCGATCCGGGAAGACCTCGATTGCTCGGGCGCTGATCGAAGCGAAGCCCGGAACCTGGGCGAACCACGGCGTCGACGAGGCAATGAAGCACACGCCGCCTGAGCTCTTGCCGGGAATTGGTCTGCGGCCCGGCGGCGAGCGACCCGACCTCGAACCCGAGATCCCACGTCTTTTTGAGTCGATGTATGCCGAAGTGGCGGCATTGGCGCGTCGAGGAGTGAACGTCGCGGTCGACGTCGGCCATCACGACGACTACTCCGAACCGCTGGGCATCAGAGGCATGGTGGGGGAGTGGCTGACGGGACTGCCCGTTTTCTGGGTTGGCGTGCGCTGCCCGATAGCTGTGGTCCTGGAGCGGCGGGCAGCCTCGGACCCTGAGGTTTATGTGCAGGGGGCCAGGGACGGAGTTCCGGCACCGGTTGTGCGGTGGCAGGAGTCTGTGCACGCGTGGGGTGAATACGACCTCGAAATCGACACTTCGATGGTTCCTTCGGGCATTGCGGCCTCCAGAATCCTGGATTGCGTGTCAAAGCGCAGTTGATCCCGCTTGAACTGGCCCTCGGGCGGTAGATTCTGGCGGCCGGGAACGTATCTCTCCCCGGCTTTGTTCTGCCCGGAATACGCTCGCTAGGCTCATTATTCGTGTCGGATTTTCTCCGTAGTTACCTCACTGTCGGGATCTTTGGTCTCGTTGGCGTAGCGCTCGTTGCCGTTTTCCTCGGCCTCGGCTCAATCCTGCGACCCTCGAATCCCACGGTCCAAAAGCTCGAAACCTATGAGTCGGGTGTTGATCCCACCGGCAGCATGTGGTCGCAGGCCAATATTCGTTACTACGTGTTCGCATTGCTCTTCGTCATGTTCGACGTCGAGGCCGTCTTTATCTTCCCTTGGGCCATGCGCCTCGAGGTCTATGGAGCCTTTGGCCTTATCGAAATGGCGATCTTCATCTACATCTTGCTGCTTGGGCTGCTTTACGCCTGGCGCAAGGGAATGCTCAGGTGGGTCTGATGGGTCTCGTCGAATCGGGCAAGCTGCCGAAGGGCATCACCAGTCTTCTCAACATGTCCCGCAAATACAGCCTCTGGGTGTACCAGTGGGGCCTTGCGTGCTGCGCGATCGAGATGGGCGCCGCGTTCGGATCCGCTCGCTACGACGTCATGCGTCTCGGCGTGATTCCGCTGCCGGCGAGCCCCCGCCAGGCCGATCTCGTGGTGGTGTCTGGCACCGTCACCGACAAGATGGCTCCGGCGATCCGCCGTCTCTACGAGCAGATGCCCGAGCCGAAGTACGTGATCTCGATGGGTTCGTGCGCGAACTGTGGTGGCCCCTACTGGGATTCGTACTCGGTCACGAAGGGCGTCGATCAGATCATCCCGGTCGATATCTACGTGCCGGGCTGCCCGCCTCGGCCCGAAGCACTCCTCGAGGGCATCGTCATGCTCCAGGAGCGCATCCAAAACGAGGACATGGCGCAGCGTTGGAAGGGTGAAGCAGTTGTCGTCGACTGACCCCCCCGCGGAAGAAATCACCGAAGAAGCCTCCGACACGGTCCGCGAAGCAATGCTCGAGGAGCTCTCCGGCGAGTTCGGCGATGCCCTCCTTGGGAGCCATCTCGAACCCGGCATCGAACTCACGATCCGAGTCGCCACTGCCGCGTGGGCCGACACTGCTGCGTTCCTGCGCAACGGTATGGGCTTTGCGTTCTTCAACTTCGTGAGCGCCATCGACTGGATGCCGTCGCCGTTCGGCCGCGACATGGATTCCCAAGTCGACCTCACCCTCGACGGAACGAATCCGAAGGATCCGGCTCCGATGGAACAGGGCACGGCGGGTGGCGGCACTCGTTTCCAGGTGTTTGCCCGGGTCAACGACATCGTGAATCACCGCGGCATCACCATCAAGGCTGATGTGCCGGAAGATTCCCTCACGGTCCCCACGTGGGTCGGCACCTACAGTGGCGCCAACTGGCACGAGCGCGAGGCCTGGGAGATGTTTGGCATCTCCTTCGAAGGGCATCCTGGGCTCCGCCACATCTACCTGCCCGGCGAGTTCGAGGGGAACCCGCTACGCAAGGACTATCCACTGCTCGCTCGTCGCGTGAAGCCGTGGCCGGGCATCGTCGACGTTGAGGCAATGCCGGGCGACGACGAAGAGGCTGAAGGAGAAGCCAGCGATGACTGACATCTCTGATCGCCAACAACTCAGCTACATAGCGGCGCAGGCCGCTGATGCCCGGGTCAACCTGGAGCTCGAGACCGAGGGTATGACCCTCAACATTGGTCCGCAGCACCCAGCCACACACGGCACCCTTCGCATCATCGCCAAGCTCGACGGTGAGCAGGTCATCGCGGCCGATCCGGTCATGGGTTACATGCACCGTGGCTACGAAAAGCTCACTGAGGTGCGCACCTACCCGCAGGTGACCACGCTCATCAACCGCATCGACTGGCTCGGCAGCTTCGCCAACGAAGTGCCGTTCATTCTTGCCGCCGAGCGACTGATGGAAGTCGAGGCGCCGCCTCGCGCCCAGTCGATCCGCACGATCCTCTTCGAGATGAGCCGCATCGCCAACGTGGTGCTGTTCCTCGGCGATATGGCCGTGCAGGTTGGTGCTGTCACTCCGGTGTTCTTCGCCTTCCGCGATCGCGAGCACATTCTCAACCAGATCGAAGCCGTCACTGGTGGCCGCTTCCATCCGAACTTCGACCGTATTGGCGGCCTCAAAGACGACCTCCCGGCAGGTTGGATCAATGAGACCAAGCAGGTCATGAAGAAGATGCGGTCCTTCTGCGACGAGATTGAAACCCTCGTCCTCGGCAACGAGATCTTCCAGGCCCGTACCCGCGGTATTGGCGTGATTCCGGCCGATGTCGGGCTCAGCTATGGCCTCTCCGGTGCCAATATTCGTGCGTCAGGCGTCGACTGGGATGTCCGTCGCGACAACCCGTGCGGCCTTTCCTACGACCAGGTCGACTGGAAAGTCTGGACCCACCCCGATGGCGATTCGTTCAGCCGTTTCTGGGTACGTCTCCAGGAAGTCCGCGAGTCCACCAAAATCGTCGACCAACTGCTCGAGACCATTCCGGCCGGCCCGATCATGGCCAAGGTGCCCCGCATCATCAAGGTGCCCGCCGGCGAAGCCTTCGTGGAGACAGAGAACCCGCTCGGCGTCATGGGCTACTACATCGTCTCGAAGGGCGACCTGGTTCCCTATCGCGTGAAGATCCGCTCGGCGTCGTTCAACAACATGTCCATCTCGCCGTGGCTGTTGAAGGGCGTCTACGTGCCCGACATCATCACCATCCTCGCGTCGCTGTACTTCATCCTTGGAGACATCGACCGGTGAGCATGCTCGCGGAACTGTCCTACTGGCAGATCACCAGCTTGCGCGTCGCGGGTGGCCTCGGCGGCGTCTTGCTCGTTGCCGGCACACTCGTATATCTGCACCTCTTCAAGATGGTGTCGTTCATGCAGAGCCGGCTCGGCCCAATGGAAGCGGGCCCCTTTGGTTCGCTCCAGCTGCTGGCCGAAGTCGGCAAGCACCTGCAAAAGGAAGACATCTTCCCCCGTAAGGCCGACAAGTTCGTCTTTGGTGCCGCGCCGTTTGTCATCCTCGCCAGCACCTTCTTGCTGGTTGCGGTGGTGCCCGCTGGTCCCGACGTCTGGTTCGTCAACGTCGACACCGGGATCTACCTCGCTATGGCCGTGTCTTCGGTGTCGGTCATCGGCATTCTCATGGCGGGCTGGGGTTCAGCCAACAAGTACTCAATGATGGGTGGCCTCCGAGCCACCGGCCAGCTCATCGCCTACGAACTGCCGCTGATTCTTGCGGTCGTTGGTGTGGTCATCCAGGCCGGCACGATGAACATGCAGGGCATCGTCGCCGCCCAGGCCAACGGTGAGATCTTTGGCTGGGGCGGCATTGGTAACCCCTATATCCTCACTCAGGGTGTCGCCTTTTTCGTCTTCATGATCGCGATGCAGGCCGAGCTCACCCAAGCCCCGTTCGATATGCCAATTGCTGAGTCTGAACTCGTCTCCGGTTATCTCACCGAGTACTCGGGTATGCGATTCCTGCTCTTCTTCATCGGCGAGTTCGCCACCGCTGGTGTCTTCGCCTCAATCGCTGCCGTCCTCTTCCTCGGCGGCTGGTGGGCACCGATCCCCGGCCTCGCGTTCGACGACAATGTGTGGAACCTGCTCGGGCCTCTCTTGCTCATTGGCAAGATCGTCATTCTCACGTTCATCGTCTTCTGGGTTCGTTTCACCTTCCCTCGTTTCCGTGAAGATCAACTCCAGCGGATTGCCTGGAAATTCCTCATCCCCATCGCCCTCGCCAACATCGTGGTGACGGCCCTCTTCAAGGTCTGGTTCTGACATGGGTCTCGTCCCCGGACTGATCAAAGGCCTCGGCGTCACCGGCGGCACCATCCTTCGCACCGTCTTCCCCGATGGTCTAAAGAAGCCGATCCCGGCACCCTCCCGCGGTGCCGAGACCGTGCAGTACCCGCACGAGAAGGAGGCCCCGCCGCCCCGGGCGCGTGGTGTCATCGCCCTACACGAAGAGAACTGCACCTCGTGCATGCTCTGCGCCCGGGAGTGCCCCGATTGGTGCATCTATATCGAGGGCCACAAGGAAAAGGCGCCGCCGCGCCGCGCCGGTGGCAAGCCCCGCAAGCGCAACAAGCTCGACCGTTTTGATATCGATTTCGCGCTCTGCATGTTCTGCGGAATCTGTGTCGACGTTTGCCCGTTCGATGCCCTCTTCTGGAGCCCGGAATACGAATTCTCCGAGCCGCGTATCGCTGATCTTCTCCACGACAAGTCGCGTTTGTCAGAGTGGATGGAAACCGTTCCGGAGTTCGAGGACTACGAAGCGGGTTCGGAGGCGAAGAAGCTGAAGGTGCCGCCGACATGAGCAATCTTCTCGCGGCGATTTCCAGCGACTCGGATCTCTTCTTCTGGCAGAACGCCTTCTTCGCCATCTTCGCTGTCACCATGCTGTACGGCGCCGTCAAGGTCGTTACCACCAGCAACGTCGTCCATGCCGCCCTCTGGCTTGTGGTCGTGCTTTCTGGTGTTGCGTGCCAGTTCATTCTGCTCGGCGCCGAGTTTGTCGCCGTCACCCAGGTGCTCGTCTACATCGGCGCCGTGGTTGTGCTCTTCCTCTTCGGTGTGATGCTCACTCGAGCGTCCATGGGCGACGACGAATCCGTCGCCGACGAAAAGCGCATGATCGCCAGCATCGTTGGTGTGCTGCTCTTCTCGGTGATGGCCTTTGCCCTCATCGACACCTGGAGCGACGACCGGATCGTCATCGACGAACCGCAGACCGTCACCGAAGTGAGCGACTCGATCTTCTCGCAATACATCGTGCCGTTCGAAGCCGTCTCGGTGCTGCTCCTTGCGGCACTGATCGGCGCCATCGTCGTGGCCCGGAAAGACTGAGAGGAACCTGATCTCATGCTGCTGAACCAGTTCCTGCTCCTTGCCGCCGCATTGTTTTGCATCGGCGTCTATGGCGTGCTCGCTCGAAAGAGCGGCATGCTCGTGCTGATGTCGATTGAGCTGATCCTCAACGCCGTCAACATCAACCTCGTAGCGTTCGGTGCGCTCACCGAAGACGTCGGCGGCGAGGTGTTTGCGCTCTTCACGATCGCCGTCGCCGCTGCCGAAGTCGGCATTGGCCTCGCCATCGTCTTGCTCATGTACCGCAACCGCCGAAGCATCGACCTCTCCGAGGCCGATCTCATGAAGGGCTGAGGCGCTGATCATGTCTGTATCCGCAACCCTCGCCACGCTGGCCCCCTTTGTCGCCGAAGGACCGTCCGAGATTTCTTCGGTCACCCGCGACGCCAACTGGTTCCTGACCAACGCCTGGATCATTCCGTTGATCCCGGCGATCTCGTTCTTCATCATCTTGTTCTTCGGCAAACGTTTGCCGAAGAAGGGAGCCGAGGTCGGCATCGCCGCCGTCGGCCTTGCCTTCATCCTTGCCATCGCCACCGGTGTCTCGTGGATGGACCATCGCGACAACTTCGATGGCGAACTCAGCGAGTCGCCCTCCGTCATTGCTCACGGAGACGACGCCCACGACGAATCTCACGCCGACGCTTCCGACGGCGAAGAGCCCGACACGCACGAAGCCGCCGCTCACGCCGAAGAGGGCGACAGCGAAGAGGCGCACCCCTACGTCGCCGTGCAGAACAGCGTCCCGTGGTTCCAGTCCGGCGGCATCGAATTCAGCGCCGGCGTATTGGTTGATGGCCTGTCCGTGATGATGCTCTTTGTCGTCACCTTGATCTCACTGCTCGTCCACGTCTACTCGACGGACTATGTCGGCGGCGATCGGCGCTACACCCACTACTTCGCCTTCCTTTCGCTATTCACCGCGTCGATGCTCTTCTTTGTCCTCAGCGACAACATCTTGCAGATGATTGTTGGTTGGGAGCTCGTGGGCGTCTGTTCCTTCGCGTTGATCGGCCATTGGTGGGAGGAAAAACCCAACAGTGATGCCGCGCTAAAGGCGTTCCTCACCAACCGCGTCGGCGATATCGGCCTGCTGATCGGCATGATCACCCTCTTCTTCGCGGCGGGTGGCGGGCAAACCTTCGACACGCTGGCGATCAACAACGCAATCAACCAGGGCGGGGTCAGCCACACCGCCCTCGTCGTGGCGGCCGCTTGTCTCATGGCCGCGGTGGCATCTAAGTCCGGTCAGTTTGTGCTGCACACGTGGCTGCCCGATGCCATGGCGGGGCCCACGCCGGTCTCTGCGCTAATTCACGCGGCCACGATGGTTGTGGCGGGCATATTCATGGTCGCCCGCCTCTACCCGGTGTTCTTCGAAGGGATGTCGATCGGCGGCTCGAGCATCAACCTGCTCTCCACCATCGGCGCGGTCACGCTGGTCTTCGCCGGCCTGCTCGCTTTCGTTCAGACCGACATCAAGAAGGTGCTGGCCTACTCCACGGTCTCGCAGCTCGGCTACATGGCCATGGCCCTCGGCGTCGGCGCGTGGGGCGCGGCCGTCTTCCATCTCTTCACCCACGCCTTCTTCAAGGCGAACCTCTTCCTCGGCTCCGGCTCGGTCGCTCACGCGGTCCACAGCTTCGACATGAAGAAAGACATGGGCGGCATGAAGAAATTCATGCCGAACACCTACAAGACCTTCATCATTGGTGCGGTCGCGCTCGCGGGTGTGTTCCCGCTGGCCGGCTTCTGGTCGAAGGACGAGATCCTTGTCGGCACCGGTGGCTGGGGCTTCTTCGGCGGCACCGGTGGCAACGGCGCCTATACCTTCCATCTCGCGATGGGCATGATCGGCGCCGCCCTCACCGCGGCCTACATGACCCGCTGCATCTACCTCACTTTCCACGGTGAGTACCGCGGCAACGACCATCACGACGACCACGCCCACGCCGATGATGCCCACGACGCAGACGGTGCCGCAGCCCCGGCCCATGCCGGCGAAAGCCACGATCCGCACGAGTCCGGGCCCCGCATCCTGTGGCCGCTCTACATCCTTTCGGGATTCTCGCTGGTCATTGGTTTCGTCAACTTGCCTCCGGGATTCTTCGAGAGTTCGAAGGTGCTCAGCTTCTTGCCCGACGGATGGGAAGAGCGCTTCCTGCACTTCGTCGAACCGGGTGGGGCTTCGTACTTCCCGGGGATCGGGCACGGCACGCCGAGCTGGTCGCTCGCCGTCGTCTCCAGCCTTATTGCGTTCGGCGGAGCGGGCCTTGCCTATCGGTACTACTTCGTGAAGGTCGACGGCCTGGCGAAAGCCACCGGGCAGCACCTCACCGAAATGCCGAACGGTCCCGTCACCACCAACAAGTGGGCGCGAGCCGGGCACACCGTCCTCGTCGAGAAGTACTACCTCGATCACCTCTACACCGGCATCATCGCGGGAGCCACCAAGGGTCCGATTGCTCGGGCCGTCAACTGGGTCAACCAGAACATCATCGATGGTGCGGTCAACACCGCGGGCGAAACCGCCGTGATGATAGGCAAGGGTGTCTACAGCAAGATCGATCAGGGTGTGATCGAAGGCGTCGTCAACGGATCGGGCCGGATCTCCGACGCCACCGGCGAAGAGCTTCGCCACATCAACTCTGGCAAGGTCCAGAACTACGCCGCAATCATGTTCGCCGGCGCCGCCCTCTTGGCCGGTGCCTTCATCATCATTCTCGCCCTCTAGGAATCCCGGAAAAATGGACACACTAGATACCAACAACTGGCTGCTCACCGCCCTGGTCTTCGCCCCGCTCGCCGGCGCGTTGCTCATGGTCCTCATCCCCGAGAAGGAAGAGGAGGCCCAGAAGCAGTGGGCGATCTTCACCTCTCTCGTCACGCTCGGACTCGGGGTCTGGCTGCTGTTCGACTTCGATTACGACCAGGCCGGCGCCCTGCAGTACTTCGTCGACAAGGACTGGATCGAGGTCATCGGGGCGGGTTACACGATGGGTGTCGACGGCATGTCGCTACCGCTCATCGCTCTCACCGTCTTTGTGATGCCGCTGGTCTTCATCTACTCGTGGAACCACATTCCGAATCCGGGGAACGCCAAGGCGTTCCTCATGCTGATGCTCATCCTCGAGACGGGAATGATCGGCACCTTCGTCGCCCAGGACCTCATCCTGTTCTTCGTCTTCTTCGAGATCGTCCTGCTCCCGATGTTCTTCATGATCGCGGTCTGGGGTGGCGAGGATCGCCGCTACGCCTCGCTGAAGTTCTTCCTCTACACACTCTTCGGCTCGGCGCTCATGCTGCTGTCGTTCCTCGCGCTGTTCTTCCTCACCACAGATCCGGCCACCGGCGAGCACACGTTCAACATGCTGGTGCTTTCGGAGAATGCAGGAGATGGCATTGTCCGATCTACCCAGCTCCTGATCTTTGGCGGCATGTTCGTGGGCTTCGGCGTGAAGGTGCCGATGTTCCCGTTCCACACGTGGCTGCCCGACGCGCACACGCAGGCGCCCACACAGGGCTCGGTGATCCTGGCGGCCGTGCTCCTCAAGCTCGGCGCCTACGGATTCATCCGTATCGCGATCCCGATGTTGCCGGAGGCCGCTGAGGCTTGGGCCCCGTGGATTGGCCTGCTCGCCGTCATCGGCATCATCTATGGCGCCCTCGGTTGCCTTGCTCAAACCGATATGAAGCGCCTGATCGCTTTCTCTTCGGTCGCCCACATGGGTTTCGTGATGCTCGGCATCTCCACCCTCACCGACTTCGGCATCAACGCAGCCATCTACGGCATGGTCGCTCACGGCCTCATCACCGGCATGCTCTTCTTCGTCGCCGGCGCGGTGAAGGAGCGTTACCACACCCTCGAGATCGACCGTCTCGGTGGCATGTTGCTGCAAGCGCCGAAGCTCGGCTGGATCCTTGGTTTCACCGTCATGGCTTCCCTCGGTCTTCCGGGCCTCGCCGGCTTTTGGGGTGAATTTCCGGCCATCCTCTCGGCCTACAACCCGGCTGCGGGCCTGGCTGAGGAGACATTCCGTGGCTATATGGTCGTCGCCGCGATCGGCACCGTTCTGGCCGCCGGTTATCTGTTGTGGCTCTTGCAACGTACCGCTATGGGCGAACCGTCCGAGGAGTTCGCCAACGATCCTGAGATCACCGATGTCACGGTGATCGAGTGGATCGCGTGGACCCCATTCCTCGTGTTGATCCTCGTCTTCGGTATTGCCCCTGGCCTCATCTTCGATATCACCGATCCCGCTGTTGTCGAGTCGCTTCGAGGTTGTCTCGAGACGGGTTGTGAGGCCGCCCGCACCGCGGCTGAGGCAGCCGGAGGCTGAGCATGTTCGCTGTACTCGTTGCTGCTGGGGGGGAATTTGCCCGTCCCTCGATCGATTGGCACGCGGCCGCGCCGGAGCTCACGCTCCTCGCGTTTGGCGCGTTGATCACGATGATGGATATTGGCTGGCTCGAACGCGGCCGCAAGGCCACGCCCGCCATCGCCTCGCTCGCCCTCCTCGCCACGATGATTCCGATTATCACGCTCGCCAACGACGGAGTCGATCGTTCGATGTTCGGCGGTGCGTTCGTCGTCGACAACTACTCGTTGATCATGAAGGCGATGTTTGTCCTCGCTGGTTATGTGGTCGTCTTGTTGTCGACGAACTACATCGCCGAAGGCGACTATTGGGAGAACGAGTACTACGGCCTTCTCCTCAGCTCCATTCTTGGCATGGTGCTCATGGCCTCGGCTCGTGATCTCATCACGATCTTTATCGCCCTCGAGCTGCTGTCCATCCCGGCCTACATGTTGGCCACTTGGCGCAAACGAGACCTCAAAAGCAACGAGGCCGGGCTGAAGTATTACCTCATGGGTGTGTTCGCCTCTGCGGTGATGCTTTACGGCATGTCGCTGCTCTACGGCAGCACCGGCTCCACGCTGCTCACCGACATCAACACGGCCGTCAGCGAGAGCGCCAAGCCGAGTGCGGTCGTCGTGCTCGGCATCGTCTTTGTGGTGGTCGGCTTCGCCTTCAAGGTCTCGGCCTTCCCTTTCCACACCTGGGCCCCCGATACCTACGAGGGTGCACCCACGCCGGTCACCGCTTTCCTCTCAGTTGCGTCGAAGGCCGCCGGTTTCGTGGCGCTGATGAACATTGTGTTCGTTGGGCTGCTCGGACGCGCTGATGTGGTTGAGCCGCTCATGTGGGTCCTTGCCGCAGCGTCGATGACCGTCGGCAACCTGATCGCCCTCCGTCAAACCAACATCGTCCGAATGCTGGCCTATTCCGGTGTTGCCCAAGCGGGCTACATGCTCGCCCCGCTCGCCGTCGTTAGCGACGTACCCGACACCGCACTCGGTGCCATTGTTACCTATCTCGTGATCTACGCGGCGATGAATCTCGGCGCCTTCGGTGTGGTCATGGCCGTTGCCCGGAAGACTCGATCCGCGGAGATCAGCGACTTCCGTGGGCTCTTCCACTACGCCCCCGGCCTCACCGTCGCGATGACGATCTTCCTCTTCTCGCTGGCCGGTATTCCGCCGCTCGGTGGCTGGTTTGCGAAGTTCCGAGTGATGGAAGCGCTCATCGATGCCAACAACGCTTCTGGCGTGGTGCTCGGTGTTGTGGTCGCCGTGAACTCTGTGATCGCCCTCTACTACTACGCCCGTATCGGGCTCAGCATGTGGGGCGATGAAGCGCCTGATGGCGATCTCACCCGGGTCAACGTGCCCGCGTCGTTGATCGCCGCGATTGGCATCACCGGCATCGTCACGATCGCCTTCGGTCTCGGCCTGGTGGTCGGCGACTTCACCGACCTCAGCCTCCTTCCCGCGCTCGCCGCGGGCGGCTGATCTCGCCGGCTCGTCTCGCGACGACATTTCTCGCCGGATGAGTTTCGTGCCCGGTGACCCACTCGCCACACGGCTCGATCAACAGATTGCCGACCAGGGTTCAATCCCGGTCTCTGGCTATCTGGCGCAGGCGCTTTACGACCCGGACGAAGGGTTCTACGCGGTGGGTGGTCAAGCCGGCCGGCGCGGCGATTTCCTGACCGCTCCTGAAGTCGGTCCGCTCTTTGGCGCGGTCGTCGCTCGGGCCGTCGACGAATGGTGGAATGAGGCCGGCCGCCCTCCGGTGTTCGCGGTCGAGGAGTGGGGTGCCGGCCCGGGCACGCTCGCCCGTGCTGTCGCCGCCGCCGCGCCGGAGGTGCTCACCACGGGAGCCTTGCGTTGGGCGCAGGTAGAAGTGTCGGCGGCCCAGCGGGCCCAACACCTCGTCCATCCAAATTGTTCGTCGCATACTCCCCACGATCTTGCGGTGACCGAAGCGGGGCGGGTCGACCTGATCTTCGCCAATGAACTCCTCGACAATCTGCCCTTCGATGTTGCCTCATTCGACGGAGCGACCTGGCATGAGCTGCGCGTTGGCTCCCGTGGCGGCGGTGCCACGTACTCGCTCGAAGTTGGAGAGCCGCTCGACGCCGTCACCGTCGCTCGCCATCAGTTGCCGCTCGATCTTCCGGCTGGTACCCGCCTACCTCTGCTCCGTGAGGCCCGGCGATGGGTGCAGGCAGCTCGCGTTCGAGCAGCCCGAGTGGTGGTCGTCGACTATGGCGCCGACGCACGAACACTCGCGGCGCGCGATGGCGGCTGGTTGCGCACCCATGTCGCCCACGAGGCGAGTGCCGACTGGCTGTCCGTTCCCGGTTCGTGCGACATCACCACCGATCTTGCGATCGAACAGTTGCCTGACGATGGCATCGCAGTCACGCAGGCGGCCTGGTTGCGCGGTTATGGCATCGACGAACTGGTCGATGAGGGGCGAGCGATTTGGGAAGCACAGGCGGGTATTGGTGGTCTTGCCGCGTTGAAGGGGCGGAGCCGGATCCGAGAAGCGGAGGCGCTCCTTGATCCGTCGGGAATGGGCGGCTTTGTGGTTCTGGAATGGCCGTCAGCCGAGGACGGTGGGACCTCCGGTCTTGCCCGTGTCATGGCTCCCAAATGAGTCGGTCGCCTCTTACCTAAGGCGCGGCCGTGCAGTTTCCTGGTGCCTGTGGCCCCTATCGAAACCCAAGCCGCCCTTGGCGATCAAACCTTGTATGTCGACCACTTCGGCCTTTGTATTGGTTCGGTCTCCGTCGGCCTTCCGCTCTCCTGCACCGCTGACGATGTTTACCGGCGTTATCTCGATCTCATACGGATCATGCGACGTGGCCCGATCGACACGTTCGATGCGCCGATCGCCGATCTGTGGGCGCTTGCCGACGCGACGTTTGCCGACTGTGCCTATGTCGCTCGGCGAATCAGCGCGCTCCAGGCCTGAGGCTCGATCCGGACCGAGCCGGGTCGACAACCTAGACTCGCACCGTGCTCGAAACTGAACGTCAGCCGTTGACCCGTCGGCGTATTGCCGATGCGGCTTTGCAGCTGATCGACGAACTCGGGCTCGACGCACTCAGCATGCGCAAACTCGGCGGCGAGCTCGGCGTGGAAGCGATGTCGCTCTATAACTACGTCACGAACAAGGTCGACCTCCTTGATGCCGTCGCCGACCGCCTGTATGGGGATGTCCTCGACGCCTACGGCCACCCCGACGGTGACTGGAAAGTGCACGCTCGGGCCTTGTCACACGCCTACGTCGATGTCGCCGCCGCGCATCCGCTGGCCGTGAGCCTCTTGATCTCGCCGGCGAGCGACTCCGCGAATGCCGAAGAGTTCGATGCTCGTATTGTCGGCGCAGCTCAACTCATGACCTCGGATCCACGAACGGGCGCGCTGGCCTTCTCGACCGTCGCTTGCTGGGTGATCGGCACGCTCGTGCAGGAACACGGGCTGATGCACACCGCGACACCACGTGCGTCTGAGGCAGATGAAGACGAACAGGTCTCGACCCTCCGGTCCGCCGCCGAGTCGCTGTCCACTGCGGACCGGTTCAACGAGGGTCTGGAAACTGTGCTAGCGGGCCTCGAAGCCCGCTACTTCCCGAGCTGATCGCTACTCGGCGAGCAGGTCGTGCCAACCCGCCGCGATGTGCCCCAGCCACCACTGTGGCGCGTTGTCGAGCAGGTTCGACATGTTCGAGTAGTCGTGCCAGCGATAGATCAATCCGTCGTTCGTGAGCTCCATCACGGAGACGAACGGATGCATCACCCGTTCGCCGGTTTTGAACACCCACTCTTCTTTGTGTTCGGTGACCACCCGGTCGCCGTCGGCCATAATGACCGGCTCATGATGAAGGTGCTCGGGGACCGGCTCTAGGCCGAGCCGGAGGCGAGCCACGATTTGGGCCGGTCCATGGGCGCCGCCCCCGGTTTCACCGATGCCGACGTCGACATAGTTTGCGTCGGCCGTGAAGAACGACGCGATGCCATCCCAGTCGTGGGCGTAGAGCGCATCCCAGTAACGGGTGACGATCTCGCGATTGCGGGACGTGTTGTCTGACGGAGTGCTCATCGAGGAAGCGTAGGCGGCTACGGCCCGGGCGGGCGAGAGCCAGCGTGACCGCCCAGCGTGCGCCAACATCGAGCGTGTCGGTGTGGCACAGGCCGGGTGGTCAGCTCCCCTCCAGGGGTCTATTCCGCCGACGGCGGAGGCGGCGTGACCGAACCGGTAGCGGCGGCGGTGTACGCCTCGACATACGCCGCCCGGGCATCGGCTCGTTCCCGGCTCTTGGTTGTGAGCTTGCGGGTGGCCCAAGCGCCGATCAGGAGCAGCGGGATGAACGGCAAGATCGCACCGAGAACGAACAGCAGAATGCTGACGACTCGGACCATGGCATTCCAACCGCCGGATAAGGAGTCGCCGAATCCGGGCAAAGGATCGTCAACGTCGGTCGAGATGAAGACCGTGTCGATACCGGTCAGTTCGGCGTTTTCCGTCGTCTCCGGAATTGCCGTGACTGTCACGGCGATCTGGAGTCCGTTCGATGCATCGACCCTCGAAATGAATCCTCCGTCGCTTCCAGATCAACGGAAGCGAGGAGTTCTTCGCCCGGCTGCAGCGCGTCGATCGTGCCGTCGCCCTCGACAGTGAAGTCGCCGACGCGGAGTCGGAATGGAGTGCTGTGAATGTCGATACTAGTGAGGACATCTTCGCCGGTGTTGTGGATGTTGACGCAGAGCACCGCCTTGTCATC